>Ga0102962_1001208_pt1 | contig 10526 bp, 4 predicted proteins | sample SalPonF2_C_D2_MG_FD_84519 | JGI IMG/M metagenome (GOLD analysis project Ga0102962, IMG submission 84519) | Salt pond soil microbial communities from South San Francisco under conditions of wetland restoration - Salt Pond MetaG SF2_C_D2_MG ... | reverse complement strand
TTGGCAATACTTGGGGATCAAGGCAAATTTTGGAGAATTTCTAAAGGTCGGGCCATCAATCAATACATTTTTACTGTACATGATGACCAGCATATACGGACGCATATAGGTCCGCGCCGGACGATAATCTTTTGCCGTGGGGTTTTTTTTATGTGATTCCAGTGAATCGATGTATTGCTCGCCATCCAGGGCCTTTTTGCTCGGCCACCATATTGAGCTGTCGGCGTTTAATGCTCCCCCCGAATCCAACAGCTGATGCCAGTGATCAGCTGTTACTTTATACTTTTTTACCGGTCGCCACGACTGTCCATTACCGTCAACAACCCCTCGGCCAGTAATGGCCACATTAGTCAGGTCATGCCCATAAATCGGCGGCATCACTTGATAATAATCATCCGTATGCGCCATTTTTATGATCGGAAACTTTGAATGATCCTTCGTGAATAGTAAAATAGCTCCCCGTTCGATATGAAGATTAATATTGCTCTTCAGCTCAATAGGAGCCGTGAGCCACAATCCCGGCGGGATAATCACTTTCCCTCCCCCGGCTTTTTCTGCAGCATCAATTGTATGCTGAATGGCCTTTGTATTTAATTTTTTACCATGACCGGTGGCCCCGAATTTTTTGATATTGAAACTACGGTCAGGAATCGTGGGCTCCGGAATCTTGCTCATTTTAAACGGCGCATTCCTGATGTAATAATCCAGACTCTTATGAGGAGTGGATTGTGAAAAGCCTTTTTGTATACCAACGAAAAGTAATACAAAAAATAAAACAGCGAACCTTTGGAAATAGTAATTCTTATTTCTCATAAGAAACCAGTAGTTAAGGAATTAAATTATTATTCTAACAAAAAAATATCTACAAACTGAAGTTTATTGGGGACCGATGTGCTTATTTATTTTTTTAAGAACCATTTTTGGATTCCAATTATCAACCTTAGGATTTTTAGAATACGTAGTTTTCATTACGTTCAACGTTTTATACTTATTAGCCTTGCTGCTGTCTGTAAGGATATGATCCCAGCTAACCCTTTTTGATGGGGTATAACCCGGTCCTGAATTATCATATTCCACATATCGGGCTGTTTTATATCTATCGGTTTGATGCCAGTTTGTCCATCCTTTGGGTTTGATAGCCTTACCTAATTTACTTTTTAAAAAAGCTACGGCTGCATACCCTCTCCAGGGCCGCCCCAAGGTTGTTTGCACACCAGATTCACCGGACACCGTGCAATTCCAAAAGACAAGTCCATAATCGACATAAGATTTCGTATTGGCCGCCGTAACGGCTGTGCCTCCATAAGAATGAATATTGCAGTTCTTAAAAACAACCTTTGCCGGTCCAAAGATAAAATCGGTTGTTCCCTGGATATAGCTATTCTTCACATACGAGCGTACCTCACCTGCATAAAACGTATCCTGGCCGCTTAAGAAGCGACAATTTTCAAATACCGATTTATCACCTGTAATATTAATGGCAAGTGTTTGTCCGTGATTGGTTTTTCCTTTTCGGCCATCATAATAACCGGCACTGTTTTGAAATGTAATATTTACAGCTGCAAACCCACTGCCATTAACAAAGGTACTGGCTGATTTGTCAGTGCCATATTTTTTACCAGTTTTAGGATTAACTTTGTTGGCAGCTGCATCATACGTCAGAATGACTTTCTTTTTATTTTGTCCAACCAGTGTGACCTTATCTTTATCACTCGGGACTTTCAGTCGCTCTTTATAGGTTCCATCTTTTATAAGTATATATTCTCGTTGATTGCTATACGAAGGAATAGAGTCGATAGCTTGTTGCACGGATGTAAAATCGCCATTTCCATTCTTACTGACGACGTATGTGAATTTACCATTTCCATTTCGTTTATTCATTGAATGGTTTCCTGAGCAAGCAACGAGACAAAAGAATACAGCTAAAGTCAAATAGCTTATCAGACTTTTAACGTGCATGGGAATTCTGTATCACTATAATTTATTTATGTTAATTTACTCTTCATTGTTCATAATGTTACTTACAAGACTATTTAAATAAACTTCTAAATTAGTATAGCCGGTATTTAAGTCATGACCATTAGGATTAGATTTATTGGGATTAAGCCCTTTCTTTTTTTCCCAACCGTCAGGCATTCCATCCCCATCAGTATCTTTGGGAGGTGTTCCTTTTTTCAAGGTTGGCCACCCGCCAACATTCGTTTGCGAATCAATAATTCCTACCCGTTGCGTTTTAGGTCCTTCGGCGTAAGCCGTATCATTGCGTACTCCTTTGATAACTTGTTTATCTATTGCATCCCGAACCTTAGAATCACCTGCATAATTTAATACGCTTTTGTATGCATTTTGAGCAGATTGGGTCTTCTTTATTTTATAATTAAACGGCTTTTTATGACGAAGGGTGGAGTCGGGACAAGGTCCTCCCTTACAATGAACGCCCCCATTCCCATTACCGGCCCAATTATTATTTGTTATTGTTGATGAACCATACACATAATTTCCATGTATATAAAAGGACCCATAAGGTTTATAAGGCTCTATAATCCGGTATAATTTAGAATCTTTAGTAGCCGGTCCATATTTATAGTAATTGTTCACCATGTTAAAGCGGCCGGGTGCCTCCCCACCATACGTACTATTCGTGTACCAATTGTAGATCACATTATTTCTAAAGTCGGTTAATTCTTCCTGGCTATTTGGAACAGTACTGGATCCACTAAACCGTGGATTGCGACTATTATGATCAGCTAACAAATTATGATGAAAGGTGGCCGGTTTGCCGCCCCAAATACCTCCATAACCATGGACGCCTTTATGGTGTATCGAATTGTTTAAACTCTCTGCAATAACACACCATTGCACAGTTAAATTTTTATCTTCATAAAAGGATCCTGTTTCATCTGTTGACCAGCTCATAGAACAATGATCTACTACAACATTTTTAACACCCCCATTTGCGTCCAACGCATCTCCCTCATGATCTGCCGTATCTCCCATGCGAAAACGCATGAATCTTATAATTACATTGTTGGCTTCTATCTTTGTTGTGTAGTTTCGAATAGTGATACCACCTCCGGGAGCCGTCTGGCCGGCGATAGTCACATTTCCATTGGTTATCTTAAGATCGGATTTTAACTTAATAGTTCCTGATACTTTAAAAAGAATATACCGGGCACCAGCAGTACTGATGGCAGAACGCAGGCTCCCTTGTCCCGAATCATTCAAGTTGGTAACATAAATGACATTACCTCCGCGTCCTCCGGTAGTGGTCTTAGCCCCAAATCCTTCAGCCCCGGGAAATGCAATAGCTTTCTGTTTTTTTGGAGTCGGCCCGGGATTTGGCCCTGAGCTATTGCTACTACAGCTGTTTAAAAATGAACCTAATAAAATTATAATAGATAATAGTTTTAGAAATAATTTCATCAGAAACAGGAAATTTTATGAGTAAAATAAAGAATTGTCTGACTGTATTATTGATTATCGTGCAGAAAATCTGAAGGTATTTCAAAAAAAAACATTAGGCAACGAATAGACGACAAACACTGGGTAATACAATAACAGCTCTACAATTCATCTTAATTGATCTGAACCTGTATTCAAGACTGCCCAAAATATCAGCAGCATCATATTTTATAAAGATCCAGCCATATTTTATGGCTGGATCTTTATATATTTGGAAACTTATTTTAATAAAACCAGCGTGGATCGCCGATAGGACCTCCGGAAGTACTTAATGTTCGTAACTGCGAACTTTTGGGCAATGTGAAATCTGTTGTACTCGATCCCCATCCAAGATCAATATGTCTATTATTGACCATAGTCATGTAACTATAACTGGGCCATGTTAACTTCTTACCACTGCCATTGGTCAGCTTAAAAAAGTCGTTATTTGAAACTCTGACATGCGACCCCGGCCCTTCAGCTTTTAACAATGGACTTTCAACCGATCTACCTGGTAATGGTATATTGGCCATGATAGTGTTTTCCATTTTAAAGTTAACCGGATTATGACCTGCATCAAGGACGAGATTATCCTTGCCATCGGCTCCGAAGCTATTAATGGTACAATGATCAATAATAATTGTCGGCTCCGTTTTAGGTTCTGAATCCAACTTTTTACCCCATCCAATAAACTTACGGGCTACTTTATAAAAAGTAGTATTCAGAAGCTGTATGCTGTGGATTTTCACCCCGCCAAGCGTGAAGTAATTGTAACCTGCCACTTTTTCCTTATACATTTTCGAATGATTAATTCGCAGTGTATCTATACTGTAAGCACTGTTGTTTCCACGATCTCCTCGTAAAACAGTGTGCGTGGTATTATGGACATAGCAATTATCGACAATGATATTTTTAAAATGCGCCGGATCCGAATCGCCATTAGAACTTACCAAATTGATAAAATAACTATTACCGTTACCATCCAAATTAAGACCGATAAACTTAATCCCTGCCCCCGTATTTTTAAGTTGAAACTTCTCAAAATTAATTTTTGTCGTTGAGGGATCCCGCGTTGTGGATGCAAGCGTAATAGACTTACCCTTCAATTCCACACTATTTATACTATATGTACCAGGTTTAACCCCGATAACCGCACCATTTGCACTATTATCAATCGCCGACTGTAAATCACCGCCGGGACTTACTATTTTAGTGAAATGAAGTTTAGCCTTTGTCATAAACGAGGTAAGACCTACACTCAACGTGCCTTTACCATTCTTTTTATTTTGAAAGATATCCGCCCGATATCTTGTCTTGGGATTAAGATTATTTATGGTTATAGACCCAGACTGCATATCTTGAGAAGTAATATTTACCGTTTTCTTACTGCCTACAGGCTTGGGATTTATCTTTCCCTGAAGCTTCTGCAGTTTAATCGTCGCAAGGTTTTTAACCGTATCCTGCCACATTAATGTTGCGCTGGTAGATTTTATATTCGGCCCATAAACAGGCAAGAATATTTGTCTACCTCTAATACTAAAGCTTTGACTTGGAGTCCAATGAGAAGCGGGCCTATTACCTACCTTATTTGTTCTGACTTTTGCAAAATATTTTTGGTGGGCTTGCAGGGTATCAGTGGTAAATGTTATTCCAGCAGTATCCGTTACGGCTGTTATTAATGTATCCGCCTTAAATAGGCTGTCCTTTGAAACTATAACCGTGTAGGCCACACTACTATCTTTTGATGTATAAAGAGCCGGGTTCCATGATAATTTTACCTTCGAAATTCCGCTATTAACATGTAACATTCCGGCCGGCGTAAACTCCCGCATCGGAGGTTTATTCGGACCCGTTGAGTTATTTTTACAAGACATTACTATCCCGCCCAATAGCAAACATAAGAATACGTTGATCAATGGGCTGCGAAAACTAATCATTTTTTTATTTTCCATTTTATTAGTAACCATAATCTTGCGTCAGGTTATAATTACGATTTACAAATTCTTGGTATATCGGTAGCAATTCTGAATGGTTTTTCTTGAAATAATGTGCATATCCTGCATATTTACCACTTATATATCCCTGAAACAATGCGTTACGCCAATCTACTTTTTGATAATCGGAAGGCGGATTTGTTTGGGGAGCGGGTAAATAATAGACATCAGACTTAGGATTACTTCCACTATAAAGTTTCAGACTACTCATTTCTTCTTTTGCTGAATTAGAAGGCGTAAAACTGGAGGGCTTGGCGTAAATATATTGTGGAACATTAGAGTACGGACCGGTACCATTATAAAATTCTTTAAGCTTTTTCTTTGTTTGTGCTATTTTATCTCCAAGTAAATTCCAGCGGATCAAATTATATTTGCGTAACCCTTCGCCTCCAAATTCAAGCTTGCGCTGACGGACAATTGCTTTAAAAAACCCTTGATAAGTAGTAGGAACCGGACTAAGCTTGTCTTCATGTCCCTTAAATGCCCTGCGACGCACCTTGTTAAAAGCGTTTATGGCTTGCTGGTCGGGCCCATGATTAAGCTCATTATCTGCCTCAGCAAACATCATCAATATACTGGCATAGCGCAATATAGGCCACTCAGTCTCATTGTATTCCTTTGGGCCCGTTACCCCGGTCCACGGCTTTCTGAATTTACCATCCGTTAAGCTTCTTGCATCAGAAAGCATTTTATTATTTTTTTTATTTATATGAAAAACGGCGATAGAAACATCACGACGAACATCATATTTACTAAAATCATAGAAATAAGTAGGCAATGCCCTAACCTCACATCCACTGGGCCATTTGGATCCATTTTGTCCGCATAAACCATTATAATAGCCAATCTTGCTGTCGGCATTATCATGTCCTCCATAAGCACCCACTACGAACATTAAAGAATGTGTGGGGTCTAAATTTGCACCCTGTAAGGACCTGAATACATTTTCATAACTAGGATTAAGCGAATATTCCCCACTTTCCATGACCTTTTTGGTTTCGTTATAAGCAATTTGATAATATTTTTTATAATTACTTCTGCGTTTCATTTTATCAGAACCTGCACGTAACGAATACCCACCGCTAAACAAGGCAATTCTTGCCCTTAAACCTCTAACGGCACCCTTGGTTAATTTGGTGGGTGCATATCCACTCTTCGATCGGGTAGGAATATATTTCTCAGCTGTTTTGAGATTAGCCAAAATCTTGTCATAAATCGAGTCTCGATTCGTTTTATGAAGATATAGATTCTTAATATCAGCAGAAGGTTTAAAGGGAGCGGGCACATCACCCCAATTTTTTATTAATGTAAAATAGAAATAAGCTCTTAAAGTCAGCGCATCCCCGTAATACTCTTTCATTTTGGCCTGTTTAGAGGGTTTTCCGTGCTTAAAAATAGGCGACTTTGGTATATTCTTAATAGCTAAATTAGCTCGGTTAATCCCCCTGTAAAGTTGTTTCCAGGGGTCATTTAAATTCACATTAGAAGGGCATGGTCCATATTTAGCGATTCCACGACGATCGTTACAATCATAATCACCGGCTGCTTTAAAAGCATCAGAGCTTAATGGGTAATATAGAGACAATCGTTCTCCGAATCCGTCATCTCCCTGTAATGCCCCGTATATTCCGGTAATCGCAGCTTTTGTATTAGAAACACTACTGAAGGTATTTTTCGTCGAAACAATAGAATTGTTTGCAGGACTTAGATAATTCTTACACGATGAGATCGACGCCATTAAGACCACAATTGCTATAAAGAAGAAGCCAAGTTTTAATTTTTTATTTAAATACATGGATATAGCTTTTTATTCTATTTTTAATTCTTTTAAAAAGTAATGCTGAGACCACCCAACACATATCGATTGAGAGGATAAGAAGCATAATCAACACCGTATGTTAAAGTACTACCTCTCGTACTTGCTAAAGGATTATATCCAGAGTACCCGGTAAATGTGTACAGATCATGAACGGTACCATATACCCTGATTTTTGATAAGTATTTGATATTATTGAAAAAATGTTGTGGTATTGAATAACTCAAGGTGACGTTACTAATTCTTATATAAGATGCATTTTCTATAGCTGATGAGCGTAGGAAATATTGTCCCTTAGGCGGATCCCAGTGAATATTTTTACCAGAATTTAACGCTTTAAGCTCATGTGGATTAGTAACCATATTTCCCTTTTTATTGAACCACTTAAAGCGATTAGCTATAGAAGAAAGCATATTTTGATCGGTATAAATATATGATGTCGTGAAATTGATTTTATTTGCATTGTATTCCTTGTTACCATATGCATATCTAACCATTACACTTAAACTGAGATCTTTGTAATCAAAGGTTTGGCTTAATCCGCCGTGAAACTTTGGTTGGGCATTGCCAAGAACTTTTCTGTCAGCTTGAGTAATCTTACCGTCACCATTAAGATCCTTTAATTTTATATCCCCGGGATGGACTGAATTTCTACCCAGTGCGATCTTGCTGTCACTTGGAACTCCCTTCTTAAGCGTGTACTGATGCGTGGTGGAATTATAATTAAAATCATTTACATGATAATAACCATCGGTTACATAGCCATAGTATTCACCAACTGGTTGTCCAACAGCAACTTTAAAATCTTGCAAATTGTTTACCCAGCCTGATTCTTTTAAGTATGAGTGTAAAGGATTGCCAGCGGCATCTTTTCCAAGGCTTGTAATCTTATTACGATTTGCAGAAATATTTAAATTCGCATTCCATTGGAAATTACCCGTTTGAACAATATTCCCACCTATCTGAAGTTCAATTCCTTTATTTCGTGTTGAACCTACATTTTGTATTTGTTGCGAAAACCCGCTTGATACAGGTATCTGTTTTTGTAGAAGTAAATGTTTCGAATTATCAACATATACATCTACAGAACCGTGGATTCGGCTATTTAGAAAAGAAAAATCTAATCCTGCATCTTTAGAAATTGTGGTTTCCCAACGTATATTTGCATTTGCTAAAGCATTGGGACCAAGCCCTGATGAAACAGAATTGTGAAATGCGTAGTTAAATTTCCCTCCTGTCACGTATTCGGTTTGGTACAAATTATTTCCTATATCGTCATTTCCTGTGGTACCATAACTTAACCTGAGCTTTAAATTTGATAACCAATTAACATTAGATAGAAATTTCTGATTGGAAATGCGCCAGGCTATGGCTCCAGACGGGAACGTTTTATAACGATTTTTAGGTGGAAATTTAGATGACCCATCATCTCTTAATGTAAAAGTCGCCAAATATTTATCACTGTAATTATATTTTATACGTCCAAAATATGAGAGCAAAGACTCATTGTATTGGGACGTGGTAGGTTTGGGCTGAACTTTTCCGGAAGGTGGATTGGCCTTTTGAATATTAGCAAAGGCATGTGCTGCTGTAATATGTTTGGGAAGCCATTTTGTAGTCACATTACTACTTTTATAGGACGTATGTTGTACTTCCTGACCTAACAATAAATCAATCTTATTATTCGTCGCAAAAGTATTTTTATAATGTAACGTATTGTTATTTGTTAAAGTAATTTCATCCCCCGTACCCATATTCACGATTGGTTGATAATTGTTTCTCCGAGCCTCATTAGTAACCGGGCCATTGAATCTATTGTCATTCGTAGATTGATCTACCCATCCTACTCTGCTCTTTAAAGTGAGATGTTTAGTAAAATTGTAGCTGGCGTCTCCATTTAATAAAAGTTCGTTCTCATTGTTATGTTCAATGCGATTATTAAAGAGCAAAACGGGGTTAACTAAATTGGTCCGTTGTGCATATTGAGGACGAAATTGATGAATCTCATTTTTTTGACCCGGAGCTAAATAAGGCTTGTACCGTACGGCATTTCGTAAATGACTGGAGCTACTCGTACCGCCCGTACCTGTTCCTTCCCCATTTGTTCCCTGACGATCATATCGTACATTTAATCCAAACTGAAAGGGACTATTTTGCTTTTCATGGTCAAATTTGAAGGATATAAAAGAACGGTGAAAACCTGAGTTTAACATTATACCCTGTTCCCCCAGATGATTAAGTGTAACCCGATAGGTATCGCCTTTAGAGCCCCCTGTGAATGTTAACTCATTCTTATTTTCAATAGCTGATCTCCCAAACACTCTGTCTTGCCAATTTACCATCGGCATATTGTGATAAATATTAAAATCTTGCGGGCGGCCGTATCTCAGCTGAAAATTTCTTTTCATTTGTTGACTGGTATTTAAATTATATAACATATATTGATACCGCACGAAATGATAGGGATTCATAACATTTAATTTATTCACAATATGTCTGGTCCCTACGGAACCGTTGTAAGTAACTTTAAGTGGCATGTTGTGTCCTTTTTTGGTAGTTATAAGTACAACCCCATTAGAACCACGTGCTCCATATATTGCTGTAGCTGCAGCGTCTTTTAAAACAGTAACTGATTTAATTTCAGAAGGAGAAAGCGTAGACAATGCGTCATTTACCTGGACCCCGTCTACAATATACAAAGGTGAATTCCCCTGCGTTATTGAGGATGTTCCCCGAATGCGTACTCTTGTGCCTGCACCTGGTCCTCCCTGATTTTTTGTGATACTTACTCCGGATAGTCGCCCGGCCAAGGCACCCGCCAGCGAGCTCGTTGGCTCATCCTTTAATTGCTTCCCTGAAACACTGGATACGGCTCCCGTTATATTTTGCCTTTGTTCTTTTCCATATCCAATTACGACCATCTGTTTCCCGGAAATGGTCTTGGAGACCAATTTTACAGTAACATTCGTTCTCCCTCTTATCGGTACCATTTTTGTCTTATATCCGATGTAAGAAAACACCAATGTATCCTGCAAGGAAGAAACACTTAGCGAGTAATGTCCCTTTGCATTAGTCGTAGTCCCGGTCGTCGTCCCCTTCACTTTAATATTTACACCTGGCAGGGGCTTCCCGCTTTGGGCATTAGTGACGACACCGGTTACAGTTCCCTGCTTAATTGCCTCCTTTACATGGTGTTTTTTAATGAGAATCGTATTTCGGTTTTTTGATAAGACAAAATACAAACCTGTATTTTTTAAGAGGGCGTCAAGTATATC
>Ga0102962_1001207_pt1 | contig 10529 bp, 8 predicted proteins | sample SalPonF2_C_D2_MG_FD_84519 | JGI IMG/M metagenome (GOLD analysis project Ga0102962, IMG submission 84519) | Salt pond soil microbial communities from South San Francisco under conditions of wetland restoration - Salt Pond MetaG SF2_C_D2_MG ... | reverse complement strand
TCCGCACCAGGCCATTTCCGGACTGGTAAACACCACAGCCGGTATGGCATTGGGTTCAAAAGCTGTTTTTTTACCGGCAATTGCTTCGGCAGCAACAATGCCTTCATGACTGGCTTTATGTGCCAGCATAGGGTTACCGGTAATATCTCCGATGGCATAGATATGGTCATCGGTGGTTTTCCGCTGGTCATCCACTTTCACAAACCCTTTTTCATCTGTCTCTGCATCCGTTTTTTCCAGTCCGGTTCCTTCTGTCTGCGGTTTCCGCCCGACAGCTACCAACACCTGGTCAAACGAGTCATTCTGTTCACCGTCTTTATTTTCAAACACAGTTTTTACTTTCTTGCCGGAAACCTCCGCTTTTTTCAGCTTTGTTTCAAACAATACCTTGCTGAAGAGATTTTTGTTTGCCTTTTCAAAAACCGATACCAGGTCACGGTCCTGACCGGGCAAAAAGCCGTCTGTCATTTCCACCAGGGTAATTTCAGATCCCAGGGAGGCGTAAATGGTCGCCATTTCCAGCCCAATGTATCCTGCCCCCACAATCAGCAGTTTCTCAGGCACCTGTCGGATATCGAGAGCCTCTTTGGAGGTAATAATCCTTTTACCATCCACTTCAATCCCCGGCAGCGTAACAGGAACCGAACCGGTAGCCAGAATGGCTTTCCCAAAAGTAATGGAACGGCCCTCCTGTTCACCGGAGGTTATAATTGCTTTCGTGGAACTGTCAAACCTGGCTTTCCCCTGAATATAATTCAGTTTCCGCTGTTTGGCCAGTTGTCCTACTCCACCGGTAAGCTTACCAACAATTTTATCTTTCCATTCACGCAGCTTATCCGGGTCCACCTCAGGTTCATCGAAGCTGAATCCAAAATCAGCGGCATGCAATGCATCCTGCTTAACTTTGGCCGCGTGCAATAATGCCTTGGTAGGAATACATCCTCGGTAAAGGCAGACACCTCCCGGATTTTTCTCCGGATCAACCAGTGTCACTTCCAGTCCGAGATCGGCAGCCATAAACGCGGCAGCATAACCACCGGGACCACCGCCTATCACCAGCACCTTTGTATTAATTTCCTTGTCTGCCATTACTCACCTCCTTCCTTCAAGAACAATGCAAACGGGTTTTCGAGCGCTTCGCAGACCCATCTCAGGAAGCGGGCTCCGTCGGCACCATCAATCACACGGTGATCATAGGAGATGTTGAGGGGTAAGATCTGCCGTGGCTGAAAAGCACCATCCGCATACACAGGCTCAGTGGTTGCGCATGATACACCCATAATGGATACCTGAGGCGGGAATATAACCGGGGTAAAAGCTGTACCTCCCAAACCACCAAGGTTCGAAATAGTAAAATTGCCTCCTTCCATTTCATCCGGAGATATCTTTTTGTTACGGGCCTTTTCAGCCATCTCTCCCAGCTCAACAGCCAGTGCGGTGATGGATTTTTTGTCTACATCACGGATCACCGGAACCAGCAATCCACGATCGGTATCAACCGCTACTCCAATATGTATGTATTTTTTGTACACAATCTCATTGCGTTGGCTGTCGAGACTGCTGTTGAAACGGGGAAACTGTTGCAAAGCAAAACCGGCAATCTTAAGCAGTATGGCGGTCACCGTGAGCTTCCCGCCTGCTTTTTCCACATAACCTGCATATTGTTTCCTGAAGTTTTCGAGGTTGGTGATATCAGCTTTGTCGAACTGGGTAACATGCGGAATAGAATTCCAGGATTGCAGCGTATTTTTAGCAGTAATCTGTCGCACCTTGCTCATGGGTTTGCGCTCTGTGTCACCCCATTTTGAGAAATCAGGCAGTTCAAAACCAGCTGCACCTGCTATTCCTTTCTTATCCTGCTGATTTTTTTCTTTGGAATAGGCTTTTACATCGTCCATCGTAATTCTGTTACCGGGTGCAGTACCTTTTACCTGCGTGATATCGATGCCAATTTCACGTGCAAACCTGCGTACCGAAGGCGATGCCGGAACCTGTTCTCCTTTTTGTTTTTCAGTATCACTTATTTGTTCCTGTTCTCCCGATTTGCTCTTTCCTTCAGATTTAGTTGATTCTTTCCTTTGCTCCTCTTTTTTTTCTTCTTCAGATTCTTTTTCTTCCTTTTCACTCGTTTCTCTTTCTTCCTGTTCAGCTTCAGCCTCTTCATCTTTCCCGGTCTCTTTTTCTCCGGATTCTTTTTCCTCTGCATTTTCGTCTACTGCTCCTTCCTTCCTTTCTTTTTCATCTTTTTCTTCACTGCCTTCTTCTTGCTCCTGCTCTTCTTCCTTATCTGCAGCTTTCTTCTGTTCTTTCTCTTCTTCACCTCCTCCACCTTCTTCAAGGATCAGGATCACGCTTCCCACCTTAATCTCATCTCCTTCCTGAACCTTCACCTCCTTAATAGTACCTGCCGCCGGTGAAGGGACATCAGAAGCTGCTTTCTCGGTTTCAATCTCGATCAGCGACTGGTCTTCATCCACCTTATCCCCCTCAGCAACCAGTACCCTTACCACTGTAGCTGTATCAATATTTTCTGATATTTCAGGTAATTTAATTTCTCTGGCCATAATATTATAGGTTTTTTCTGTTAATTGCAGTAATTCGTAATACTATTTTGCATGAATACCGGTCATTATGCTGAAAACAGAAGCTTTCATCAATCCGGCAATTCATTTTCTACTGATCAGGCAAACACCGGATTAATCCGCTGCTGATTGATCTGTAGCTTGTCAATGGCTTTCTGATAGGTTTCCTTACTTACTTTGCGCTGCTTGTACAAGCCGGCAATTGCAGTAATAGCAATATGACGTGCATCCACTTCAAAGAAATCGCGCAGGGCTTTCCTGTTGTCGCTTCTGCCAAAACCATCGGTGCCCAGTGCATAAAAATCACAGGGAAAATACTTGCTCACCGAAAGCGGCACCGCCTTGAGATAATCTGTTGCAGCTACTACCACATCAGCCTTCTCTTCGTTGAAAGCCTCTTCAATCGTATTCTTTTCTGTTGTGCCCTTAATAAAGTTGTTACGTTCAGTATCCGTGGCATTCAGGTATAATTCCTTGTAGCTGGTAACACTCCATACATCTGCAGGGATATCAAAATCGTTCTCCAGTATTTCGGCTGCTTTCATGGCTTCCAGGAAGATGGCGCCACTACCGAGCAGATGTACTTTTTCCTCAATTTTTCTTTTCCGGGTTTTTTTGTAGCGGTACATTCCTTTCAGAATTCCTTCTTCTGCACCCACTGGCATTTCAGGCATGTGGTATTTCTCGTTCATCACGGTGATATAGAAGATCACATCTTCATTGTCTACATACATTCTTTTCAATCCGCTTTTTACGATCACCGCCACTTCGTAAGCAAAAGCCGGGTCCCAGGCCCTTACGTTGGGCACTGAAAAAGCCAGCATGTGGCTGTTACCGTCGGCATGCTGCAGCCCTTCGCCAGGCAGGGTGGTGCGCCCCGATGTTCCGCCCACCAGGAAACCCTTGGCTCGCATGTCTCCTGCGGCCCATATCAGGTCGCCCACACGCTGAAAGCCAAACATTGAATAAAAGATAAAGAAAGGGATTGTATTAATGCCATGTGTCACACCAGCTGTTCCGGCGGCGATAAATGAGGACATCCCTCCTGCCTCGGTAATACCTTCTTCCAGGATTGCCCCGTTAGTGGCTTCTTTGTAATAGAGCAGGCTTTCCCTGTCAACAGGTTCGTACAACTGTCCGACATGTGAATAGATGCCTACCTGACGGAAGAGTGCATCCATCCCGAAAGTACGGGATTCATCAGGCACGATGGGTACAACCAGCTTCCCGATCTTTTCATCCTTGAGTAATCCCGACATTAGCTGTACGATCACCATGGTTGTTGCCACTTCGCGGTCGCCGGAATCTTTATAATATTCTTCAAAAATCTTGTCTGCCGGCATATTGATGGGCTCAAAATTCTTTTCATTCCTTTTCGGCAGGTATCCACCCAGTTCTTCCCTTCTTTTTTTAAGGTATTTGATCTCTTCGCTGTCTTCTTTTGGTTTATAGAAAGGAGCCTCGCCAACATCCTTATCAGAGACAGGAATATTGAAACGACTTCTGAACTGTAACAATTCTTCCTCATTGAGTTTTTTCTGCTGGTGGGTCACGTTCCTGCCCTCACCCGCTTCACCAAGTCCGTAACCTTTAATGGTAACTGCCAGGATCACCGAAGGAGAGCCCTCATGTCCCATTGCTTTTCTGAAAGCATTATACACTTTTTTCGGATCATGGCCACCCCGCACCATCTTTTGTAATTGCTCATCCGAATAGTTCTCAACCATCTTCTGCAATCGTTCATCGGTACCAAAAAAATCTTTCCGAATAAAAGCGCCATCGGCTACAGAATATTTCTGGCTCTGACCATCTACAATCTCATTCATCCTTTTCATCAGCAGGCCGTCATGATCCTTTTCAAGCAGTTGATCCCAGTCGCTTCCCCATATCACTTTGATCACGTTCCAGCCGGCCCCTTTAAATGCAGCTTCCAGTTCCTGCACTACCTTGCCGTTTCCCCTAACCGGACCATCAAGCCGTTGCAGGTTACAATTCACTACAAATACCAGGTTATCCAGTTTCTCCCGGGAAGCCAGGGTAAGTGCGCCCATCGATTCAGGTTCATCCATCTCGCCATCACCCAGCAGCGCCCATACTTTTTGTCCGGTGTTTTCTTTCAGCCCTTTGTCCACCAGGTAATGGTAGAACCTGGCCTGATAAATAGCCATCAATGGAGACAATCCCATGGAAACGGTCGGGAACTGCCAGTACCCGGGCATCAGTCGCGGGTGGGGATAAGAAGACAAGCCTCCTCCTTCGCGCAGCTCCTGCCGGAAATTTTTAAGGTCTTTCTCGCTCAGGCGGCCTTCCAGGAATGACCTTGCATATACTCCCGGTGAAGCATGCCCCTGGAAATAAACCATATCGGCATTATCCTTATCGCCTCCTTTAAAAAAATGATTGAAGCCAATCTCAAACAACGTAGCAGCTGATGCATAGGTAGAAATATGTCCGCCTATGCCTGTTGATTCACGGTTTGCCCTTACAACCATAGCCATCGCATTCCACCGTACAATACTTTTGATCCGGCGTTCAATCTCACGGCTACCCGGATAAGGCACTTCGTTTTTACGTGGAATGGTATTGATATACGGTGTAGTACCCGGACAACTAAAATGGATTCCTTCCTGCGAAGCCCGATGGTTCAGCAGGGTAAGCAGTTCGTTTACCCGGTCGGGACTTTCATGTTGCAGAATATACTCCAGGGAATCAAGCCATTCCCTGTTCTCTGTTTCATAAATCTTACTTTTATCTTCTTTGCTCATATCAGGTTAATGATTTAATTAGGTTATGCACTTAAAAAAGTTATCAGGATTTACCTTCTTCCATGGGATATCCAGCTTCTTTCCATTCTTTCTTTCCGCCGGAAAAATCCCAAACATTCGAAAAGCCGATACTTTCCAGTTTATCAGCTGCTTTCGGACTGGCAGAACAATCAAAATCGGCGCAGTACACTATAAGTTCATCTTCTTTTTGAAATCGTTCAGACGTCTCTTTTGCAAGATGGGCAAGCGGAATATTTACGGCTCCTTTTATATGTGATTTTTCATAAGAAGGTGCTTCAAGCACCTCAATCAGTGTAAAGTCATCACTATTATCAAACTTTTGCTTTAGTTCTTCTTTTGAGATAGTTTTTGCCATAATGAAATCCTCCTTTTCTGCAGTGGTAAAAGACCAATTATATGCCAGACAGAAAAGGCAGTGAGCACTGATGCCATTCAGATCAGTCATGCTGTACGATAGAGAAGAACCGAAAACTAAAAATAAATTAAAAATAAAGTATTTTGTGTGGAAATTGTTACACAAACAGGGAATCTCAAGACAAACATATTCCGGCTGACCGGCCAGGTTATAAAAACGGGAATCCTCGCTGGATACTGCATTAGTGCATGTTACAAATTATTCTGGCAATAAGTTTGTATAATAGCATATGTAAGTAAACAGCCACACATAGCAGGCGGGATTCTAACCCACTTACTGCAATAAAAACAGCATACTTGATATAAGGTGCTTTTTAAGCTAAAAAAATTAACTGTTATGACAAATAAATCATCAGATAATCTTAAGAAATATAAGGAAAAAAGAGATTTTAACAAAACCAGTGAACCATCAGGAGGCAATAAGAACAAACAGGGAAATATTTTTGTGATACAAAAGCATGATGCCAGCAACCTGCATTACGACTTCAGGCTGCAGTCGGGAGATGTATTAAAATCCTGGGCTGTACCAAAGGGACCTTCTACTGACCCTGATGAAAAGAGGTTTGCTTCTCATACAGAGGATCATCCGTTGGATTACGCAGATTTTGAAGGCTTAATTCCGGAAGATGAATATGGCGGTGGTACTGTAATGGTTTGGGACAAAGGTACTTTTATCAATATCAGGGGAGAAAAGAAGGATGATGGTGCATCTCTTGACAAATCATACAAAGAAGGTAAAATTGAGGTATGGCTCAAGGGAGAAAAACTTAAGGGCGGATATGTGCTGATCAATACAGATAAAAAGCATAAGAGATGGTTAATGAAAAAGATGAAAGATGATGAAGCAGATGCCCGCAGAAATCCTGTAAGTTCTGAACCCAAATCTGTTAAAACTGGCAGAACCCTGAACCAGATCGCAAAGGAGGAAAAGTCTCATGAATAACATACTGTCAAGACTGAATAAAAACCAAAAGGATCAACTATCGGAAGAAAAATTCCCCGATAAATTCCCTCCCATGCTTGCCACTCTTTCACACGATTACTTTTCGGATGATAACTGGATCTTTGAGCGGAAGTGGGATGGAGAAAGAGCACTTGCATCACGCAGGGGTAATCAGGTACAATTATTTTCAAGAAAAGGAAAAGACATTACCAGCAGTTATCCTGAGATAAGAGACGGTCTTAAAAACCAGTTTTCACCTGACTACCTGATAGATGGAGAGATAGTCGCGTTTGACGGAAAAACCTCCAGTTTTTCAAAACTTCAGCATCGCATGCAGCTAACCGATGAAAAAGAGATCAGTGAAAGCGGAATTAAGGTGTTTTATTATGTTTTTGACATCGTGCACCTGGATGGTTATTCACTCAGAAAGTTACCTTTACGTGAAAGGAAATCCATATTGAAAAAACTCCTGATCTATGAAGAAGTAGTGCGTTTTACTCCGCACCGAAATGGCAGTGGTGAATCCTACCATAATGAAGCGTGCAAGAAAGGCTGGGAAGGAATTATTGCCAAGGAAGCAGACAGTGAATATGTGAGCAGCCGGTCAAAAAAATGGCTGAAATTTAAGTGTGTCAACCAACAGGAATTTGTGATCGGCGGATTTACTGACCCGGAAGGAGAAAGAAAAGGATTCGGTGCCCTGCTGATTGGTTTCTACGAAAAAGATAAACTTCAGTATGCCGGCAAAGTCGGAACCGGTTATGATGATAAGACCCTTGAAAAATTGCGCCACAAGATGGACAGACTCACGCAGCAGCAAAATCCCTTTGAGCAGCAGGAAATAAAGGAAAAACACATTCATTTTATCAGTCCAAAACTTGTATGTGAGGTGGGCTTTACAGAATGGACAAACGATGATAAACTGCGGCATCCCAGATTTTTGGGATTACGCGATGATAAAAATCCCGAATATGTCAGAAAAGAAAAATAAAAAAATACTGGGTGCCGGAAAATTCAGCTTTGAGCTAACACATGGAGATAAAGTGTTGTTCCCGGGTGCCGGTATTACCAAACACGATCTCATAAACTATTACGACAGCGTATCAGAACTCATGCTACCTTTTCTGAAGGATCGTCCGGTGATGCTGCACCGATATACGGGAGGAATAGGAGAAAAAGGATTCTACCAGAAAGACCGGTCGGATTATTTCCCTGAATGGATTGAGAGTGTGAAAGTTAAGAAGGAATCCGGGGGAACCAATGACATGGTGCTTATAAATAACAAATCTACGCTTTTGTATCTCGTCAACCAGGATATGATCACTGCACATATCTGGTTGAGCACAAAGAATCAGCCTGACAAACCGGATATCATGGTATTTGACCTGGACCCGCCGGATGGTGGTAATTTCGAACAGGTGATCACGGGAGCTAAAGTATTGAAAGCAGTAGTTGAAGAAGAAGCCGGTCTGGAAGCTTTCATAAAATTAAGCGGATCGGCCGGACTGCATATTACTATTCCGGTTAAAGCAGATAAGAAATTTGAAGAAGTGAGAAACCTGGCGAAGGAAATTGCGGAATTTACCACTGATAAGAATGCGGATCTATTCACAACCACACTGGCAAAGAAAGGGCGAAATGGGAAACTATTCATCGATTACCTGAGAAATTCCTACGCCCAGACTATTGCAGCTCCATATGCGGTAAGGCCATTGAAAAACGGCCCCGTTGCAGCACCTTTGCACTGGGAAGAAGTAAATAATGAACTTTCAGCCAGAAAATATACATTGGAAAACATCCTCCAGCGGGTCAGTCATACCGAAGATCCCTGGAAAAATTTCCGGCAACACGCCCGTAAAATTCCCTCTTCAATGAAATAGACTTCCGCGGGGGGTCCACCAGGTATTTGCATTTTTAGTTTTTAGCACTGGGTGATATAGTTGGGCAGGTCCAGGCTGGAAGCATTGCTTAAAAACAGTAACAAATATTAATGTTGATACTCAAAAAAAAAGACAATTACTGGACTTTCTGCCTTCAATTTCTTATCTTAATAAGTCACTAAAAACCTTATTAATAACCTAAAAATCCAGGAATTATGAGAATTGTAAAAGTAATTGAAGTGATAGCCACTTCAGACAAGGGCTTCACGGAAGCTACCCACAATGCTGTGGAACAAGCTTCAAAGACTGTAAAAAACATTACATCGGTAGAGGTAAAAGAAATGCATGCCAGGGTTGAAAATCAGAAAATTGTGTCTTACACTGTGCATGCAAAAATTTCTTTTGAAGTGAACGATTAGAGGAAGGAAAAAGGCAGAAAAGGAAAAGGCGCCCTGGCGGCGCCTTTATTTTTTATTACTGAACCCTGTTTTTTAGGTTATCTGCCTTTTTGGAGAAGTTTGCGAGCAATTGTACACGCAAAATGTGATCTTCAATTTTCGTGGCAAAATCTCCAACAGAAGCGGTATTCTTTCCGGTGATAATATTTTTATCAGATACTGCAGAATCATTCACCCAGTAGCCTCCTGCTTTCAAAACCTGTGACTTATATTTAACGGGTGAGGTCACAAATCGTCCTTCAACTGAATTTGTTTCCAGCAATACTTCAATCGCCTGGGATGAGAAGCACATCATTTTATTAAGTTCAATCCCTCTTTTCAGCCATTCAAGTACTGCTGCATCCGAAGTTAATTTGTACACTTCAAAAGCACCTCCTGGTATAATAATCATATCAAACTGATTACTATTAGTATTGAACATCGGAGTATGCACACGCAAGAGAATTCCTCCGGTGGTTCCCGGTACAATTTCACTGGTAAGATAATCCGAAGACTTTATATCTTCTTCTTCAGGAGAAATAATATCAGGTATTATCCCCAGCTTATCAAGCTTTTCGGAAATTTCCCGGAATTCGCGATCAATAAATCCGTTCGCGATTACCAATGCTACTCTGAAATTACTCAATTGTGCTTTCATGGTCATTAGATTTTGAAGTGTAAATTTTATTACATGTAAAAGTGCAACAATATCCTGCCAAACTTTTTATATTTCATGTTAAATATTGTTAACCCGCCGTACATAAAGGATTCATTAAAAACAAACAAAAACTGTTTTTTCCCCCTTAAAATAAAATGTAGAATTCTTTACCTACTCATTATCAGGAAAAAGAAAAGGAGAATTCTCTTTAACCGAACTCTCCTTTGAAACAGGCAACAACCAGGTTTGTTGCCATACATTAAATGAATTAAAAATTTCTGTTGTATTACCTTAATAGCGTAATATTGCATTTACAACTGTCCCGTCTTCAGGCATTTCATTTTCGTCAAGCAGGAATACATCCCCTTTATTAAGGTAAGTATTGACTGCACATAAGTCCAGAAGTTCGGCATCACCAGTCAGGCTCTCCTCATGCACCTCAACACGGTCGAGTTCAGGATAATAACGTCCCCAGATCTTTTCACCCTTTTTAATGAACAAGGTATCCACCCTGCCATTAAGTGCTGCGGAAGTAACTTCTTCCACACCAACTGAAGCTCTTGATTTGGATATGGAATCCATATATTGTTCTTTTCTTTCATTCAGTTTATCACTGAAATAATCACTGATCACCTGCCAGGAATGTTCGTGCAGCATACCTGGCTCAAAATGTTCAGGGTTACCGGGAATTATCCGGTCATAAAGGTTCTTGTATTCGTTTACTTCCTTGTAAACAGGAGCAATTGAGTCAGTGCATGCCAGTATAAGCGGCGCAGATTTATCTTTCAGAATCTGCATAACACCATTATTAACTTCACGTAAAAATTCC
>Ga0102962_1001204_pt1 | contig 10584 bp, 8 predicted proteins | sample SalPonF2_C_D2_MG_FD_84519 | JGI IMG/M metagenome (GOLD analysis project Ga0102962, IMG submission 84519) | Salt pond soil microbial communities from South San Francisco under conditions of wetland restoration - Salt Pond MetaG SF2_C_D2_MG ... | reverse complement strand
GCGATCACCGAAGACGGTGATCGCTTCTTCTCCCGGTTCACCGAGTACGTCACGGCAGAGCACGCAAAACATTTCATTTTAGCATTATGCGAAGAATTCGAGGATGGCTTGATCGTCGTTCTCGATGGAGCGCCCTACTTCCAGGCGTCGGCCGTCGCGGACCTTGCGGACCGTGACGACCTCGCCTTCGTGACGTTACCACGGTATCCGCCGGAGCTAAACCCTGTCGAGGAATGCTGGAGACAGCTCCAAAACGCACTGAGCAACCGCTTCTTTGACTCACTTGAGGAGCTGACAACCGCGATTGATACCGCTCTCGACAAACTCTCTATCCCAGAAGTGAGCAACTATTTCTAATCACTACTATAGCTTTCGAACTACACGGTCCCTATCTGCCAAGAACACTAAGTGACTACTTTGCTACGAGTGGGTATTATGCGACGTGGGTATTATTACCCCCGACCGGCTTCTGTCGTCCATGTCCGATCCGGAGCAGGCGACCCTTTCGGGTGCCGAACCATCTACGCTCTCTCTCGACACGCTCGAAACTCACCTCTGGGAGGCCGCAGACATCCTCCGGGGGAGTATCGACGCGGCGGACTACAAGAACTACATCTTCGGCCTGCTCTTCTTGAAGCGCGTCAACGACCGCTTCGAGGAGGAAACGGAGGAGGTCATCGAGGAGTACGGCGTCACAGAGGACGTCGCGCAGAGCGAGCGCGACCTCCACGAGGAGTTCTGGGTGCCCGAGCGCGCCCGCTGGGATCACATCAAGGCCCAGGAGACCAATATCGGCGAGACGCTCAATAAGGCGCTCAGGGTCGTCGAGGACGAGAACGACGCGATCGCCGAGCGCGTGCTCACGTCGGTCGACTTCAACGACAAGGACCGCCTCTCGGACGCCACGCTCTCCGAGCTCGTCACGCACTTCACGACGCACCGTTATCGAAACGAGGACCTCGAGGACCCCGACATCTTCGGGCGGGCGTACGAGTACCTCATTCGGCAGTTCGCCGACGACGCCGGAAAGAAGGGCGGCGAGTTCTATACGCCCCGCGAAGTCGTTCAGCTCATCGTCGAGTGCGTGAACCCCGAGCCGGGCGACCGCGTCTACGACCCGTGCTGCGGATCCGCGGGGATGCTCATCTATTCGGCCCAGCATATCCGCGAGGAGGGCGGGTCGATGGACGACATTTCGCTCTATGGGCAGGAGAAGAATCTGAACACGTGGGCGATCGGCCAGATGAACGTCCTCCTGCACGAACTCTACGACGCCGAAATCGCGAAGGGCGATACGATCACCGAACCGAAGTTCGTGACTGAGCACGACGAACTTGATCGCTTCGATAAGGTAATCGCGAATCCGATGTGGAATCAGAAGGAGTGGCACAAGGACTGGGTCGAAGAGAACGAACCCTACAATCGATTCTCCGAGGGGCTCCCGCCGTCGAATCGCGGCGACTGGGCGTGGGTTCAGCTCATGCTCGCGTCGCTCAATAAGACGGGGAAGGCGGGCGTCGTGATGGATAACGGCGTGCTCTTCCGCTCGCGCTCCGAGAAGAAGATCCGCAAGCCGATCCTCGAAGCCGACCTCGTTGAAGCCGTCATCGCTCTCCCCGAAAATCTCTTCTATAATACGTCCTCGCCGGGGTGCATCCTCATTCTGAACAAGGACAAGCCCGACGAGCGGACGGACAAAGTCCAGTTCATCTACGCCGAAGATCAGGAGCTTCGCGAGTCCGGCGTGCAGATCTACGAGGAGCTATCGAATCAGAATCGGCTCACGCAGGAGGGCGTTGAGTACCTCGCCGAGACGCACCGGACGGGCCGCGAGGAAGACCATCATAGTCGGCTCGTCGATATCGAGGAGATCGAGGAGAACGATTGGAACCTGAACGTCCCGCGCTACGTCGACACGACCGAGCCCGAAGAGCCCATTGACGTGAGCGAGAAGTTGGAGGAGTTGGATCGGCTGAAGCGTGAGCGCGAGGAGACGGATGCGGAGCTGGAGGAATACATGGAGGAACTGGACTACCGATGAGCGAGAGTTTGGATCAGTCCAATCCACGGATAGAATACAAGGACGTACAGGTCGGCCCTGACCGCATCGCTGTCCCGGTAGACTGGGAAACGACCACAATGGAGGACGTCACGGAGAAGTTTATTTCCGGTGGAACGCCGGACTCCGACGAGGAAGCGTATTGGGGCGGCGAAATTCCGTGGACGACCTGTGCGGTCGTCGAGGGCCCCATCTTTGAGGGTGAAAAAGATTTCATCACCGAGGACGGTTTGGCGAAAAGTACCGCGTCCCTTGTTCCCGCGGGGTGTATACTGTTCGGAACGCGGGTCAACGTCGCGAACGTCGGGCGGACGAAGAGAGATATTGCTATCAGTCAGGATCTGACTGGTATCGTTGTCGACGAGACAAAGATTAACCCCGACTACCTTACGTGGTATCTCCTATTCAATCAATCGAAGATACGCGAACGGTATAGTCAGGGTAGTACGATACAGGGGATGATAACCTCGGACCTGAAAAGCCTTCAAATCTTGACCCCTCCGCTTCCCGAACAGCGCCGCATCGCCGACATCCTCTCGAAGGCCGACGCTCAGGTTCGTTGGACAGACGAGATAATAGATGAGACAAAGGAGCTCAAACGAGGAATTTTGAATGATTTAATTCCCCGGGGAATTAACGAAATGGGTGAACTGCGTCCCAACCCTGAAGATCAACCTGATCTGTACAAAGACGTTCAGAGATATAAAATTCCGACTGAGTGGAAAGTTGCCACCCTCCAAGAGATTTGTGACAAGGATATAACCTACGGCATCGTACAGGCAGGTCCTCACGTGGACGACGGGGTCCCATACATTAAAACGGGAGATATGACAGGCGAGAATTTAAATTCCGATGAACTGAGCCGGACCTCCGAAGAGATAGCATGCGATTATGACCGTTCCAAGATTCAACAAGGGGAACTTGTAATCACAGTTCGGGCTACCATCGGAGTGGCAAAACAGGTCCCGGTGGAATTAGATGGCGCGAATCTCTCACGTGGTGCTGCCCGAATCTCTCCCGGGGATTCTATATGCAATCGATACTTGCTTTGGGCCCTTCGGTCATCCATGGTTCAATCATTAATGCAGGCTCGTACAAATGGGTCTACATTCGACGAGATTAAAATCGGAACGTTGCGAAAGATCCCCATTCCATACCCTGCTGACATCGCTGAGCAAAGAGCGATTTCCGACAGACTGGATGTAATCTCCGAGACGTTAGATGTGGAGAAAGCACAATTATCTGGGTTAAAAAAACTCAAGCGCGGACTGATGCAGGACCTCCTCACGGGAAAGGTCCGCGTGAAGCCGGAAAGCTGACCATGCCCGACGAGTACGCCGACGCCGAACGTCCCGCTCTTGACGCCCTCCAGACGCTCGGCTGGGAGGTCGTCGACCAGCAGCGGACGACGTGGGACGACCCCCGAGAGTCGGCGTCCTCGGCCGTACTCGAACCCAAACTTCGCGCTGCCGTCGAACGACTGAACCCGTGGATCGAAGAGAACAATCTCCGGAAGGCCGTCCGCGAGATCCAGCAGGTCGCCGGGACGAGCACGATGGCCGAGAACGAGGAGATTCACGAGAAGCTCATTCGGCATACGTCTATCCCGCAGGACCTCGGCCATGGTCGGCAAAATCAGACCGTCCGATACATCGACTACGACGACCCCGCGAACAACGACTTCTTCGCGCTGAATCAGTTCCGCGTCGACGGACCGAACGAGACGATCAAGCCCGACATCGTCCTGTTCGTGAACGGCATCCCGCTCGGCGTCGTCGAATGCAAGGCCCCGTCGATCGCCGAGCCTCGAAGCGAGGCGCTCGAACAACTTCAGCGCTATCAGAACGAACGATCGGAGACGGGCGCAGAGGGCGCTGAAGAGCTTTTCCGATACAATCAGTTCTCGGTCGCGGCGTGGTTCGAGGGGGCCGTGATGGGGACGTACGGGACGCCGAAGGACCAATACAAGCCGTGGCGGGACGCCTACCCGCTCGAAGACGACGAACTCGTCGAGCTATTCGGATTGGATGGGTACCTCCCCGACCAGTACCGGATGCTGTACGCGCTCTTCGAGCCCGAACGCCTCCTCGATCAACTCCGCCACTTCACGGTTTTCGAGGAGAAGCAGGGCGGGACGGTGAAGATGGTCGCGCGCTACCAGCAGTATCGCGCGGTCGAGAAGGCGCTGGAACGCATCGAGCGGCGCGGTCAGCGCGAGGCGAACGGCGGGGTCGTCTGGCACACGCAGGGGTCGGGGAAGTCGCTCACGATGCTCTTCCTCGCGTTAAAGCTCCGGCGCTCGCAGGACGACCCGACGCTCGTCCTCGTGACGGATCGCCGCGCGCTCGACGATCAGATTCACACCACGTTCGAGCGCTGCGGCTTCCCGAACCCGAAGAAGGCCCAGAGCGTCGAGGACCTCCGCGAGCGCCTCAGCCACGACGCGGGCGAGACGATCACGACGCTCATCCAGAAGTTCCAGACGACCGACGACGAGGACGACGACTTCCCTGTCCTCTCCCGGAGCGATAACGTCTACGTGATGGCCGACGAGGCCCACCGCACGCAGGACAAACACCTCGCAAACAACATGCGGACGGCCCTCCCGAACGCCTTCTATATCGGATTCACCGGGACGCCTATCGAGAAGAACGAGGTGAACACGCGCCGGACGTTCGGGAACTACATCGACACGTACACGATCGACCAGTCACTCGACGACGGCGCGACCGTCGAGATCCTCTACCAGGGCCGCCTCGCCGACATCCACCTCGAAGGCGAGACGCTCGATCGCCTCTTCGACCGGATCTTCTCGGATAAGACCGACGCCGAGAAGGCCGAGATCCAGAAGCGCTACGCTCGCGCGCAGGACCTCGCCGAAGCCCAGGCCCGCATCGACCGCGTCGCCCTCGACATCGTCGAGCACTTCGAGGACGATGTCGCGCCCCCGTTCAAAGGGATGGTCGTCACGACGAGTAAGGAGGCCGCCATCCGATACAAACGAACGATCGACGAGCTGAGCGACCTGGAGTCGCGCGTCATCATTTCCGAGGGGCACAACGATCCCGAGCACATCAAGGAGTGGACGCCGACGAACGACGAGAAGCGACGGTACAAAGAGTCGTTCGTTGACCCGAACGGCGAGGTCGAGCTCCTGGTCGTCTGCGACATGCTCTTGACGGGCTTCGACGCGCCGGTCGCGCAGGTGATGTACCTCGATAAGCCCCTCCGCGAGCACGCGCTCTTGCAGGCGATCGCCCGCGTGAATCGCCCGTTCGAGGACAAGACGCACGGTCTCATCATCGACTATTACGGGGTCTCGGACGAACTGAAGGAGGCGCTCGCGATGTTCAGCGCCGAGGACGTTGAGCGGGCGATGGTCCCCGTCGCAGACAAGAAGCCCGAACTGGAGGCCGCGCACGGGAAGGCCGTCTCCTTCTTCGACGACATTCACGATGTGGAGGCGTGCAAGCAGACGCTCGAACCCGACGATCGCCGCATCGAGTTCAACAATGCGTTCAAGCGCTTCGCGTCGCTCATGGACGTCGTCCTTCCCGATCCAATGGCGAACCCCTATCGGGAGGATCTCGAGCAGCTGAGCGAGATCTACGCGGGCGCGAAAGAACGCTATCGGGACGAGGAGATGAATCTCGAAGGCGCGGGCGCGAAGGTTCGGAAGCTCATTCAGGACCACATTCACTCGAAAGGGATCGAGGTTCTGAACGACGAACCCGTCTCGATCATGGACGAGGTCGAGTTCGGTGCGAGACTTGAAGGCTTAGAGAGCGACGAAGCCAGGGCGAGCGAGATGCAGAACGCCATCAAGTACGAGCTGAACGTCCGAATGGAGGAGGACCCCGTCCAGTACGGATCGCTCCGCGAACGCGTCGAGGAACTCATCGAGCAGTATCGTGAGGGCCGTCTGAACGAACGCGAGATCATCGAGGAACTCCGTTCGATCATGGAGGAGATGCGTTCTCGCTCGAAGTCGGCCCGTCAGATGGGGCTTCGAGGCGAGACGGACCTCTCCTTCTATCACGCGGTCGAGCACGTCCTCGGCGATCGTGACGTCGATCAGGCGGCCCTCGTCGAACTCACGGGCGACCTCGTCGGGACCGTCGAGGAGTTCGTGACGGTCGTCGAGTGGAAGGAGAAGACGCACCTTCAGAATAAGATGCGCAAGCAGGTCGCCGGGACGCTATTCACCGCCGATATTGACCTCTCGGATGATGAACGCCGTGAGCTGACGAACCGCGTGATCGAGCTCGCGCGAGCCCACTACAAATGACCGCCCAGCACAAGCGCCAGTATCACATCGGGCAGACGGTCGTCCCGTATCAGATCGACTGGTCGGAGTCGCGCGAAACGTTCGGCCTCGAGATCGACGAGTCGTTGGAGTTGACGGTCACGGCCCCGATGTTGGCGTCGACCACGGACGTCGAAGACGTCCTCGACTCCCGGCAGGAGTGGATTCTGGAGAAGCTCTATGGACTCGAAGAGCAGGAGGGACCGCCGTACCCGAAGGAATTCCTGAGCGGAGAGAAACTCCCGTATCGCGGCCGCCAGTATCCGCTTGAGGTCGTTGAGGCCGACGTCCCGGAGCCCGACCTCGCCTTCGACGGGGAAACGTTCACGCTACGGACGCACCACCTCGACGCCCCGAGCGACGACGTGAGCATTCGCCGGAAACGGCAGGCGGTCGTCGACTGGTACATCCGCCGGGCGAAAGACAACCTCCCGACGCGCGTTCCCCGTTTCGAGTCGAAGCTCGGATTGAGCGAGACGCCCGTCGACGTCGGGGAGATACGAGGGAAGTGGGGCGAGTATCACGGGGGAACAGTCCGGCTCAATTGGCGATTGATCCTCGCGCCAGTTCGCATTCAGGACTACGTGATCGTCCACGAACTCGCGCACGAGGTTCACGAGGAGCATTCGGACGCATTTTGGAATACGGTCGGCGCGCTCATCCCCGATTACGAGGCTCGACGTGAGTGGCTCCGCCTGAATGGAAACACGCTGACCATATAGGTTTCGGGCTGGCCGGTCACGATTTACGTACACGGACCCCCGCCATATCGAGACGGACCCCCTCCTGTGCAGTCATTCACTGGTATTATCCGTGTCTCTTCGCACTGTCGTCTCAGCTACGTTTGGTTGGATGTCGAGGCCACGATAATTCAGTGCGCCAGCGGAAAGGAGTTTTTCGACCTCCTTGGGAGTGAAAGTACCGTCCTCATACTTGTACCGTTCGACGAGCTGGTCTAGCTCGTCGAGTTCTCCACTCTCTTCGAGTTGCAGTCTTTCCTCGGCCATCATCATTTCGTGGCGGACAATTCTCTCCGCGTCGGCCTGCATCTCTGATTCGCGGAGCCCCATGTACGCGACTCGAATCATACTTCGAATTCCTTGACGGAGTTCACGCGAGTCGATCTTAGCGTTCGCGGTAGCTCCGAAGACGAGTTCCCGATTAGCCGAATCGAGGTGTTGCCGGATTTCAGTGACATCGGTGATCCCTTCACGAAGCCGCCGCCGCGTCCGAATCTCTCGTTGCTCAACCGCCCGCTCCGAGACGCCGTCCTCGTGGTCGTCCCGCAATACCGCTCGATCCGAATCAGTCAGCCATCCCATACACGAATTTTGTGTGGCAAACACTATAATTGTTCTCCCTATACATCCATATATGACGAACGGCTCGACCGACGTCACAACCATCAGAGTACCCCGGCCTCTCCACGCTCGCCTCGAACGCCTGAAGCCATTTGAGTCGATGAGCTATGCGGAGTTCGTTGGAGAGCTGGCGGACATCTATGAGACCCGGCACGGCGATTCGGTCCTCCTCGGAACCAAAGAAGAAGCAACAGGGCCCAATGAGTGACGACTCCCGACCACCCGAAAAAAGCTCGACTATCGCCCCCCGCGACAGCCTTTCCGCGCATGGCGACCTGCTCGATTTCACTTCGGCGCGAGCGGACCGCATCGCTGCAGCGACCCGAACGGACCGGCCGTCGCGATATCGACGAAAACACCTCTTGGGGGTGTCCTCGTAACATGACGACTCCAGACGGCCGACGGAGCACGTTTCCCCTCGCGGCGCGTCGAGACGGACGGGGTCCTATGAATGACGGACTCGAACCCACGACGCCTGCCGAGGCCGTGGAGTGGTACCTGAACCACCGTGACCCCGACCTATCGGAGAAAAGCGTACAGAACCAACGGTACCGACTCAGTCGCTTCCTTGAGTTCTGCGAGGAGCACGATATCGACAACATGAACACTCTCACTGGCCGCGACTGCAACCGATACCGCGTCTGGCGGAATCAGTACGTGAAGCCGGTCACGCTTCGCGGCGAACTCCAGACCTTCAGGGTCTTCCTCGAGTTTTGCGCCGCCATCGACGCCGTCGAAGACGGCCTCCGCGAGCGCGTTCAACTCCCCGAGATCGAACCCGAGGACGAGGCCCGAGACGTCCACCTCGTCTCTGCGCGGGCTAAGGACATCCTCGAATACCTCGATCGCTTCTCGTACGCGAGTCGCGATCACGTGATCTTCGCGATCCTCTGGCATACGGGGATCCGACTCGGAACGCTCCGAGCGCTCGACGTCGACGACTACGACCGAGACGCGAAGTGCTTGGATCTCCGGCATCGGCCGGACACGGGGACGCCGCTGAAGAACAAGAAGGCGGCCGAGCGCTCGATCGCGGTCGGCCCCCACTACTGCGACGTCCTTGACGACTACCTCGAACACAACCGCACTGAGGCCGACGACGATCACGGGCGCGAGCCGCTCATCAGTAGCAGCTGGGGGCGGCTCAGTGAGGGGTCGATCCGCGAGACGATCTATCGCCTCACGCAACCCTGCGCGATCGGTGACTGCCCGCATGACCGCGAACCGAGCGCGTGCGAGTATCGCGAGAATTCGAACCGTGCGGGTTGCCCGAGTTCACGGAGTCCGCACGGGATTCGTCGTGGATCGATCACCGACCACCTGCGGAACGGTACGCCGCAGGAGGTCGTGAGCGATCGGTCGAACGTCTCGAAGGAGATCCTCGACCAGCACTACGACGAGCGCACGGAGCGCGAGAAGATGGAGATTCGCAGGGACTTCATCGAGGGAGCATAGACTGATGACCGACTCCACTCCACGCAAAACGAACGCGGTTTTCACTGTAGCCTCGGCAGGCCCCCGTAACGTCGAAGCCCCGGCGAGTCCACTTCCTTCGCGCCGCTCAGTCGTGGACTCGCCTGACTCCCCCTCGCTCGCGTTTGCTCGCTCGCGGGAATCCCGGCGAGTCCACGGGGTCAGGGATCCGGCGTAGACCAAGCGGGAGCAGTAACTCCCGTTTTTCTCGGGGTGGCCCGTGATCGTCTTGGCCGGAGAGGCCGTCGCGGAACGGTTCACGCTCGTCGGCACCTGATGCGCAGTGCTGTAAATATCGGCCTGATACTACTCGTCCGCCGAGAAACGCCTTTCCGTGCCACCTACGTAGCACGGGTATGTCCACGACCGTCGAGACGCCCGACGCTGACGAGGCGTGTGCGTACTGCGGGTCGCACATCTTCGATCACGACCCCATCTGTGTCCGGGACTGTGACGACGACTGCGGGTCGCCAGTGTACTTCTGTAACTACGCCTGTCTCTCGGCGTACATCGACGAGAACGGCCTCACGACGGGCGATGCGTGCGTGTGGAATCCCGACGAAAGCGGCTGTTGCTAACCGGCTGTGTCGTCGGGGACGCGATCCTGCGTCACGACCGATTCCGCCGTACTCTCGGCGACGAGAATTCTTGCCTCCGCCTCCGAGAGGCGGCGCCGTCCTCGAAATCCTACTCGTGGCCTCGAAACGGCCTCACGAGTTCGTCGCCGGGTTCAGAACAGCGTCTCGATCGAGAGCATCTCTTCCAGTTCGCTCTTGAACTCGCCCTTCAGACTCTCGTTGTAGAAGGGTAACCCCGCGAGGCGGAACCGCTCGTTCTCGTGGATCGTGTGGAGTTCGTGCGCCGATTCGATCTCCTCGAGGAAGTCCGCCTTCCATCGGTCCTCCGCCATCAGGTGTTGGCCCTTCGGCTCCACGAACAACTGGAAGAGGACCGGCGACTGGGCGTCCGCTTCTCTCACGAAGAGGACGAAGTCCGGCTCGAAGGGCTCGCCGGTGGCGAACGCGTACAGCCTGAAGAGCCCCTCGTTGCGGATCAGGTAGACGTCGGTGTACTCCTCCCGGATTCGCTCCATCGCGTCGTCCAGGAACGCCACCAGGTACTTCTCCTGGCTCGTGCCGAAGTTCTCCGAGTAGACGTACCAGTCCCGGGTCGAGAGGTCCATCTGAACCGTCGCGTCGTTCGGGCGAGCCATCGGACGGCCCCGCTCCTGGTCCCCCCGTTCGTTCAGAGCGATCTTCCGGGTCTTGTCCTCGACGATGGCGGAGATCGGCGTCCCCCGAAACTCCGTCGTGCCTTCGTACTCGGGGGCTCCGTCCCTGACGTCCGAGGCGATCCGGTCCAGGACGTGCAGGCAGATCTCGAGT
>Ga0102962_1001203_pt1 | contig 10586 bp, 13 predicted proteins | sample SalPonF2_C_D2_MG_FD_84519 | JGI IMG/M metagenome (GOLD analysis project Ga0102962, IMG submission 84519) | Salt pond soil microbial communities from South San Francisco under conditions of wetland restoration - Salt Pond MetaG SF2_C_D2_MG ... | reverse complement strand
TGTAATGCTTGGCTATTACAAAGAACCTGAGCTTACCTCAGAAGTAATTGATGAGGAAGGCTGGTTTCATACCGGCGATATCGGATTACTTGAAGACGGCAAATTCCTGAAAATAACCGACAGGAAAAAAGAAATATTCAAGCTTTCCAGTGGAAAATATATAGCACCGCAGGTTATTGAAAACAAATTTAAAGAATCATTTTTCATTGAACAGCTTATGGTAGTTGGCGAGAATGAAAAATTTGCCAGTGCCCTGGTCTCACCTAATTTTTCATTTCTGCACAACTGAGCTGCTATGCATTCCGTTAAATTCAGGGATAATATTGAACTGATTGGCAATCCAAAGGTAATAGAACGGTTTCAGCGCGAAGTAAACACACTGAACAAGACCCTGGGGCAAACCGAACAGGTAAAACGATTCAGAATTGTTCCGGAAGAATGGACACCCCAAACTGGTGAACTCTCCCCTACCCTCAAACTGAAAAGGCGTTTCTTATATGAAAAATATGAGCCTCTGCTGGAACAGATCTATGCTGTTTCGAAAAATGGAAACGGAAATGGTAATGGAAAAAATAATGGTGGAGTAAACAGATAAAATTGCCAGATCAGTTGGATAATAACTGATTGCATTATTTTACCGGACGAAATTTTAAAGAGGGAATGATTTATCCAAACCACTCTCTCTTTCTGTTTTCAAGCCGATTGAGTGTATCAATGGCAATATTAACGTCGTTTACTATCTGAAAGTCGAACATTCCCACACAGACGAAATCGGCACCTTTTTCAAATGCCCATCTGAAACCGTCTTCAGGTTCTATGGCGCCAGCCGCCAATACCTTAAATCCCATTACAGGCACCCGGGCTCTTTCTACAAAATCAACAGTTCGGTCCGGGAACAAACAGAAGATATTATTATGAAACCTGTTGTGATCCAGATAATTTTTACCATCGACCTCAAATGAAACCCTGTTTTCAATGGGATGTGCAGACCAGTATTTATCATGGTGCATTGTTTTCATGTAATAATCAGGAATTATTCCCTGTTCTTCACAAACTATCAATGAATCAACAGTATGGGAGGCAAGTCCGGCTGTATAACCCTGTTCCCTGATTTTGTTCATCATTTTATCAATTACATCTATTCTGTTGTCGCGCACCATCCAGTCACATACATTACCCTGTATCTGAATAATATCTGCTCCAAAATCTATAGCCTTATTAATTTGTTCGAAATAATCTCCTTTCTCCATATTTGGAGCAACTTGTGAAATTACTTTGATTTTACTACCGGTATGTCGCTTGTATTTTTGCAGTAATGGGTTTGAAGGAAATCCGATGTTAATGGTATCGATACCCGCCTGTTCAGCAAGCATGAGTGTCTCATAGACTTTCTTCTCAGTGTTGTATGCTTTAAACAAAGAAGAGACATAGATCAAATCCCTGGAATGGGCCCATCCCCCGATCAAATTTCCTCCGGCAACAAGCCTGCTAATCTCATGGGGTCCGATTTTCCCTTTAGGCAGATCACCTTTCAGCTTATTCAACCCCGATTCTTGAACCTTAATGGTTGCACCGGATAAAGTATCGGTATCATATTTTTTGTTATTTAATACTGCGCCCCATCCCATGAGCCCCAATAATGGTAATGATGCAAGGTTTTTAAGGATTTCACGTCGGCTTGTTGATGAAACACTGTCATCATTAATTTTCAATTTTTCATCTTTTTTCGTACTTTTCTTTCTAAGCTTTTCTATACCATATCCTGAATCCTTTAAAAAAACAAACAGCAGCATAATTCCTGCTTCAATCAACTGCCTGTTAACAATATATGCACTACCTTCTGGCTGCATGGAAGCAGATAATCCAAATGGGGGATAAGCCAGGTAATAAAGCATCAGCATAATAAAGCCGGCCAGTGCTGCATACCGAACCAAAACTCCTATAAAAAGAGCCAGCCCGATCAACAACAAACCATACATATTAAGCAGATTTGTTATTTCAATATTACCCGGAGAAGCAAGCCAGTGATAAAATTCCGAAAGAAAACTGTTGGAACTGGTTAAAAAGCCAGCAGCTGACCAATTATTTACCAAAAGCTTTGACAGCCCTTCATAGATAAAATGCCATCCGACAATAAATCGCAATAGTGTTAATGATAATCGCTTATAATTCATATCAAAGTAGATTAAAAATCAATCTCAATTTAGCGATTATATCCTTTCAATGAACTAAACACACTCAAAAATTATATTTTCATTTACATGAATTCATAAAAAAAGAATCATCCGGAAATTACCACGAATGATTCTTTTGTTCGAAAAGGAGGTTCGAAAAATTTATATTATGACTGTACTCTTAATGAATTTCCATTTAATGATGTAGTATATTTCTTTAACGGTCGTGTGGCCGGTCCCCGCAAAACCGAGCCATTCACATCATAAAGAGCCCCGTGACACGGGCAGGGAAATTGTGATACACCGTTAAATCCTACTGTACAACCCTGGTGTGTACAGATATCCGACAATGCCACATATTCATCAGCACTGGTGTGGGCAATGATAATATTGTCCTTATAGGTATAGGCCCCTTTTGTTTTAAGTCCCGAATAAGTATTATTGGACATATCCAAAGTGAAATCAACATTAGACGGTGCTTCGTTTGTTGATACTGAGTTTTTTGAACAGCTTGTTGCCGCACTCCCGACAACTGCAGCTGCAGCTCCTAATCCGGCTACAGTGAAAAATTTTCTTCTTTCCATGATCACTTATTTATCAATTAATAATATAAGGACAGCCAATACCTGTACCTGTTTTGAGAAATAAACGACAAATAGGTCTTGTTTGTTTTCATGGCTACTGTTAAAAAATGCTAAATGATAATAAGGTTACAAGGTGACATCTGACTCGTCCTTGTTTGCGGTGGTCGGGTGTGGGCGAGCATTACGACCAGCCCTCACTGGCGCGCCTGCCTGCACTGGGTTTCATCAGGCAGGCATTTAGCTACGCTGAGCTCGTCCTCCGTCCTCGGTTGTAATGCGTGACCTGACACGATTCTTCCCGAAAAGGTTTTCACACTTTTTGGAGAAACTAAACTCTTTTTTTGGGAAACACAACTGCTTTTTGAGGAAACATATCTGCTTTTTAGCGAAACACACCTGCTTTTTGGGGAAGCACACCTGCTTTTTAGCGAAGCACATCTGCTTTTTGGCGAAACACTCCTGTATTTTAGCGAAGCACATCTGGATTTTGGGAAAACACATCCGGATTTTAACGAAACACATCTGCTTTTTGGGGATACACATCTGCATTTTAGCGAAGCACATCCGCTTTTTAGCGAAGCACACCTGCTTTTTAGCGAAACACTCCTGCTTTTTGGGGAATCAATTCTCTTTTTTGGTGGAGTGTACCTGCCTGCAAGTAAAACAATATTACAATCCTTTTCCCTGAGAATCCCTAAATAGAGACTGTTAATAAAGTCAGGTGTCCATATCAAAATGTTCGGGAACTTCCAAAAATTTTAATCCGCAGTATACTTTTTCAATTAGCAATGGGCAATAGGCAGCAATGGGCAATAGGCAATGGACAATTAGCAATGGGCAATGGGCAATTAGCAATGGGCAATGGACAATGGGCAATTAGAAATGGTCAATTGGCAATTGAAACCCTACGGGGAAGTAGCCGATGCATAATTTGAACAACATGTTGGTAAAAGTTGTCGCCTAAGCGCCTAATGCTTATGAGGAATTAAAATTTTTGTAACAACGCAGTTATCGGACAATGTGGACAGACACTATGTAATCTTTTGAATAACCGGATTAAACGCCTTAGAAACAAGCACAACTCTGTCCCCTGGTTTGTATTGTTCTTCCGGGTTATCACAAACTGCCACTTTAACCAGTGAATTGCCCACCAGCAAAGTGAGTACCCTGATAATGTCTTCCATCTCCACCTTTAGCACCTCAGCAACGAGTTGTACCTTGCCGCTGGTACGATTGGCAGCAAATACGTCGAATGGATTTCCGTCTTTCACGATTCTTCCTTCTTCCATTACAATGACCCTTCCGGTAAGCTTAAACACTTCGGGGAGATCATGGCTCACCAGCAGGGTTGTAATACCATAACGACGGTGCATCGTTAGTATCTCATCCTGCAGTTTAGACCTGAACTCCGGGTCAATAGCAGAAAGTGGTTCATCAAGCAACAACAAACCGGGTTTTCGCGCCAGGGCGCGTGCCAAAGCAACGCGTTGCTGCTGACCGCCTGAAAGCACGGCTGGTCGACGGTATTTGAGCATATCCAGTTCAAACAGTTCAAGTAGTTGTTTGATATGATGAGGATCTTTAACCGGTTGTGCGAAGGCCAGGTTCTCCTTCACCGTCATATTAGGGAACAATGCATATTCCTGAAACATATATCCAACAGGTCGCATTCTTGCGGGCCGGTTAATCCTGGCAGCAGAATCAAACCATACCTCTCCGTCAACTTTCAGGTATCCTTCATCGGCAGCCGTCAATCCGGAGATAATTCTGAGCAGGGTAGTTTTCCCGACACCAGATGGACCGAAAACTGAAACCATTTCTCCCCTGTCAACCGAGAATTTCATATCCAGTGTCAGTTCTCCTGAGGCAGTAAATAGCTTCTTACGAATATCTGCTTCTATCAGAACGGTTTCCATAATGCTTGTTTGCGGTTTAAAGCAAATACGACCAACAGTAAGACAAAGGTGACTGCAAAAAGCGTAAAAGCATATTTGTTGGCCATGCTGTAATTCAGTCCCTGCACTTCATCATAAATAGCAATTGACGCCACACGGGTAACTCCCGGTATATTTCCTCCGATCATCAATACCACACCAAATTCTCCGATGGTATGGGCAAAGCTTAACACAACAGCCGAAACCAGTGAGGGTTTAATATTGGGTAACAGTACTCTGAACAAGGTAACAACTTTTGATTTTCCGAGCGTGTAAGATGCTTCTGCAAGTGAGTCCGGAAGGCTTCTAAAACCAGCCTGCAAAGGAGAAACCATGAATGGAAGACTGAACAGTACTGATCCAACCACCAGTCCGGGGAACGTAAAGGCAAGCTGTACATTAAACCAGTCTCTTAGGATATTACCGGGAAAATGATCAGGACTGTAGGCAATGAGCAGGTAGTAACCGAGAACAGAGGGTGGCAATACCATTGGCATCGATACCAGTGTTTCGATGACAGCACGAAACCGGAAACGGGAAAATGCCAGAAAAGCAGCTATTGGTATCCCGACTATCAGCAAAATGACAGTGGTAATACCTGCGAGTTTAAATGTAAGAGCAAGGGTTGCAAAAAATTCATTACTCATTTTCCGGGTCCATTAAAAGTACTTCATTTGCCTTGATAAAAGCAGTAACCATATCCTTCTCTTTCAGTCCCAGTTTTGTAACGGAACGTGTAGTGATCAGAGAATTAATCTGCCTGTTCCCAAAGGTAAGAGTTATCTTTGAAAACACTTCGCCCTGTTTAATTGCAGAGATAACACCTTCAATCTGGTTTCGCAAACTTATCTCTCCTGAGAAATCTTTACCTATAGAAACCTCAGACTCTTTGAAAAGTACCAAAATTTCTTTCCCTTCCCGGAGGTACAATGTATTGTCTTTGGTACCAATAATAATAGCAGTAAAATTGATGCCTTCCGAATCAACATCTACCAGGGAAATATTACCTGAGGATAAAATGTTCTTTATAGTACCTTTTAGTTTATTCATATCTAAAGATTTCCTGGTCCGTAACCATATCGTATAATTATCTTCTCCGCAGTTTTGCTTTTCATATAATCCATGAATTGTACGGCAGCAGTATTTTTCTTATCACTGCATACTACCACCACAGCCTGTTGAATGGGATTGTAATAATTTTCAGGTATTACATAGTAACTACCCTTACCATTAATTGCAGGGGAATACAGCTGCGAATACGCGAGCAAACCGGCATCGGCATTTCCGCTGATGGTAAACTGTGCTGCCTGGGCAATGTTGTCAGCTATAACCAGTTTGTTTTGGACTACTTCATAAATACCTGCATGCCTTAATGACTCTACCGCACCTTTACCGTATGGAGCCAGGTCAGGATTAGCAATGGCTATTTTTCTAATATTTTTATCCTTCAGAACCTTCATCCCATTATCAACCTGCTGATCCCTGCTCCAAAGTATCAGCTTTCCCAATGCATAAATTTTAGGTGTATCGCAGGCCCGACCTTGTTTGAACAATTCATCAGGATACCTTGTATTTGCAGAAAAATAAATGTCGAAAGGTGCATTGTGGCTGATCTGTTGATAAAGACTTCCGGAGGATCCAAATACAGGTCGAACAGCTATATCCGGATTTTCCTTCCTGAATGCCCGGATAATTTCATTCATTGGATCCCTGAAATTGGCTGCTACTGCAAGCGTTAAAGTCTGTGACTGTGCCGAAACAAAAAATATTGAAAGGCAAAAGATCAAAAGACCCGCTTTTTTTAGAGAGAAGAATAACAATTTATGCATTGGCAGATTTTATTAGATATTCAGGCTAATTCTGTAAGGAAAATAATAATCATTATTATTCCCAATAACCACCTAATATAGTTATTTATTGAAAAGATTAAGCATACAGAAGCTGAAAGCATTGCAAACAAAAGGCGCTGCATTGCTGCACCGCCTTCTGAAATTCAAACATAAATCCGTTAATATTAACAACCACCCTGAACCCTTTTCTTTCTGGGTGCTTTTGGAATAACAGGTTTTGGAGCTTCAACATTATTTTCGGGCATAACACTTTTTACGCCACCGCCAAGGGCCTGACCGGCGCCTTTACGAAAATCATATTTTGCAAATTCTTCATTCGGGCTGGTGCTGGCCGGTGCTTTGGGGTTCATAATTGTTTCAGCCCAATAGTTCATGCCCCCCTGCATCACGTAATTGTTTTTATAGCCCAGTTGACGGGTGATCATCCAGGCTTTATCAGCATCTACCGTCCCGTTTGAATAAAAAATATTCATTTTCAAAGACTGGTTAAGCATTGGAGTCCATTGTTCATCCAGTATGTCAGTCAATGGAATGTTGACAGCACCAGGCAGGTGAAACTTTTCATAAGCATCCAGGCTCCTGACATCAATAAGCTGGAATGAAGGATCCTTCTTAATAACCAGGTCAGCTACCTGATCGGGAGTAAAATACTGGTTCTGACTGTGTGCTTCAGCAAGCAACTGCTTTGCTGAAAGTTGTTTGGGATTTGTCTTGTTCTGCGGAACAGCAGCCATAATCAAACCCAAACTTACAAATACTATCGTAATAATTACTCTGGTTTTCATAATGTAATTGTTTATTTATCAGTTTCTTAAACAATTCAACATTGTGAATTGTTCATTTAGTTCTAAATAATATACGTACAATTAATATTCAGCCTGGGGAAATTTCTTTTCAGCCCATTCACCAATCCAGAACATGATGGCAGCAACAATAATTACCAGCAGGCCGAGCAGTCCGTCAGACATACCCAGAGACTGACTGATCTTGGGAGTACCCATAAAATTAGCTTTATAAATTCCTTCCCAAACCGGATATCCTTCAGCAAAGACAAAAATTCCGATAAAGAGACCGATCATAAACACCATCGCATCCAGTTTACCAATAGAAGCAGCGCAGAAACTGGTACCGGGGCAGAAGCCACCCATGATAAAGCCAAGTCCCATGATAGCACCGCCAATAATGGCTGATGGCAGGAAGGTAGGATTAATATACATTACGCCCAGGTCCATCCATCCGAACAGGCTCAGTAACAATAAACCGATCATAGCAGTGATAGCTGCAGTGAAAAATACTTTCAGCACGACAGTATCATAGCCATAAAAAACACCGGCCAGTTTACGGCTCGAAGAAAAACCGCTGCTCTCGAGTACCCAGCCAAAGCCGATACCAATAAAGAAAGCCAGCAGGAGATTTGTATTTTGAGAGATTGAATCGTATACAATTAGTGGTCCCATATTATTTTATTTTAAAATTGTTCAAAATTATTGAATCCAGTTTTTTCTCAGAAAATAAGCAGCGATAAAGGCTGTTCCGAAGATAGAAGCCATTGTAATAAAGCCACCCAGTGACATAACCGCCATTCCGCTCAATGCGGCACCACTTGTACAACCACGTCCCATCTGGGAACCGAAGCCAAACAAGACGCCACCCATAAGTGCAAAAATTAATCTTCTGCGGGAAGTAATACGGGGTGCATGTTCCACCTTGAATTTCAACCGGCCTGCTACGGCACCTGAGAGGAATCCACCCACAATCAATCCGAGTACTTCATAAACAAGCCAGGATTTCATCGGATGTGTGCCGTGCGATTCAGTATATTCTTTGTAAAATGCGGCCTTCTCAACATGTTTGGGTGCAACAGCGTCAACAGAAGTTACCACAACACTTTTCATAGCGCCACTGGCTCCCAGTCCGCGACCAGAGATAAAATTCGATGCCAGCAGAACAATACCAAGTAAAACACCACCAATATAGGGGTTCCAGTACTTAGTCTTTTTTGATTTTATTTCTTTTTCCATGTATACAATAAATTTATCAGGTTGTACAATATTTTAATATAACCAGCGGCTGGCCTGGCCAGCGTAGGCAATGACAAAACGCATCATGATACCACCAAACAAAACGAGAGTGGCAGTAATTACAATGGGGATCTTCCTTTTCCGCAGCTCCAGTATTTCAAGTAAAGCCGGAAGCACCAGTCCCAGTGATACCACAAATATCCAGAAGGCAGATGTATAAGGACCACCGAGGAACAACTTAGCAGCATCAATCTGCACCTGTGTACTGGCCATGAATCCCATGAACATGTGAACGATCAGGAACAATTCGATGCCTATCAGTATCAGGTCAATTTTAGAAAACAACAGCCTTTCCTCATGCGATTTGGACATCAGCATAATGGCTGCTGCTCCGGTTGACAGTCCGGAAGTCAGGAATAACGGACCCAATATGGAAGTATTCCACAACGGTCGCGCATTGAATGCTGAGAACAGGATACCTGTATAGATCCCGAGAATCAGTGAACTGATCATCATGATCCAGGCAATGGGGATAATGTTTTTACGACAAAAAGCCTCAAAATCCCTTATCCACTGAAATTTCCAGTCCCAGTTTGGAAAAATTTCTTTGATATTCAACGCACTCCAGATAAACGACAGGGGTGTAACGACCATCAGCACCCAGGCACCCCATGACATTGGAGATGTCAGACGAATAGTAGTATACAGTTGCCAGAAATACGGTTTGTGCTTCAGGTCAAGGAAAAGAGCGAGCAATCCAATCATAAGGACAACCGGAGCAATAAAAGGAGCCCATTTTACGGCGGCCGGATATTTCTTTTCTTTTCCCATAATCGTGTACAAGGCGGCAAAGAACAGAATACCTGCAGCCAGTCCGCCTAAGAATAGATAGAGCGGAATTTCCCAGTGCCATATATTAAGCACCGGATCAATCCGGGGATTCATTCTTCCGCTAACAATAATTTCTTCTCTCATACCATAAAAAATTTAATGCGGTTTTGCTTATAAAAATATTTTACGAAGCTGATTATGCTGTCAGATCAAATAATAGATCTGTGGTTTTGTACCAGCCTCAGGTATTAGTGTTTTGAATTTTCTCTTCTTCAACATAACGGATACATCACTTTTGGGATCATCCAGATCACCAAAGTACATGCACTTAGTTGGACAAACCGACACACAGGCGGGTTTCATTCCCTTCTCAACCCTGTGCATACAGAATGTACATTTGTCCACATATCCCTCAGGATGCATATAACGGGCATCATAAGGGCAGGAAGCCACGCAGGCTCCACATCCGATACATTCTTCGTGATCAACCAGCACGGCACCACCTTCTGCAAAATGGCTGGAGCCGGTGGGACAGCAACGCACACAGGGTGCATTATCACAATGGTTGCATCGCTCTGAACGGATCTCAGTCTCCAGTTGCGGATAAGTCCCATCAGTAGCTTCCACTACCCAGTCGCGGCAATAACCAATGGGTACATTGTTTTCTGTCTGACAGGCTACTACACAGTCGCTACACCCCACGCATTTTTTGGTATCTATAGCCATTGCATATCTCATAGTATAACCTCCGGTTTCAATTTAATTTTGAATGATAAATAATAATTCTCGCGCATATTATGAATTTTCTTCATTTACAGTTGATTCTTCCGGCTCAAAAAGGAAGGTAATGAAATTACCCCTCATACCTGTACCACCCATAGCCGGATCAACATTTACCCGGGTGATCAGTTGCGAATCACTTGCTCCTTTGCCGAATGCACGTGACAGCTTTTTGCCGGTGTTACCAAAACCATGTACCATATACACTGAATCCCATCGTATTCGTTCAGTTATTCTCACTTTTACAGGGAATTCGGCTACAACACCGTCCTGATTCTTCAACCAGACCTCCTGACCATTATCCAGTCCCCATTGCTTTGCAATCTTGGGATTTACCCATACTACATTCTCACTGAAAATGGCATTTAGATTGGGATTATTAACTGTACGACCAAAAGTATGATCAGGATTT
>Ga0102962_1001201_pt1 | contig 10600 bp, 8 predicted proteins | sample SalPonF2_C_D2_MG_FD_84519 | JGI IMG/M metagenome (GOLD analysis project Ga0102962, IMG submission 84519) | Salt pond soil microbial communities from South San Francisco under conditions of wetland restoration - Salt Pond MetaG SF2_C_D2_MG ... | reverse complement strand
CGGATCACGCTTCAACACCCCTGGTTGTGCAACCGGAAACTGGGAGTGGCAGATGAAGCCTGAAGCACTGACCGAGGAACTCGCTGAAAAGCTTTTTTGCCTTACACAAAAATATCATCGCTCAACCGTTCGGTAGGGCTTGCTGAGTTCTTGCATGGTGTGATATAGATGTAAATTGTGTTCGAACCATTTAACCCGTAGGCATATCGCCTGGACAACACCTTTTTAACTATCGGAGGACCTTACTCGTGAAACAAATGATGACTCTGTTCTGCATCGCAGCATTCTCACTCACCCTTCTCGCCGGTTGCAGTGAAGACACTCCTGCTCCTACAAAAGAAGCAGCGAAACCTTCTGCACAAACAGCTCCTGCGGCAGCACCTGAAGCCGCTCCGGGTAAAACTGGCAAGGTCACTGAAACCATGGACGCTGCTGGTTATACCTACATTCAGGTTGACACCGGCGCAGAGCAGTTCTGGGCTGCAGCGCCTCAATTTGCAGTCAAAGCCGGTGATGATGTTGTGGTTCCTGAAGGCATGCCGATGCCTGACTACCACAGCAAAACCCTCGATCGCACCTTCGACATGGTCTACTTCGTCCCATCTGTTATGGTTGGCGGCGCACAGGCCATGAGCGGGGATATGCCCTCTGATCATCCTTCGATGGATGGTGGCAAAACTGTTGTTGAAGAAACAACTGTTGACCTCTCTGGTATTACTGTTGCAGAAGGTGGCGTCACTATCGAAGACATGTTCACCAAGAAGGCTGAGCTTGCGGGCAAGTCGGTCTCTGTACGCGGCAAAGTTGTCAAGTTTACTCCCGAGATCATGGGCAAGAACTGGATTCATCTTCAGGATGGCACAGGCGCAGAGGGTACCAGCGATCTGACCGTCACCACTAGCGCGTCAGCCAAGATGGGTGACACCGTGACCGTAAGCGGCGTTGTCGTCATCGACAAGGATTTTGGCTACGGCTACGCATACGATGTCATCATCGAAGATGCTGAAGTTACCGTCGAATAAGCAAAAGCGACTAGACGTATCTAAGGCCTCTGGGTTCTCCCAGGGGCCTTTTTTATTACCTTTTTTCTGTAATAACGAATCCACTGCCCGTTCGCTTCGCTCTCTCAAGACACAAAGAGAATCAACAACTCTATTTTTTCTCTGTGTCCTCTGTGTCTCTGTGGTGAAAGCATTTTTGCTAACTCGCCCTTATAGCGAGCAATGAGGCCTTGTATTTTCAGCACAGCCTGTTCGGCAACATGGTTAGTCTAAGATGGCGTTCAACTTGCCAAAAGCTTACCAATATTGTAAGAATTATATTTAAAGGCATTTCAACCACTCAAGCTCCTGGAGGTTTCCTGATCATGTTCACCTTAAAACGGATTATTCTTATTACTCTATTGTTAGCCATCCCCCACTTATCATTCGCCGAGAACTGGAAAATTGACCCGGCTCACACATCGGTAGAATTCAAAATCAAGCACCTGATGATCTCCTGGGTGAAGGGAGTGTTTACCGACGTGCAGGGTACGGCAGTCTTCGACGAAGCGGAGCCTGGCAAATCAAGCGTCAATGTTCAGATTGCCACGGCATCTGTCGACACCAGCAACAAGAAACGTGACGACCATCTGCGCAGTCCTGATTTCTTCGACGTCGCCACCTACCCGGTGATGTCTTTCGTATCCAAAGACATTGTCGTTGCGAACGGGTTACCGACCCAGATCAACGGAGAACTGACTCTGCATGGAGAAACCCGTGATGTCATCCTTGAGGTTGAGGATTTCAGCCAGACAATCACTGACCCATGGGGCAATACACGACGCGGCGCATCAGCCACGACAACAATCAACCGAAAAGACTTCGGCCTCACATGGAACAAAGCCCTCGAAGCCGGAGGCGTGGTCGTTGGTGAAGAGGTTCGGATCAGTCTCGAAGTGGAATTAATCAAAGAATAACAAAAACAGGGGCGACAGATACAAACCTGTCGCCCCTGCCCCTATCATCACCTTACCCCAATCCCCGCGACAATTTAAAAACGACCTTCCTCCACCCCGTGGCAGGCAATCTGCCGACCATCTTCAAGGCTTAAAAGCTGCGGATTTTCTGCTGTACAACGTGCGTTGGCATGGGGGCAGCGTCCATGAAAAACACAACCACTAGGCAAGTTGATTGGAGTCGGAACCTCTCCCTTGAGACGAATATGTTCACTCGGCCCGCCTTCCAATTTAGGAATCGCACTCATCAGTGCCTGGGTGTAAGGATGCCGTGGATTCTCGAAAAGGATACTGGTTTCAGAGAGTTCACACATACTGCCCAGGTACATAACTCCAACCCGGTCACTGAGATGTTCAACGACCGATAAATCATGTGCAACAAACAGGTAGGCGAGATTGCGCTGCTGCTGCAAATCCATCATCAGGTTGAGGATCTGCGCCTGAATCGAAACATCGAGGGCAGAGATCGGCTCATCGGCAACAATAAAATCCGGGTCGACGACCAGGGCGCGGGCAATGGAAATCCGCTGTCGTTGACCGCCGGAAAACTCATGCGGCATACGGCTGATCCACTGGGGATCGCTACCGACCTGAATCATCACTTCGTCAATCCGGTCCTTGACTTCAGAGTTATTTAAACTCGGATAATGATAACGTAACGGAGCTTCCAGAGCCTGACGAATAGTTTTGCGTGGATTCAATGAAGCGTAGGGATCCTGAAACACCATTTGCATTTTTTTGCGGTACGGCAACAGCCTCTTGTGATCGAGATTGTCGATACGAGTGCCTGAATAATGGATCTCACCGGCGTTCGGAGGGTAAAGACCCATAATCGTGCGCCCCAAAGTCGACTTGCCGCACCCGGATTCACCAACCACACTGAAGGTTTCCCCGACTTGCAGGTCGAAGCTGATATTATTGACCGCTTTGACAAGGGTCCGTTGTCTATGCAACCTGCCGGCGCTAAAGCTGATCTGGTCAAGCAAGCCGCCGGAGATATCAAAGTGCTTATAAAGATTTTTAACTGAAAGCAGGGCATCAGTCATGGTGTTACGACTCCGTTAAACAAATGTTCATACGCTTATGCAAACTTCAAAAAACTCAGAAAAACTACCACTCAAGAGTTACACCGCAGAAGGGTTGACTAACTCCGCTGGATACAGATGACAGGCCGCCAGGCTGCCATTTTTGCCAGGCCTTAATCCCGGGTTCTGGCGCCTGCACACGTCCATCACATGCGGACAGCGCGGGTTAAAAGAGCAACCGGGAGGGATGTTCTTAAGCGTCGGCATCATGCCGGGAATCTGGTTGAGGCGTTCGCCGTGACCACTGCTCTGCGGCAGAGCGGCAATCAAGCCTTGTGTGTAGGGATGCTGTGGATCAGCGACAACTTGTGCCGTTGGGCCTTTCTCGACCACGCTCCCGGCGTACATCACGGCAATATTCTGAGTCACCTGAGCAACCACCGCCAGGTCATGGGTTATAAGGATCAAGCCCATATCGTCTGTTTCACAGAGCTCCATGAGCAAATCCATGATTTCTGCCTGAATCGTCACGTCGAGAGCGGTCGTCGGTTCATCGGCAATAATCAGTTCAGGATCGGTCAGCAGGGCGATGGCAATGATGATCCGCTGCCGCATACCACCGGAAAACTCATGCGGGTATTGGTCAAGTCGCTTTTCCGGTGAGGGGATATGAACCTTACGCAATTTGTTGAGGGCTATGTTACGTGCTTCCTCTTTACTCATCTTTGGGTTGTGCTGGTGTAAGGTCTCAGTCATCTGGGTACCGATCGTCAGCACCGGGTTGAGGGTCATCATCGGATCCTGAAAGATCATGCTGATCCGGTTGCCGCGGATACTGCGTATCCGCTCATCACTGACCCTGGCGAGATTTTCACCAAGAAAATTAACCTCACCGGAAGCGATGTAGCCCGGTTTGCTAATCAGGTTGATGATCGAGAAACCGGTCACCGATTTGCCGGCCCCCGACTCGCCAACCAACCCAAGCCGCTCGCCCTTTTCCAGGGTGAAACTGACGCCATTGGTGGCTGTCACTTCACCGCTACGCAGGGCAAACTTAATAACCAGGTCTTTGACTTCCAACAAACTCGTCATACTGTTAACCCTTATATAGCTTCGGATTGAAGACATCGCGCAGGAAGTCTCCGAGCATATTGATCGATAGCACCAGAATCACCAGCAACAAGCCAGGCAGAGCAGTAATCCACCAGGCACCGCTGAAGATGAGTTCAAATCCAGAGTTAATCAAAGAACCGAGGGAAGGCCGATCGATCGGCATCCCGAGACCCAAAAAGGATAGAGCCGCTTCGCTCATGACTGCGTTTGCAACCTGGATCGTGGAAAGCACCAGGATCGGCGACAGTGTGTTGGGGAAAATCTGGTCGAGGATAATCCGCGACGAGGTAAACCCGGCCACCCTGGCTGCTTCCACGTACTCCTTTTTTCTCTCAGCCAGAACCGAGGCCCGAACTGTTCGAGCATATTGCGGCCATTGCGAAAGTCCGATCACCAGGACCAGGAAAGGAATAGCGATCTCGCCAAACTTTGCGACCCCGACCACGGCCTGGAGGATTGCACTCATGAAGATAGCAACCATCAGGTAAGAGAAGGAGAGCTGGACATCTGCGGCACGCATGAAGAAAGCATCCAGTCGGCCACCATGGTACCCGGCAAAGAGCCCTATCAGAACCCCCAGGATGGCCTGAAGAGCGACAGCGCCAAGGCCGATGATGATAGAAATGCGCATTCCGTAAATCATGGTCGAAAGCATATCGCGACCCTGGGAATCGGTCCCGAGCAGGAACTCTGCAACCCCTTCTTCCTCCCAGGCCGGCGGAATTTCGGAATTCATGATATCGATCATTTCCGGATCGTAGGGATTGTAAGGTGCAATCAACGGGGCGAAGATTGCAGCCAGAAACAGGACCATCAACACTATGAGACTGGCGATCGCAACCTTATCGCGCTTGAAGCTGTACCAGAGGAAGCTTTCTCGAAACTTGTCGAGGCGATTCATCTATTTCACCCCCGCAATGCGGATGGTTGGATTGACCAACCCATAGATCAGATCAACAATAGTGTTGACCCCGACCATGACGATGCCGACAAACATCAGATAAGCGACCAGCAAGGGCGCATCGGAGCGCTCAACCGCCTCCATGAACATGAAGCCGAGCCCCTGCCATTGAAAAACCGTTTCGGTCAGAATAGTGAAGGCGATAGTGACACCAAGCTGCACTCCACCAACGGTAATCACCGGCAGAAGAGTGTTTTTGAAGGCATGGACGAACCAGACCCGCCGGTGAGACAACCCCTTGGCCCACGCGTACTTGATGTACTCTGACTCAAGAACCTCCATCATCTCCGATCGAATCAGACGAATAAAGAGCGGCAGCATAATCGAGCTTAGAGCGATGCTCGGCATCAGGATATGCAGCCAGCCATCCACAGTCAGCAAACCGGTCCCCCAGCCCCCAAGCATGACCAGTTCTCCGCGTCCGAATGATGGGAGCCAACCGAGCTTGATGGAGAACAAATAGACCATCATGATCGCGGTCAGAAAGACCGGAATCGAAACCCCGACAATGCTGCTTCCCATCAGGGCACGCGAGAACAGGCTGTCCGGCTTGATCGCCGAGAACACCCCCAGCGGAACGGAAAAAAACAAGATAATCAAACTGCTGACCAATACCAACTCGAGCGTCGCAGGCGCCTTCTCCAGAATAACCTCGGTAGCCGGTCGCTTGTAGAAGAAGGAGGTGCCCAGATCCCCCTGTATAGCGTCACCGAAAAAACGGCCATACTGGACAAACCAAGGGTCATTGAGACCCAGTTTCTCTCTGAACTCATCGCGTTCTTCTTCGGAAACTGAAATCCCGGTCAGTTCGCGCACCGGGTCACCCACACTTTGCTTGATTGCAAAGCCGATGACGCTGATAATGAAGATGACGATCAGTGCCTGGAACAGTCGGCGGATCATGAAAGCTATCATCTTTTATCTCCAAAACACCTCAAGGGGGAGCACCTGCGGGTACTCCCCCTTGAGAGTGACTCTTCATACCTCAACTTACTTGATGACCAGGTCACCAAAGTAGGGGAAATTCATCACGTTGACAATCGCTTCTATGCCAAGATTGTTCTTACCTGCCCAGGAAAGGTCCTGCCAGTGCAACGGCACAAAAGCGGCCTCATCGTAAGCAATTTTTTCCATCTTCTGCAACATAGCGGTCCGCTTGACCTCATCGGTCTCGGCCTGTACCTTAAGTGCCAGACTATCAACCTCTTGATTGCAGTAATTGCCTGAGTTGTATTGCCCGTAACCGGTCTCCTTGTTCGGACACATGAGCAGGAACTCGAAGAAGTTGCCAGTATCTTCGGTATCTGAATGCCAACCGATCATCTGGATGTCTGCGACCTGCAGGTCGAACTGATCCCAGTACTGGGCTTTCGGCATAGTCTTCAGATTAACCTTGATGCCGATCTTGCCGAGCATTGAAGCCGCCGCCTCGGCAATCTTCTCGTCGTTTACATAACGGTTGTTCGGCGCCACCATACTAACTTCAAAACCATTTTCGTAACCAGCCTCTTTCATCAATTGCTTGGCTTTTTTTAGATCGTAGCGCGGAGTCAGGTCCGGATTATGTCCAGCATACCCCTTCGGGCTGTTCTGAGCGCCAACGGTCGCCCGACCCTTCATCAGTTTTTCGGCGATGCCTGCGTTATTGATGGCATAGACGATTGCTTGACGAACCTTGGGATTCTTGAAAGCTTCAACACGGTTCTGGTTGAGTTGCAGAGTGATAATTCGTGTACCGCTCATGGTCACTAATTTCACACTGTCTGATTTTTCAATCCTGTCCATATCCTGAGGTGGAACCGGCATGATAAAGTCGACGTCACCGGAAAGCAGTGCCGCAACACGGGTCGCATCATTCTTGATCGGAGTCAGAATGATCTTATCTACGTTGCCGGGAGACTGCTTGTCCCAGTATCCGGGGAAGGCCTCGAAGACCACTTTGACGCCCTGCTGACGTTCAGAGACCATATATTTGCCGGTTCCTGAGAGGTTATCGTTGGCAAAAGAATAGCCCGTTTTGTTTATGGCCGCCTTATCCATCCCCTTGTCGTCCTTGCCCGAGTAAAATTTGCTATCCATTGGAAAGATGTAGGTAGCGGTGCTAACTAACAGTGGATAAGGAACCTTGGTGACGATATCAACAGTGTACTTGTCAACCTTGAGCGGTGAATTGAACTGCTCAAAGATACCTTTGAAATCAACAGATTCTTTCAGGCGATTGACGGTCCATACAACATCATCGGCAGTCAACTCATTGCCACTGTGAAATTTGACACCCTTCTTCAGGTGGAAACGCACGGTCTTGTCATCGAGACGCTCCCATTTATCAGCAAGGCGACCCTCGATGGTTGTCTCCTTGGTCCAGCGCACCAATGGATCGAAAACCATATGAGAGTACTGAAGCATTCCCCCGGAAAGTTGCATATGAGGATCAAGAGAGACCGGGTCGGCATCCATGGCCAGTTTCAAAGTCTTCGCCTGAGCCAGACCGCTCAGTGCAAGGACCAACAACAATGTGAGCATAAAATGCTTTTTCATTCAAATTGCCTCCTGAGATTAATTGAGACCTACATTAATGTGAGCAAAGCCAATGACACCGGGAACAAGCCCCTGCAGCCAGCGGCTAAGCATGAATGGGACCTAATCACTTCTACAATATGGTATGGCCTTTGTCAAACCCGGGAGGGCTCATCCAGGCACGGCTCCTGGCGAACCACGGCTGCTACAGAAGCCGACTTACTCAACCATGAAAAAAATGATAAACCTCTTCGACAGTCCGTACCGGCAAACCCGGCATCGCTCTTAACTCTTCCAGGCTGGCAGCCTTGATCTTCTTCAGACTGCCGAAATGCTTCAATAGAGCCTTTTGTCGTTTTTCTCCGACCCCCGGGATCTCTGACAACACAGATTGAAGTTGCGCTTTACCACGCACCTTGCGGTGATGAGTAATGGCAAAGCGGTGCGCCTCGTCACGCAACCTTTCCAGCAGGAACAAAGCCGCAGAGCCGCCGCGCAAGATGACGGGATTTTTGCGCCCCGGCAGGAAGAACCTCTCTTCACTACGTTCTACGACACGCCCGCGAACATTCGCTTTAACACGACTCTTGGCAATTCCGGCGATATCGATAATATCGAACAAGCCAAGCTCCTCGAGCACCATTGCCAGGACTCCCAGTTGCCCTTTACCGCCATCAATCAGGATAAAATCAGGGAGCTTCTGCTCTTCGATACCTCGCTGTAATCTCCTGAGCAATACTTCTCTTAAGGCCGCATAGTCGTCAGTCCCTTCCACGCTCTTCACCTTGTAGTGTCTGTACTCTCCCGTAACAGGTTCACCGTCCACGACCACCGCCATACTGGCGACGGTCGCATGACCCTGAATCGTTGAGATATCAAAGCACTCAATGCGCTGCGGCATTCTCTGAAGTTGCAAGCGCCGCATGACCTCTTCGAGGACTCTACGTCGTGCTTCCTCTCGACTCCCCCGCTCCTGCCAAGACTCTTTGGCGTTACGGTTCGCCAATTCAACCAGGTGACGCCGCTCGCCCCGCTGCGGCGTCACAACCTGGACCTTGCGGCTACGGCGTTCTGTGAGCCATTCCGACAAGGCGTCGCCCCCTTCAATATCCAGCGGCAAGACGACTTCATCAGGAACAGGCACATCGCGCCCGTAGAACTGGGAGAGGAACTCAGCCAGCAGCGCATCTTCATCCAACTGCCAGTTGAGGTTGTAATTGCGCTTGGCGGTCAGTTTGCCTTGACGATAAAAGAGAACAACAACTTCTACTTCGCCACCCTGCCGAAAAATGCCGACCACATCCTGGTCTATGGCTCCGTAACGGACAGACTTCTGCTGTTCAACCGTTCTATCGATCGCCCTGATCTGGTCACGCAATGAAGCCGCTTCCTCGTAACGTTGCTCGCTCGCGGCAAGAGACATGCGCTGGCATAACAGCTCAACGACTTCTCCCTGGCGACCCTCAAGAAGAGCCAGGACACCAGCAACGAGCTTTCCATAGGCAGAAGAAGAGATATGACCATGACAGGGTGCGCTGCACTGACCGATCTGATGAAAGAGACAAGGCCGGCCGCGCTGCCGGCACTTGGCCGGCGGATAATGGCGCAACGGGAAGATGCGATAAATTTCCTTGAGCGTCTGACGTAAAGCCGATGAAGAGGCAAACGGTCCGAAATAACGGGCGCCGTCCTGACGAACCCGCCGGACAACTTCCAGCATCGGAAATTCATCACGTAAATCGATACGGAGGGAAACGAAAGTTTTATCGTCACGCAAATGAATGTTGTAGCGCGGACGATGCTTTTTAATCAGGGTATTTTCGAGGATCAGAGCTTCTTTTTCCGTGTCGGTGACAATCGTTTCAATGGTCGCGGCCCGCTCCATCAAAAACTTGATCTGCGGCCGGGTATCACGCTCGGCCTGCATGTAACTACGCAGGCGTGCACGCAGGTTCTTTGCCTTGCCGACATAGAGAATCACCCCGGCATCATCCTTCATCAGGTAAACACCGGCAGAGGTCGGCTGCCTGCGCAGGTCAAAAGTTGTCACAGAAGCTCCTTGCAACTGGCTAAACAATCGATTATCTTGAAGATACGCTGATTCTGAAGCGCTTTTTCATCTTCGTATTTTCAAGGTATCAATGCTCTATAAGAGGTGTCAACCAACGGCTCTTTGTGGAGGTAATTTTATATGCTTCGATCCTCTCTCGTGATTCTGCTTTTTCTGATTCTGACCACACCAGCAAATCTCTTTGCCAACGACGACCTGACCGTCCTTGAAAAGGTCGTTGCAGCGAACGCTCTCACACAACCAGAGTTGCAGAACTACCTGGTCACCGTGGAGACATCACGAATTGAGGAGATGATGTCCAGCATGACCGCCGGCATGCCGGAAGACGTCAAACCGCTGGCACCCCCTGTCATCGTCAAGTTCTGGCAGCGCAACGGAGAAGGGCTCGTCTTTGCGAAAAAAGAAACTCTGACTCCATATGTCGAAAAGATGGTCAACCGTATCTCCGCCAACCTGGCGATTGAACTGTATGAGATGATCCTGCCCGCGGACCAAGCCGATGCACGCCAGGCACTAATCAAAAACGCCAAACTCAAGTCAAGCGAAGTCTCCCTGGCCGAACAGTTGATTCAACGACTGGAAATCACATTCAACAAGCCGACAGATCTAAACGGAGCCTTTTATGTCAGCGGCATGCGTTTGCCACAAAAACAGATCAACACGCTGACCTTTGACATTGACACCCGGACAAACACCGTCAACGAGATGAGTCTTACTGTCGAGGGTGGCCTGCAGTTGACCGTTGAGATTCGTTATCGCGCAGTCACCGGGGGACATCTCCCCGAGCGTTTTCAGATCACCAGCCCGGATGGCAAAGTAGAAGATATTTTTGAAGCCACTCTCGCAGAGGTCGATAACTTCGTCCTGCCGACAAGTATGCTGCGCACGATCAACCGCCCAGAGTTGCAGGAGACGCT
>Ga0102962_1001200_pt1 | contig 10604 bp, 12 predicted proteins | sample SalPonF2_C_D2_MG_FD_84519 | JGI IMG/M metagenome (GOLD analysis project Ga0102962, IMG submission 84519) | Salt pond soil microbial communities from South San Francisco under conditions of wetland restoration - Salt Pond MetaG SF2_C_D2_MG ... | reverse complement strand
GAGGTGGAGGATAACGGGCTCGAACCGATGACCTTCTGGCTGCCAGCCAGACGCTCTCCCAACTGAGCTAATCCCCCGAACTTGCCTTGGTGGCGAATCGCTTGCTTCGCCGCCAGGGCTCTTCAATTCCGTAAAAATATCAGGCGGGCTGCTGCCTGTCAAGCAGTGGAATCTCCGCTTTACACGGACGGCCCGATTCGGGTATCCTTCTACCCGCGGCTCTACCCCCAATTTGGAACACGACCCAGGAAACCCGTCGGCCATGCGTTCAACGAATTCAACACTAGTTTCGGCTCTTGCCCTTGGAATCTTCACACTCGGCGGAATTCTTCTGAGTGGTGGGGCCGTATTGGGCGAGGACTTCCGTGTCGACAATGAGGTGTTCGTTGGCAAAAGGACTGACCCGGCCAGCCGAAGCACGACAATCTTCCACAATGGCGTTGTCTACGACTTCATGGACGAGCCGGACGAGGTGATTGTCTTGGACAAAGCGGCCGAACGCTTTGTCCTGCTCGATATGGCTCGCCGTATTCGCTCCGATCTCTCGGTCGAAGACGTGACCACATTCACCACGCAATTGCAGCGATCGGCCGAAAAAAACGGCGATCCGTTCATCGGATTCCTGGCAAACCCGAAATTCGACGAACAATTCGACGAGGGTTCCAGCGAGTTGACCCTCTCGAGCGAGTGGATGATCTACCGACTCGAGCTGCAAAGTGCCGGCAGCCCGCAATTGGCACACCAATATCGCGAGTTTTGCGATTGGTATGCCAGGCTCAATACGATGCTGCACCAGGGAGCGAAACCCCCGACCGCTCGGCTGCTGGTCAACGAGGCGATAAGTCGCCACGCTGCGACCGCCCGAGAGGTGGAACTGACGGTCACGCCCAAGAAGACATTCCCCCCCGTAAGGGTCACCTTGCGGAGTCGGCACCAGGTCATTCGCCAAGTGGCCGAGGCCGATCTGGATCGGGTGACCCAGGCCCGACAGTTCATGTCGATCTTCAAGCCGGTCAGTTTCGAGCAATACCGCGCGGCCGAGCGTCTGTAAATCGCGGCCAACAGCCAACTTCGCGGTTCTCGTGCTCTTGCGGTCGGCATTCTTGCAACGGCCAGGCCGGCGGCCTATGATGTGGTGTACCCCCCATGCCATGTTTGTCGTCGAACCCTGTTGTTCGACGCGACATCCGGCCGGGAACTCACCCCATTGTCATCCAGTTTGCACGCATAGGAGCCTCTCATGTTCTGCCGCCGATTCGCACTGATCGCTATGACGACCGCCGCCCTGCTTCTTGTAATCGCCAGTCCGTCGATCGCAGAGATCACGGCCGAGCAATCCGACGGCCGTGTGGTGGTCCAGATCGATGGGAAACCGTTCACCGAATATGTAACCGACTTCAACGGTACGCCCATCCTTTGGCCAATCATCGGTCCGACCGGCAAACCGATGACCCGAGCCTATCCGATGGGCGACAACCCCGAAGAGAAGAAAGACCATCCGCACCATCGTTCGATGTGGTTTAACCACGGCGACGTCAATGGGCTGAGTTTCTGGCACAAGGAAACGATCAAGCACCGCGAATTCGTTCGGGTCGAAAGTGGCGATCAGGCCGTCGTGGTTACCCGAAACGATTGGGTCAGCCCGGACGGAGAGAGAGTATGCGAGGACGAGCGGACACTGACGTTTGCGACGGACGGCGATGCGAGATGGATCGATTTCGACATCACAGTCAAAGCGACCGACCAGACGGTGAAATTCGGCGATACGAAGGAAGGCTCCATGGGCGTGCGCGTGGCCGCTTCCATGAAAGTCGACGCGAAGAAGGGTGGAGAGATCGTCAACAGCGAAGGCCAGATCGACGGTGGCACATGGGGTAAACGGGCAGCCTGGGTCGATTATCATGGGCCGGTCGACTCGGAGACGGTCGGCATTGCCATCCTGAATCACCCGAGCAGTTTCCGTTTTCCCACGTATTGGCACGTGCGCACGTACGGTCTGTTCGCGGCCAATCCTTTCGGTGTGCACGACTTCGAAGGCAACAAGGAGGCCGACGGCTCACACACGCTGGAGCCGGGCGAAACGATGACGTTTCGCTATCGGGTGCTGCTGCATCGGGGTGACGAGAAAGAGGGCCAAGTGAGCCAAGCGTTTTCGGATTATTCAAAGCAAGCAAAGTAGGTAAGAAGCGAGTCGCGTGGTTATCTCGGTCACGTGACTTGAGCCGAAAAACGTTTTCACATTTTCCGCACCGTCTGTAGCCGCGTCATCTGCTTATCAGACCTGGGTTAGCGTGCAGAAAAAAACTTCCTGAAGCGCGCAAGAGTCCCAGAATACCTGATTCTGGTGCGAAGTATTCCCTCCTATTTTGCCGATAGCTCTTTTTGTCGGCATTCACCCCATTTCCCCTCATTCGTGAAGTACCTTGTATGCTACGCAAGATACGCACTCAACATGGAGACTATATCCACTAATGTTGACCCGTTTTCAGCAGATTGAAGCCATGAACGATCTTCGGGAATACGTCAACCTAACCCTTTGCGAGCGTTACCATCTTCAGATCGGAGCCTTTCCGATGACCGAGCGGATTCTTGTGCGTGGCGGGAAGCCTTGCGGCATCCACTTCTGCCTGCACGGTCCCCGGTTGCTGAAATTCTCAGCGATCTGGGAAACGGATCGCAATCAGATCCTGTTCTACGGCTCGCGCGGCGAGCGATTCCAAAAGACTCAGCTAACCGAGGCACCATCCCTGGAGCTCGCCGCTGCCTGAGTCTGTCGATCGACTCATTCATACCCATAAATATTCCACCGACAGGGAGGTTCTTCTATGCTTGTCTTATCACGTCGAGAGAGGGAGCGTATCAGACTCGGCGAAGAAATAGTCGTGACGGTCATTCGGCTTGACGGTGACCGTGTTCGCCTGGGGATCGAAGCACCCCGAGATATTGTCGTCCTTCGTGACGAATTGGCCGCGGACAAGGCGGCCTAGTGCGGCAGCGCAAGCCGGCCCACTGAATTCACTCAGTTTCAGGCATTCTGCCTGCCATACGACTCGGCATCTTCCCAGGAAGATGCCGAGTCGAAGGGGCACGCCAGTCGGCCCAGCCCCTTATCGGCCCAGCCCCCAGTCAGTCAGCGCATACCGGCAGCGTTAGAATACACGTTGCAAAAGGCCCTGCAAGAGCCGAGTGCGCAGCCGGAAGTGCGCAGCGTCAGCAGGACGCTGCGACAAGAGAAAGTCAACCGCGGGGACGAACTGCGCCGGTCAGGCCGCTATAGTCGGACCGATCGTCGTCATGCCACAGGGGCACACCCAGACGGATTCGCTCGGCCATGACGTCCAATTTCTCATGCGACCCGGCAGGGGCGTCGGTGGCGCGATAGAGTTCCGACTCGACCGGGGAGAAATCCTCGTCATGGCCACATTCAAGAATTGCTTCGAACACGTTCCTCATCTCACACAACTCCACAACAAAAAGACCTCAAAAACTAAACCTAACAATAAACCCGGCGATGAATTGCCACGAGGGACGACGCCTGAACAGGCAGCCGGGGGCAGATCGTCACAGCACCAGAGTCGGACGCGGTGGGAAACTCTAGTCCGATCTAGGGTTGGAATGCTGGCGCTTCCGATCACGTTCTATCTATTATTCCAGAAAGCGCAAACGGGTCAAGAGTCTTGTTAAAAAAAACGCTCTACTGCAAAAATCCTGTTCCAAAAATAACAAAAATCCCTCTCCCGGTGACTTCAAAAACTTGAACAACTACGTAAAATGGGTCGTTTCTGCATCTTCTTAGCTATCACCGAGGTCCCTGTGAGCTGGATTCAACGCGAAATTCGACTGCCAAGCTTCCCCAAAGGGTGGCACCCTATCACCCAACGGATCGTCGAGGCCATGCCGGAGTTGGCTCGGATCGACATCGGACTGATGCATGTCTTCATCCAGCACACGTCCGCCTCGCTGTCGATCAACGAGAATGCCGACCCCGATGTGCTGGTCGATCTGGACCGCGTCATGGACGCACTGGCCCCCGCGGACTTCCCCTACTTCCACACGTGCGAGGGGTCAGACGACATGCCCGCACACGTCAAGTCCTCACTTTCCGATAGTTCTCTGACCGTTCCGATCCGCAATGGCCGATTGTGTTTGGGGACCTGGCAGGGAATCTGTCTCTGCGAACATCGCGACCGCGCGTCGGGACGGAACCTGGTGGTGACGATTCAGGGAGAGTCGGCGGACGAATGAGTTCTCACAACAGAGAATCGCGTAACAAATCGTCGCAGGTGCGTTCGCCAGAACGTGGCGCAACCCGTTGAACGGTCCCATATTCTGGCGGACACAGCTACAAGCGGTCGAACAATCGAGGCCAATCGCATCGGGGGGGCTTCTCGTGCAGAAAAAGTTTCGCCTTGCGGCAATCCTGTGCGGCGTCCTGCTGCTGGTCGCGGTTGGCGGGCTTTCGACCCTCTATTGGGCCTCGCAGCAGGTGCCCACGTTCTACGAGGAAATCGTCGCCGCCGATCCGGTCGGCCAGCGGCGAGCAAGCGACGAAATGCTTCAACGGTCGACCACACTAGCCAACGATCTGCGGCGCGAGGGACGCTGGGAAATGCTCGTCACGGCCGAGCAAATCAACGGTTGGCTGGCCGTCGATCTTGTCGAGAACCACCCCGAAGCCCTGCCCGAGACGTTTCGTGACCCTCGCGTGGCCGTCGGGCCGGACACACTGACCGTGGCTTGTCGCTATCGGCAAGGCGCAACCACGAGCGTGTTGACCTTGACTCTCGAACCGTACCTGTCCGAGACGAACTGCCTGTCGATCCGGATTCGCAAGGCCCGGGCGGGGTTGCTTCCGGTGCCGTTGGCCGGCCTGCTCGATCGAGTCGCCGAGGCGGCCCATGAAGTGGACCTCCCGCTGAAGTGGCATGACGAAGAGGGAGATCCCGTTGCGACGATTCCGCTCACCCCGCCCGACAACGAAGATGATCGGCGGGTGCAGATCGACACGCTGAAGCTAAGTGACGGTAAGATCTACATCGCGGGCACCACATCGCGGCGCAATCGCTGAATGCCCCAATGAAGCCGGGGGGGGATTTTGCCACGCTCCGATCACTCGGCCGTGTAAGAAAACCGCCATTGCTGAGGATCTTCGGCCGTTCTTTCGAGAACAACCCGACCGACAAGCCGCTCGCCAGCCAGGCGGACAACCAGTTCATAATCGCTTCGGCGCAACGTCTGATAGGTTCCCGCGTCCCATCGCCCGACCGAGCCGCGCTCGCCCGAAACGGGGCCCTCATAGTCCAAGTAGACGAACCGATGGTCGGGCAACGCCTCGCACATCATTTCGTCCGGCCCAGGCGGCTGCGGCATTGCCCATGCCTTCAGCGCGGAGCCCATTTCGAGCAGCAGATCGAAATGCAATCCACGAGGCGCATCATGTCGAAGAATAGCGAAACGGGCCATCGTGGTTTCCGTTGCGAGGATTATTGGAAGTCCTGGGGTGCGAGAAGCAACCGGTGACGTGTACGGCTCTTCGCCAGGACTTATGGATCGAGTTCGGCCACAGAGTCATCCCATTGTCCTGAAAACCCTTATGCCGATCAAGTCGATAAGCCTCTCGGCTGCGCCGCCCATGGGACTTTGCGGTGTCTTGCCTTCTCGCTACAATACTCGGGCGGTGTGTTGCTAGTGATACGCGGCCACAACGGCGGCGGCTGAACGGTTCATCAACGGGGATCTCGCATGTCGGACAACGGGCCGCAACCTCCGCCGAAGCGACCGTTTCAGTTTGGCTTGGCCTCGATGCTGCTGGTGATGGTCTTGTTCAGTGTGCTGGCGGCCGCATTGGCCGGCATGCTCCATCGTCATCAGGGCCGTTCGACAATGCAGCCCGGCTTCTTCGTGTTGATGGCCATTGCGGCCCCCATGGGCCTGATGATTCTGGCCAGCTTGTTGCGTGCCGTCATGCGATATATCAATCGCCGTCGGTGATTGGCAGTCCAGATGGTTGTTATCGCCTGGACTGTTCGAATGCCAAGAAGAAGTACTGGCGCTACCCGATAAGGAACAGTCGGAAACCCAGGTAGACCACAACCGTCAGTACGGCGGCGATCGGTACGGTGGCGATCCAGGAGACGAAGATGTTTCGTACCGTCTTCACATCGACGGCCGAGATTCCGCGAACCAACGCCACGCCCATCACGGCACCCACCAGGCAGTGTGTGGTGGAGACCGGCAACGTCAATCGGGAGCAGATAAGCACCGCGGTGGCAGCACCGAATTGGGCCGCGAATCCTCGCGAGGGCGTGATCTCTGTAATCCCCGACCCAATTGTTTCCATGACCCGCTTCCCCATCATCACCAGACCGAAGACGATGCCCACGCCTCCGAACGCGAGGATCCACAGGGGCACGGGCACCTTCGTGGGCACGGCGTGGGTCGAGGCAATCTCGACGACCGCCGCCAACGGCCCCACGGCGTTGGCCACGTCGTTGGCTCCATGGGCAAACGCCACGTAGCAAGCCGTAATGATTTGCAGGAACATGAAAATCCGCTCGACGAAGGCCAACTTCTGGTCCTCGGTGAGCGTCACCTCGTGAGCGATCCGCGCGATCGCGAACCACGAGAGGATCGCACATAGGACGCCGGTCATGGTTGCCCAACCCAGGGCGGTGGGCAACGGCATCTGGTTGAAGAACTCGACGCTCTTGAGTCCCTTATAGATGAACGACAAAGCGAGGATGAACGTGACGACAAACACGAGAAACGGCGCATACCACCGGGCTGCCAGATCGGGTTCTTGTCGGCGAATGATCAGTTTCAGGATGAGCCAGAACACGACCATCGCGATCAGGCCGCTGGCCACCGGCGAAATGAACCAACTGGCCACGATCTGTCCGACTTTGACCCAGTTGACGGCATTTCCGGAGATTAGGCCGAACCCCAGAACACCACCGACGATCGAGTGCGTGGTGGAAACCGGTTGACCGAAGTACGTCGCCACGTTCAGCCACACGGCCGCGGACACCAGGGCTGCCAGCATCCCGTACATCAACACATCGGGATTGCCGACGAAATCGCTGGGCTGGACAATCCCCTTGCGGACCGTGTCGGTTACGCTGCTGCCGACCAGCACGGCCCCGGAGAACTCGAAGATGGCGGCCACGGCAATTGCCTGGCCGAATGTCAACGACTTGGAGCCGACCGACGTCCCCATCGCGTTGGCCACGTCGTTGGCGCCGATGTTCCACGCCATATAGAAACCGACGGCGACCGCGACGACCACGATCGGCTGCGCCGATAAGATGCTGAAAAACCCTCCAAACAATAGATAGTGGTCCATTCGAGATGCTCTCTTCGGGCTCGCAGCTTTGGGGTCGCAGCTTTGGGGACGCAGCTTCAGGGGTTACCGTTGGCTCATTGCCCAACGATCAAAGTTCGCAGCAGTTTGGCACATTTCTCGGCCGCATTCGCCACGGCGCCGAGTCGCTGGGAGTAGCGATCGTAGAAGACCAGCGTGGTCGGGTCGAGTTGATCCTCGATCTCGTAATAGTGTATGCAAAACTTGCGCTGCAGTTTGTCGGCTTCCCATTCCTCTTCGCTGATCTTATCGAGAGTCGCCAGCACACGGGCGGCATGCTCACCCTCGAACGAGAGTTCCGCCAAGACGGCCAGATCGTCGGCCGCTTCGAGCAATTGCTCGCTGACGGAGATCACCTGGTTGACGAAGGCGCGAAAGTCGTCCGTAAGGTCCTTGTGCAGCAACGTCTTTCGCAGTCGCATGACCACGGCGAAATCCTCGGCGGCGTCGGCCACGTCGTCCTGGGCCGAGAGGAACTTCAGAATTTCGTTCCGCCCGACCGACAGCATGAACACTTTGGAGATCTGGTCTCGGATCTCATTCTTGATCCTGTCCGCCTCGTGCTCCGTTCGCGAGATGTCATGGTGCAGTTGCTCGATCCGGGCACGGTCTCCCTCGATGAATGCCTCGGTAAGCGGCCGTAGCAGTTCGACGCACTCGTGGACCTTCTTCGTATGCTCGGCAAGCGCACCGAAAGGGGAAGTCCCAAACATCTTCTTGACCAGGCTCATCGTCATCTCCTTGTGTTCAGTGGTCGGGCGGGAAAATCCTTCTTCGAGTCCCGCAGCCATCCGATTGCACCGCAAAACGGCACGCCGAGCCACCGCAGGCGAAATCCACCCTAACCGAAGAGCCCATTCTGATGCAGCCCCGCACACAGGTCAATTCCCCCTGGCAGCAATCAGCAGACGCTACTCACTGTCGTTCGGCCATAAGTTGCTTATTGGCAACCGGTTAGGGAGTGGCATCCGCCCGCCGTGGCTGCCAGTGGAAATGGAAGGCATACGGCATCGCTATCAACCGGGCGACACTTGATTCGCTACTTCTGCCACCGAAACCGCGAATCCGAATTGGGCCCAATCCCATCGAAGAGATAGGGCACGCAATCACCGTCGCCGATCCGTTGCCGTCCTCCTCGGAGCATTCCGGACACCTTTTTCCTCCCATGGTGCCGACTCACCGGATCATGGGGCTCTTTCGTGGAGAGGTTCTCCACGGCGCACATTGTGTCCTTTGCCTCACTCCTGCTCCGCTTCCTGGATGGGAACGGAAATCAGACGCGAACTGCAGATGAGGAGTTCTTCCTGTGGATATTGTTGAAACTCCACTGCGAGCTGGATCGATTCCAGTTCGGCCGGATCCCCCTGTTTATCGAGTTCCGCTGCGATTCTGAAGCCCGTCTCCTGGTGGAGTTTGCGATAATCGTCGATACGGAGGCGATTTTGATAATGTAGCTGGTTATTATAGCGACGCCATTCTCGCGAGGAGTACTGCAGGAAATTGAACCCAGAAATAGATCGGTCGAAGTGGGAGTAGTGGTCCGACAGATCCACCGAGTGGTTCATCACGGCGTCCGCAGCTGCAATCTCATGGAACTTGATGAAGATATCCTTCAGAACATCCTGCGGAATGTGCTCAAAGACACAAGCGGATATGAAGAAGTCCACGCTCCCTGGTGCCAAATCCAGGGTCCTTGCATCGCTGACCACAGATTCGATGTTCAACGCTTCGAGCATCGCCTTGCCCGTTGCCGATTCCGGCAGCGAGCCGACATTCTCTTGCAATGCGGTCACGCGGTGTTCGACAGCAGACGGCAATAACTCGAGCAGTCTTCCAGACTGGGCGTATTGGACGAAAAACTCGACTGTCGACCGCACATTGTCGGTAGTCATCAGACTTTCGATATCGACCGACCATATCTTGGATGCTCCACAAAGATACATGCCGATCGCCAGAACCGGGTGCCAACCTGTGCCGAGTTCCAAGACGGTGAAATTCTCACTTGGGCGTCCGACCGCGTGTCGAGCTTGTTCCAATAGCTCGTTACATCGTGTCAGCTTCACCTTGAAGACTCTCTCGCTGAGAGAATAGCGGCGGGTGACGAATTTCTGGAAGAACGAATTCCAGAACTGGCTGTTAGGAAGGAGCGAAAGCACTTTCTGCACCGCCGCTTTGATCTTCCATTTCTGCATGGTTAGATCCTTTCGTGGATTCCGACCAATGTATTCTCGAGGTTGTTCACCAAAGCAGCGGGGCAAACTCTCAGTACCCACGCTGCCCCTTTGTCAGGGCGCGGGATATCAAAGAGGGCGATTCTGAAACCCGCAGAGGGTGGACCGATGAAGGAGGACCTAGGGGCAAAGCCTGAATAGTGATCAGCACAGCCTTTCGCTCAACTTCAAGACGGTGTGTCGAAGTTGCTCGACACCTACCTCCACCCGCTCGACGGCTCGGGTCGATAAGACAAACGAGGCAGACTCATACTGCTGGCTTCCCCGCGCTAAAAGGACGGCCAATCACCAGGAAACGTCTGATCCCACTCAACTCAACCACTGTGACGAGTCATTCTTCACAAACACTTATAGTTTGGAAAACATGGCCTGTCAATACGCCCAACCCAGCGCAACGGCTCGCCCGGTTGTAGAGTCGGTTTTCTTTTGCGTATGGCGCGACCTTGACCAGGTCGAGACGGAGAGGGGTAGAAATCGCGAGGAGTCGCGAGTCCGCAGGGTGCGTCTGGACGCACCCCACGGACTCGCCCCGCGCTCAAAACGTGAGTTCGCGGAGCGAACAACGACTGTTGTTGATCTTAGATGGCGGGTGAGACCGCGGCGCGGGAAGATCGACGTCTTGCGGTCCGGCTCTTCGGCTTGGCGACCTTGCCGATGCCTTCTCCAAATCTTCCCTTCGGCTTGGCGGCCTTACTCTTACCGTTGCCGTTGCCCTGTTGAGAACTTCCGTTCGATTTCGACCGGTTCTGTCGTGGCGGACGTGCTTTGCCTCGTGCCGGTCGAGGGCCTTTTGAGACGACCCGGGATTGGCTTGAGGACGGTTCTGCGCGGGCCGGAAACTGTGACGGTGCGGCAAGTTTCGGTTGCCGCTCGACCGTGATCGAGCTGCGAATCAGACGTTCGATCGACCGCAAGTAGGGTTGCTCATCGCGTCCGCAAAATGAGACAGCGGTTCCCTCGGCGCCGGCGCGGGCCGTGCGGCCGATGCGGTGAACGTAGGTCTCCGGATCGTT
>Ga0102962_1001199_pt1 | contig 10605 bp, 6 predicted proteins | sample SalPonF2_C_D2_MG_FD_84519 | JGI IMG/M metagenome (GOLD analysis project Ga0102962, IMG submission 84519) | Salt pond soil microbial communities from South San Francisco under conditions of wetland restoration - Salt Pond MetaG SF2_C_D2_MG ... | reverse complement strand
TATTTCTCGAACCAGGCATGAAAGTACTCGACATCGGTTGCGGCTGGGGCGCATTTGGGAAATATGCTGCCGAAAAATACAAGGCTGAAGTGACCGGCATCACGGTGTCGGGAGAACAGATTGAGCTGGGGAGGAAGCTGTGCAAAGGTCTTCCTGTTGAATTCCTGCTTAAAGACTACCGGGATATGACCGGGCAGTTCGACCGGATCGTCAGCGTCGGGATGATCGAGCACGTGGGCTACAAGAATTACGATACCTTTTTCGACGTAGCCGGCCGTTGCCTCAAGCATGACGGACTTTTCCTTCTCCACACCATTGGAAGTCCTGTGACAACCTATTCCATCAACCCATGGACGCATAAATACATCTTTCCCAACGGCATGCTGCCTTCCGCGGCACAGCTGAGCGAAGCGTTTGAAGATTATTTCGTGATGGAAGACTGGCACAGCTTTGGTGCCTATTATGATCTTACACTGATGGCCTGGTACAGGAATTTCAATAATGCCTGGAAAAAGCTCAGGAAAAATTATTCGGAACGCTTCTACCGGATGTGGAAATATTACCTCCTCTCCAGTGCCGGTGCTTTCCGGGCCAGGAAGAATCAGCTTTGGCAGATCGTGTTATCAAAAAATGGAATACCTGGTGGATATGAGTCTGTAAGGTAGGTGGGGAGTGGGAAGGAGACAAGATGAAAGGAAAGGAAAGGTCCGGAAAGTGAGAGGGCACAGAGACCCGAGATGGGAGTGAGTGACTTTTAGGACAGCGAAAGGTGAACAGAGACGACATTCATAGTCCTTCTGCTCACTTTTCAGAAAGGATATCGAACAGTTGAATTTCCAATGTCGAATCGGGATCAATGGCGGAACAAATAGTTTGTGCTCTCTTAATTCGTCGGTTCTTCAGTCCATTATTGAGAATTTCCCCGACCTCATAACCTCATAACCTCATAACTCCATAACCTCATAACCTCATAACCTCATAACTCCATAGCTTCCCATTATCCTTCAACTTCATTCAGAAGATTAAACTCCGAAGTCTTATGGAAGCGGATCGACGGGTACATTTCCCTGATAACACTGATGATCATTTTGTTCTCGGCAAAATATACAGGTGTGCCAGCCTTGTCGAATCCGATAACAGCCGTTTTCCTTTTCAGCAGTTCATCAAGTTCCTTTTTATTACCTGCTGTTATCCAGTAAGCTTTCGAAAATGGCAGGGCCTGGAAATCACATTTCGCGCCATATTCATTCTCAAGCCTGAATTTAATGACGTCGAACTGGAGACTGCCGACCGTACCGATAATTTTTTTGTTACCCTGATGTTGTACAAACAATTGTGCCAGTCCTTCATCGGTAAGCTGTCGTACACCTTTTTCGAGCTGCTTGGTTTTCGAAGGGTTGAGGTTAATGACTTCCTTGAGTATTTCGGGTGAGAAACTGGGGATACCTGTAAAATGCAGGTCTTCACCTTCGGTGAGTGTGTCGCCGATTTTCAGGCTGCCGTTATCATACAGTCCGATCACATCGCCTGGAAAAGCCTCTTCAACAGTACTTTTACTGTTGGCCATGAAGGCTGCCGGGGCGGCGAAACGCATTTTCTTGTTCATGCGGGTATGATAGTACAACTTGTTGCGTTCAAATTTGCCCGAGCATACTCTTAGGAAAGCCATGCGGTTACGATGATTGGGGTCGAGGTTCGCATGAATTTTGAAAACGAAACCTGAGAACTTAGGCTCCTCAGCCATTACATCACGCAGGTTGGTTTTGGAATTAGTCGGGGCAGGGGCAATGTCGATAAATGTATCTAACAGCTCCGGTACGCCGAAATTGTAGAGGGCACTTCCGAAAAATACAGGGGCCAGGTAACCCTCTCGATAAAGGTTGTGGTCGAACGATTCGAACATGTCGCGGGCAAGTTCAAGTTCATCCCTGAGCTCTTCGAGGTTATCTTCACCAACGAATTCAAGGAGAGCAGGGTCATCGATATCGCTTGTTTTTACAAGTGTTTCCGCTTTTTTGGATATCTGGGGCTGGTAAAGCTGAACACTGGCCGTAGAATGATTATACACACCTTTGAAATTCTTCCCACTGCCAATAGGCCAGGTAAAGGGACTGGTGGCAATTTTCAGTTCCTTCTCCAGTTCTTCCAGCAGGTCGAAAGCATCCTTTCCCTCGCGGTCCATCTTATTAATAAAGATCATCACCGGGGTGGCCCTCATCCGGCATACTTCCATGAGTTTTCGTGTCTGTTCTTCAACCCCTTTCACGCTGTCGACCACCAGGATGACACTGTCTACTGCCGTGAGGGTCCGATAGGTATCTTCGGCAAAATCCTTGTGCCCCGGGGTATCAAGGATGTTTATCTTTTTCCCTTCATAATCGATCGTCATTACAGAAGTAGCAACAGAGATACCCCGTTGTTTCTCAATCTCAAGAAAGTCGGACGTGGCTGTCTTCCTGATCTTGTTGTTCTTCACTGCCCCGGCAACCTGGATAGCACCGCCAGCCAGCAGCAGTTTCTCCGTCAGAGTAGTCTTACCCGCATCGGGGTGTGATATAATAGCGAATGTCCTTCTTTTATTTATTTCTGTCTTAATATCCACAAATTCTTTTTTCTAAAATTAGTCTAAAATTAGTCCAGGTTTCGGCCCATGAGACTGTACAAAAAGTTGAATTCTCTTTTCATCAACTTTCAAATTAAAAGCTGATGTCCACAAGGTTTCCTGATTCACGATAAAAAAACCATGGACGAAATGAACCCTCCCAAGGGGATTCAGGGTATGAGAAATCCAGCCACTTTCAATTTATACGTTTAAAAAATTTATGACGTCTTTTGAGACACCCTTATCCCCGTTTTTTTAAAACCTGGCTGATAAAAACGGAAGTTTGACGCCAATAGTATATCAGTAGCTTTTCTGTGAAATACAGGCATTTCCACCCCGGGTCATTCCGGCTGCAAACGTAATAAAAAATTACGAGGTTACCGTACTCAGTTTACCTGGTTGGTTTTAACATATTCACGAACCATTCTCAGCTGTGAATAAGTGTATTTTCCCTGTAAAGCCTCCATGGTATCGTTAAGTCCCATGATACCATTCTTATTGAAAAAGTCCGAGATAGTTGAAATGATACCTTCATCGAGCAGTTCATGAATATCAAGTTCACCAATCCCGATGAAATAGGCAAGATGATTTTCAATAGTAGCCTCGGTCATTTTTCTCTCCCCGGCTATTTCCGAAATACTCTTCCCTTCCCTGAACATGCTGAAGCTGATTTCAAAGGTATGGCCCTTATCCGTTCGTTCTTTTTTCTTTTTTTTCGTTGAGGCGATTACGACATTTTCCCGTTCGTCGATATTTATTTCTTCTTTTGAGACGAATTCATTGATCAGGTCGAGGACCTCAGCTCCGTAGTTTTTCATCTTCTTAGGACCGAACCCCTTGATGTGGATAAGTTCCTTCTCAGTGACCGGTAAAAAATGCACGATCTCCTGTATTGTTTTCTGGTGCATGATCATGTACAGGGGAATATCGAGTTCTTCCGCTTTGGCAGTACGCCATGCTTTGAGGTGACTGAAAAGGGATTCCTTTTCCTGACTGTCAAACTTCTCAGTCAGCCGGTTCTTCTTTACGGTTCGAAGGAGAGGAACAGAAAGGGCCGATTTTGCCCGGGCATCGAGATAATCCTTTATTTCAAAGTTATTTTTGCAGGCCTTGAGACAGGCGTTTTTGATATAGGTTTCTTCCCAAAGTTTTTTGGTTACATCTTTAAATTCTTTTGCCACAGACTTATTATCTGTATCAATGGTAAGTTTCTGAAGGGGATGAGCAATAATATCTTCAATTTTTTCGGTGAAATATATCGTGGCTTTTGCAATCCTTTGTCTGAAAGCTTCATCCACACCGGTCCTAAACGCCTGGTCGATCAGGCTGATGAATTTTGCCGATACAATGTTAATTTCTGCATCGAACCGGTTTCGCATATCGTTAAATGTTCCGTATACATCACCGATAACCACTTCATTAAATTGGCGAGCTGTTTTAAGACCGTTTTCAATTATGTAGCGGATGTTACTGAAGCTGAACAATTCTTTGATGAGACTCTGTTCATAATCGGTCATGGCCTTTTGAAGCTGGCCGGAATCGGGAGGATTATGCCTCAGGTCATCGGTAAAATGTTCCACCTGCCGGTCTGAGTTCAGTCCCTGATAATTTACGGGAGTGCTCAGTACCAGCCCTTCAAGGGTCCGGCAGCGACTAAGGGCCACATAAACCTGCCCATGGGCAAAGGCCAGCTGGGAGTCGATGACCGCCTTGTCGAAGGTCAGCCCCTGGCTTTTATGAATAGTGATGGCCCATGCCAGCTTCAGGGGATACTGAATGAAGCGACCCACGATGTTCTCGCTGATCTCCTTGGTCTCCTGATCGATGGTGTACTTCATGTTCTCCCATTCCAGCGGATTAACCTCTATTGCCGAATCCTCGCCGGGACACTGGACGTAGATGATGTCGTCATCAATATCGACGATCTTCCCGATCTTCCCGTTATAAAATTCTTTTTTCGGATCGGGATCATTTTTTACGAACATCACCTGTGCCCCGGCTTTCAGAAGAAGGTTGGGATCGGTGGGATAATTGTATTCGGGGAAATCGCCTTCCACACGTGCTTTAAACCGGAATTCCTCGGCCGGCAGTTCGGAAAGCCTCGAATCGTTGATCCGCTGGGCACGGGCATTATGCGTGGTGAGGATGATGTAGCCTTCTTCTTCTTCCGGCTTGAAACCGGGGATGTAACGATCGTTAAGAGCACGGATGGTATCCTTGTCGGGACGATTGTCCCTGATACTGTTCAACACCCTGATGAAATTACTGTCCTGCTGGCGGTAAATATGTTCCAGTTCAACACTGATATACTCGGTTGCTTTGAGAGCCAGGCTGCTGAAGAAAAAACCACTGTCGTAATACTTGCTTAGAATGTCCCATTCATCATCTTTGATGACCGGTGCCAGCTGCTGGAGGTCGCCAATCATTAATAACTGTACCCCGCCAAAGGGCCTTGATTTTCTTCGATACCGTCTTAATACCTCGTCAATGGCATCGAGCACATCAGCCCTTACCATACTTATTTCATCGATGATAAGCAGGTCCAGGCTTTTCATGATGTTTATCTTTTCCCGGCTGAAATGCTGGCGTGAAAGGGCACGTCCCTCCGGGGATATGGTGGAACGCTGGAGACCGGGGATGTACGGACCGAAGGGCAGCTGGAAGAATGAATGAATGGTTACCCCGCCCGCATTGATGGCGGCAACACCCGTAGGCGCAACCACCACGTTGCGTTTTGAAGAAACGGCTTTCAGGTTGTGAAGAAAGGTTGTCTTACCCGTACCGGCCTTCCCGGTGAGAAAGACGTTCCTGTCCGTGTATTGCACGAATTTAAAGGCCAGGTTTAGCTGCGGATTATCACTTTTTTCCATAAGTAAAAATAGGTTTAAAACTACAAAAATTCTCAGCAAATGTGCTGAGTCATCAGGATACTTTGTAAAGAAACACGGCCAATGACCTAACGCATCCCACGTACCTCTTGCGAAGTGGGATTACCGCTACACCTGTTCCGCATTCCCCTCTCTGTCTCCCCCCTGGAGGGGAAAAGCCCAGCCCGGTCTGGCAATTGCAACCACCCTGCCACTATCACTGAAAGCTTCAGCGACCGAAGGAAACAATCCTGATTCTCCCGTTTGCTACCCATCGGTCCCCTTCTACCTCTTAATGGAAAAAACAGAAAAAAATCGTATAGGGCACGCTGATTTTTTCCGATTTTTTCCATTAAGGGGTAGAAAACAAAGCTTTAGAGTAATGAAAAATGAAGATTTAAAGAATCAATGGAAACAAAATAGTCGGAGTACATCAATTATTCCCGGAATATACCATTACTGTGATCGAAGGTGCGGGTTGTGCAATTCACAATCACAATGTTCTTTGTATATCAGGTCTGTGTCTGATGCTGACCCTGAACAGATGGCGGTTGATCCATACCTCGGGTTGGATCTGCTTGATATTTCCATTGAGGAAACTGTTGATTCACTTGATTTGGAAAGAATCGATTTGGGAAAGATGGCCGACGTTGAAGAGGAAGATTCAAAACGTTCCAATTCCAGGTATGCAGAACTGGTATCGTTAGTCTGTGTATATGTTGACGAACTGTTAGAATGGTTTAGAGAACTGAATATTAAGGAATTGGATTGCCCTTTAGCTATTCCGGGTCTCCGTATCTTAGTTTACGACGGTGGTTTAATCTTTTCACGCGTTAAAAGAGTTACTTCTTATTCCGGTTCCATGCCGGATAACCTGGATTTTTTCCTGGGCATTGCAAAGGTTTCGATAATTTCTATTGACAGGTCATTGAAGTTATGGGATTTGATTTTGGATCTTTTACCTGAGCAAAAATCGGATGGCCTGATTCTAAAAGAATTCCTTGTGGACATTAGGGTGTTGATGGATGAATTATTTCCAGGTGCCATGCTCTTTATCCGGCCAGGTTTGGATGAATGAGGCACGTGAAGTAATTAAGCAGTAATAGGTTAGGGGATAAGGGGAAATGGCTGGAACGTGCGGTGGGCTTTTCACTTTCAGCAGATCAAGGGGTAGCTGATGATAGTGGCGGTCGCGCGTAATCATATTCCGGTTACATTTCGTGAGACGCAGTCGGTCCGATTGCTTGCTTTATGGGAGTTAGCGTGATAGGGGTTGGATGGATTCAGGAACATACTTTGAAAGCAGCGCGGGTGAAGGGTGATATTCCCCGGTTAGTCGTCCTGACAGATTTTTTACTCATCAACTGAAGAAACGTTTCTCAGGAACATGCGAAAATCATTTTTCTCAAAAAAAAATATCACTCTGAAATGGCCGCCAAGCAAGCTTTCCGGGAGAACAACTAAAAAAATCATAAAAAAAGCCGGAATTTGGACGCTGATTTTTTCCGGTTTTTTCCATTAAGAAGTGAACTCTAACCTTTTAGACCTATGAAAAACGATAACTACAGCAGGGCTGTGCTTGAAAGCCAGGCCATTCCCGGCGTTGTTCCCGGGATCTACAATTATTGCGATCGTTGGTGCTTTTTCTGCCAGTCGAAAACGAAGTGTTCACTCTACGTACAAGACCTGTTGATGCGGGAGCACGAGGGTATAAATACGAAAGGTGAAATTATGTGCATCATGGAAGTCACCAAAGATTTCATTGAAGACCACGGGGAAGAACTTGGGATGGAATGGTGTGGTGACCAGGCGGAAGAACCTCGGATTGAGCCGGAGGCCATGTACGATGATCTTAACCGGCGGGTGTCATTGTATGCGGAACAGGCCATTAATTGGGTACAGGTATGTGCGGATTATGTCCCGGAAAACGAAGAAGTTTTAGGAGCCATGCACATTGTAGGTTATTATACCTGGATTATCATGTCCAAGATCATTCGTGCCAGCCTTCCCGTTAATGAAATCCCTGAAGCACAATTGGGTCGTAACGGATCGGCTAAAGTGGCGCTTATCTCGCTGGACAAATCATTGGGAAGCATGGTGATTCTTTATGAACATTTTTCCGCATTCCAGGACGAGATACTCTCTATGATGAAAGATCTGTCATGTATCATCGATAGTGTTGAGTATTATTTCCCTGATGCAAGATATTTTAAGAGACCCGGACTGGATGTCTGATTTTACTTGAGATACTAATATCCCAAAGTGCAGATTTGTTATCCAATGAAAGATATGACCATCACGAATTCTTATTCAGGGATTCCGGATTTTATGTTCCTGATATAGGATTCCGCATCATTTTTTATTAAATTTAGTTGAAGAACAAAAACGATCTGTATCGCCAGGTTTTCGTCAGCATGATACGTGTATTTCCCTGTTATGCACGAGACATTCTCCGGAAATATCAAGGGTTTTTATTACATAAATTTACTATCAATGAAAAAAGAAGAATACAGACAGGCCCTTCATGAAACGATTACCAGAGAAGGGGTTATTTCAGGTATTTATAATTATTGCGACCGGTGGTGCGAACAGTGTGATTTCACTAAAAAATGTGCGCTAGCTATCCGGGAAGAATTCATGAAGGAAAATAATACGGATCTTTCTGAAGGACTAAAGCTGATATTTGAAGTCACAAATGATATGTTGATGGCGGAAATGAAAAGATTAGGAATTGAGTTTGATCCCGATGCAGAGCTTCCCGGGGAATATGATCCTGGTGAACTTTGTTGTGAACTTAAGCAACGGTCTTTTGGATATGGTTTGAATATCATGCAGTGGTTGAAGAATTTTAATCCTCCCGGTGCGGCTGGCGGACCTGTTTCGGATGCACTGGATGTAGTAGGTCATTACTCACTGACTATAGGGGCAAAGACTGCAAGGGCTATCCCTTATATTGAACCGAATGAGTTTTTGGAGGATGACAATATTGGATCAGCCAAAGTAGCACTGCTATCAATAGATAAATCGTTGAAAGCATGGATACTATTATTTGAAGCATTTCCCTGTTACGAACTCAAAATTCTTGGGTGGATGAAAGAACTTTCATGGCTGCGCGATAGCCTGGAGAGTGTATTTCCTAATGCCAGGTCATTTGCCAGGCCCGGTTTCGATGAATAGTTCTCTAACCTTTTTTTCAGAATACGAGGGAGAACGTGGTTTCTATCCCGGTGATGGAGTGTACGTCCAGGCTTCCTTTATGCAGGCGCATGATCTGTCTCGAGAGGCTCAGTCCTATGCCCGAACCATTCTCCCGGGTTGTGAAAAACGGGATGAAGATCTTATCGATGTTTTCAGGAGTTATCCCATTCCCGTTATCGGTAATGCTTATCATCCGTTGACCGCGTGAATTTTTCGAGACATTGATCCTGATTTTTTTATCCTGTCGTTTGCCCATGGCTTCCATGGCATTGTTGAGGAGGTTTATCATGACCTGACTCAGGAGCTTCTCATCGGCAACAATTTCATGGTGTGCCTCATTCCCTGTAATCCGGAGTTGAATATTCTCCTCCTCAAGCCGCGTCTCCATTAACAATTTGATACGGGAAAGAAAATCGTCAATATTTATCGGTCTGAAAACGGGTTTGGGAATTTTGGTGAGTTTGCGGTAGGCCTCTACAAAATCGATCAATCCTGTGCCTTGCTGTTCAATGACTTCAAGCCCTTCTATGGTTTGCAAAATGATACGACCACTAATGTCACCGGGTTGTACCGGTCTGCTTTTGCGGGTGAAAAAACGCTGAAGGGTATTGCTCATGGAGGTTATAGGTGCTATGGAGTTCATGATTTCATGTGTCAAAACCCTGATCAACTTCTGCCACGAATCCATTTCATTCTCTTCCATCTCGGCCTTGATATCATTGATGGAATACAAACGGTAGTGTTTGTCGCCAAACTTCAGATGCGACACCTTGACGGAGATATGCTGAAGCTCTTTGCCGTTTAATAATTTTGCGGTTATCACACTACCAGGTTTGGTTTTATCCAGAGCCTCATATAAAGCTTTGTTTTTTTGTTTTAACAGATCGAGATGAGCAATATAAGCAAGCCCGGCCATGTGCAGGGCAGCCGGATTGATCATTTCGATATGCCCTTCACCATCGGCAGCAATCAGGCCGGTGGCCGACCTGTTCAACATACCTCTGTAGAATTTTTCGCGGTGCTCATGCCTGATCTTTACCTCCGAGATGGTCTCAATCATCTTATTGAAGCTGGCATTCAATGCCCTCTGCGAGGCTGTTCCTTCTTTTTCCGAAATATGAAGCGTCAGGTCCTCGTTTCGTACTGCATCGAAAAAGAACGCAATTTTCTTGTTCACGCCATTCACATAAGTAATCATATTGACTCCTGAAATAACTACGAAAAGGAAAATGGGTGCAGCAAACCACCACATCCCGAGTGCTGACAATACCCCGGCACCTCCCGACAAAAGCATGAAAATTACCAGCCTGGTAACCAGGCCGGGTATGCCGAAATGAAAGTGGTTATTCATGGTAATTAGTTTTTTAACAATTTTCGAAGTATACAAACGAACAGGTTAACCTGTGTGTGTCATTTGTATATTGTAAACTGCTTATCTGCTTTAATCATGTAATTTGATATATGTATTAGTGATACAGGTATTTACACCGTTCATTTTATTTGCAACTGATACCTGTCTGTAACTCTGATATTTTTAACCTTATAGTTTTTTAATACTTAATTTATTTGAGTGAAGCAGATAAGCAGTTAATGTAATTAATTTACAACTTAACGTATATAAAACGGATAGTTGAAGTAAACCTATGTGTGTATAAATTACACTTATTTGTATAATAATTACACAATTTTATATATATAATCCATTGCGAAAAAACGTATGTGTATAATTTATACATATTTTGTAATAATTACACAACTTAAAATGTATTTAAACCTGACACGTTTTAAACCTGACACGTTTTAAACCTGACATGTATTTAAACCTGACATGTATTTAAACCTGACATGTATTTAAACCTGACATGTATTTAAACCTGACAGGTTAGGGAAAACCTGTCAGGTTAAGAACGACGCTGTATTGCAAATAACATGCTTCAG
>Ga0102962_1001198_pt1 | contig 10607 bp, 11 predicted proteins | sample SalPonF2_C_D2_MG_FD_84519 | JGI IMG/M metagenome (GOLD analysis project Ga0102962, IMG submission 84519) | Salt pond soil microbial communities from South San Francisco under conditions of wetland restoration - Salt Pond MetaG SF2_C_D2_MG ... | reverse complement strand
TTATGGCATCGGAACTGGGCCTTAATGCCAAGATGGCAAAACGAGCCGGATTGCTTCACGATATTGGTAAAGTACCCGACGATGAACCCGATTTGCCACATGCCATCCTTGGTATGAAACTGGCCGAAAGATTTAAGGAAAAACCAGAAGTCTGCAATGCTATTGGCGCTCACCACGATGAGGTGGAAATGACCAGCCTGATCTCTCCCATAATCCAGGTATGTGATGCCATATCAGGCGCCCGTCCAGGCGCCCGTCGTGAAGTGGTCGAATCATATATTAAAAGACTCAAAGAGCTTGAATCACTTGCCCTGTCTTATCCGGGTGTCCTGAAAACATACGCCATCCAGGCTGGTCGTGAACTCAGGGTCATCGTGGGAAGTGAAAAAGTCTCCGATAAAGAGGCTGAAGCCTTGTCCTTTGATATCGCCAGGAAAATACAAACTGAAATGACCTATCCCGGTCAGGTGAAAATCACTGTCATCAGGGAAACAAGGGCCGTAAGTTTTGCTAAATAGGAGTAGAAGAATATGAAGATTCTGATAACCGGTACAGCAGGATTCATTGGTTTTCATCTTGTTGAAAAATTATGCCGGGAAGGAAATGATGTACTCGGACTCGATAATATCAATGAATATTATGATGTGCAACTGAAGTTCGACAGGCTGAAATACGCCGGCATTGATATCAGGCATATTGAATACGGCAAGCCTGTAAAAAGTACTAAACATACAAATTATCAATTTGTTAAGGCAGAGCTTGTGGATAAGGAAGTTATCCACAAGCTCTTTAGCTTTTTTAAACCCGACGTAGTGGTTAACCTGGCTGCCCAGGCAGGGGTGAGGTACAGCCTAACCAACCCCGATACCTACATTGAAGCAAATATCAGCGGTTTCCTGAATATTCTTGAAGCCTGTAGAAATTACCCGGTGAAACATCTTATTTATGCCAGCAGTTCAAGTGTGTACGGTTTGAATAAATCTATGCCCTTCTCTGTGCATAAAAATGTTAATCACCCGGTGAGCCTCTATGCGGCCAGCAAAAAATCGAACGAACTGATGGCTCATACCTATAGCCACTTATTTGGTATCCCCACCACCGGTCTTCGCTTCTTTACCGTTTATGGTCCCTGGGGAAGACCCGATATGGCTTTGTTTATATTTACCAAAGCCATGCTGGCCAATGAGCCCATTGAGGTATTCAATTATGGTAAAATGGAACGGGATTTTACTTATGTCGATGATATCGTGGACGGAATCCACCGTATGACCGGAAAACCACCTGAATCCGACACCGGATGGAATCCTGAATCTCCCGATCCCGCATCCTCATCAGCCCCATACCGGGTATACAACATAGGGAATAGCAAACCTGTGAAACTGCTCGATTTCATTCATGCTATTGAGAAATATACCGGCAAAAAGGCCATCATGAATATGCAACCCATGCAACCGGGCGACGTCGAGAAAACGTGGGCAGATGTAGATGATCTTATTGAAAATTTTGATTACAAACCAGACACTTCCGTCGATGAGGGTATCAGGCGTTTTATTGATTGGTATAAAGCTTACTACAAAAACTAAATTCTGTCGGAAGCTGTCTTGATAATATTCAATAATTGTTTGATCTGTTCAGTCTTGTCGCTATATCCCATTTTTTCGTAAGCAAAGATAAGGTTCCTGAGAACCCTTTCAATGGTAGTGACATTTCTACAGGGCGTGAAGTATTCGGGCCTGGGTTCCAGCTTCTGCTGATACAGGAACCGGTCAATGTCTTTCCGGCTTAATACGGTTCCCCGGTTAAACGGGTTAATATAAAAAAGAATATGGTAAGGATCTTCATCATAACTCCGGTCCTGATATGCCAGAATGTAATTCAAAGGAAGATTCACTCCGTATACGGGTATCTCAAGCTTTTCGGCAACAACGGAATAGATAATGGCCAGCGAAATGGGATTTCCTTTCCGCGTTTCGAATACCTGGTTGATGAACGAGTTCCGGGGAGAATAGAAGTTGGCTGAATTACGCGAAAATTTGTGTACGCCAAATATCACGTGATTCAGAATTCTGACTTTCTCAAGAGCGGTCAGATTATTGTGGATCTCTAACCAGGCTTCCTTTCTCAGTACTTCAATATGCTCCTCTATCTCACTGAAATAAATATCGGGGTACTGGTACTTGGCTATCAGGAAAGCTCCATAGAGCAGGTCAATTCCACCGGTGGCTGTCCATGTACGCAATTCATCACAGATATACCTGAATTGGATGTTGTGAATGAGTTCCTCAATTTTTTCCTGGAGTTCCTGGTTTAACGACGATTCCCACGCCTTTTCCAGGCTGGGGACAGCCTCTATTCCCCTTTCCTGCAGCTTCTCAGAAACGACCCTGAACACCTCCTGATCCGGATCCTCCAGTAGATTGATCAGTACTTTTATTTCTTTGTCAGCCATCATAATTTGAGTATATGCCCTAGCTTTCAACCAGGTGATCCAATGTGAAACTTAACAGGTCCCTTATCACCGGTTCATAATCTTTTATGAATTCACCGGTTATGCGGTTGGCGATAACGGCACAAATGCTTACCGCTTTATGCCCAAGGAGCGCCGACAGCCCAAAGAGCGCAGAGCTCTCCATTTCGAAATTTGTCACTTTCAGCTTGTCGTATGAAAAATTATGAATCTTATCATTCAGCTCGGGGTCTATAACCGGCAGTCGAAGCATCCTTCCTTGTGGACCGTAAAAGCCAGGCGATGAGAGTGTTATGCCTGAAAAGACACCGTCATTTAAGGTGTCGAACAAGGTGGTGTCACTCCAAACAAAATAGGGGACGGGTCGCTTGTCAAACCAGTTGGTGTGATTGACAAAAGCCTTCTCCATACCGGCATCACATACGCTGTAACCATCACGATAATAATGGATCAGACCGTCAAAACCGCCGGCAACTCTCGACAGGACAAAGGAACCTACGCCCAGGTCCTGCTGAAGACCACCGGTGGTGCCGACACGCACAAAACGCAGGGACTTCCGCTCTCTTTTAAGCTCCCGTTTTTCAAGGTCGATGTTAATTATCGCATCCAGCTCATTCAGTACGATGTCGATGTTGTCTGTTCCTATTCCCGTAGAAATAGCGCTAAGACGTTCACCCTTGTAATATCCGGTATGAGTGACAAATTCCCGGTTCCTGACTCTAAATTCAACAGAATCAAACATATCCGACAGCTTTTCAACCCGCCCCGGGTCCCCGACCAGGATGATCTTCTCTGCAATGTTTTCGGGCTTTAAATGGAGATGGTATATGCTCCCGTCGTCGTTAAGTATCAATTCGGATGTTGCTAATGCCTTGGTCATAATGGACAGCTTTTTTGTTACTACAAAATTAAGACTATTTTTGCTAAATAGGTAGTCTCAGGAAAATCACTAATGTATCATTATAAACAAACAACCTTCAATTATGAACAAAAAGTCTCAAATGGCAATCGTAATAGGTATAATCGCTGTGATTCTCGTCATTGTCTTCAGCAGTAATATGTTTTATACCGTTAAACCCGGTGAACGTGCTATCATCTTCAGGAAATTTACAACTGGTCTTGATAAAGAGCATATTTTTAAACCCGGGTTTCATGCAATTGCCCCGTGGAACGATTTCATTAAATATACGGTAAGGGAACAGAGTCGTGAAGAAACCCTCGACGTACTGGATAAAAACGGTCTGACACTGAATGTCGACGTCTTTGTCAGATATAATCCCATTTACGAGCGTCTTGGATATCTTCATGAAAACATTGGCCCCAATTATGTTAATGTGGTCGTGATTCCCGAAGTAAGGTCTGCTGTACGACGTATCATGGGTAAATTTGCAGCCGAAGAGATCTATTCCACCAAACGTGCCGAAGTGGAAAAAGAAATTTACGATGAAACCGAATTGGTCCTCCAAAACAAAGACATCGACATGCAAACCTTGTTGATTCGTTCTATAAAATTACCCGATCAGCTAAAACAGGCTATTGAAACTAAACTTAAGCAGGAACAGGAAGCGCTGGCTTATAAATTCCGGCTGGAACGCGAAAATAGTGAAGCTGAAAGAAAAAGGATTGAGGCAGAGGGTATTGCCAAGTATAATGATATTCTGAACAGATCACTGACTGATAAAATTCTTAAGCAAAAAGGAATTGATGCCACTGTTGAACTTTCCAAATCTCAAAACGCCAAAGTTGTGGTCATTGGTTCAGGAAAAGATGGTCTGCCGTTGATATTGAATAATAATTGACCCGGCAGTGACCATAGAGTCTTCTGCTACAGAGACGTGCCTTCCGACACGTCTCTGTATTTATTTTTAACCGCTATTCCCGTAAACAATCCTCATCCCGGATCACTCAAAACGTGAAAATATTTCGTATTTTTGCGAAAGTATCAATCCAGAGAATCATGATCCAGAGAATCCAATCGATCTACCTGTTAATTGCTACGGCCCTGTTCTCAATTATGCTCACTAATCCGGTAGCCCAGATACAGTTGTCGAACAATACATTCCTGTTGTTCTATCACAGTAAAATCGTCTCAATGAGCACCGATACCTTTCAACCCGTGCCTACGTGGCCGGTTACAGTGCTGATAGCTGTTATCATGTTGATTGGCCTTGTGAATATCTTCTTGTACAAAAAACGCACTACGCAGATGCGCCTCTGTGTGTTCAATATTATGCTGATGTTTGGATTGGTGGGGCTGATATGGTTTTATACCAGGTATGCCGTGAATAAATACGACGGCATCGATTCTGTATTTTTATGGCCTATTGTGATTCCTTTTATATCGATCATCCTGACTTACCTGGCACTGAAAGGGATTCAGAAAGATGATGCTCTGGTGAAATCATACGAGCGGCTCCGGTAAAAACAGCCGTTCGTTTTTGAATTTTCCAGTCCGGACCCCTTATAGTAGAAACCACCGCCTCCGGTCCCCAGAGAGGGGACGGTTCACCGCACCATACACCTATCTCCCTCCGCGGCCCGGCTAACCTGGGGGTAGCCGGATTTCCTGCCATCACGTCTTTATCTAAATGATCTCAATATTGTCCATCTCGGTGATCTTTTCACAATAGGCGCACTTTAACGATACATTGGTCTTGTCGACTACTGTAAACCGGGTCTGTATCTCTTCGTTATTGGTAATGCATTTAGGGTTTACACAGCGGACAATCCTGGTTATTTCGTCGGGAACTTCAACCACTTTTTTCTCGACTACCTTATAATCCCTGATGATATTAAGTTTAGCCTGTGGAGCTACAAGTGCAATCCGGTTAATATCCTCGTTCCTGAAGAATACGCCCGAGAGTTTTATAATCGCTTTTTTCCCCAGTTTTTTGCTTTCCAGGTTTGTACCGAATGTGATTTGGTTATCCACGTGATTCAGACCGAGGATGGTGATTACCCTGAACAGGTCGTTTGCAGGGATATGATCAATGACAGTGCCTTCTTTTATGGCGCTGACAACGAGATGAGTTCTGTCTTTCATGTCTTCCATAGTCGTGTATTTATTTCAGTCCGAGGATTGAGCTGATGATGGCCTGGCGGGTATATACCCCGTTGCGGGCCTGTTCAAAATAATAGGCCTTTTCACTGTTGTCTACGTCGAGGTGAATTTCATTGACACGTGGCAAGGGATGAAGAACTTTCATGCCCGGCTTTGCATTTTCGATCATGCTATTCCGCAGAACATAAGCGTTTTTGGTCTTTTCATATTCTATCGGATCCGAGAACCGTTCCTTCTGAACACGCGTCATGTACACGACGTCGGCCTGATCAATGATATCGGTAAATTCCTTGAACTCGTAATAGTTTAGCCCCAGGTTGTCGAGATATAACTTGTATTCGTTGGGCATTTTTAATTCGTCGGGCGAGATAAAGTAAAACGTGGTGTTAAATTTCGACATCGCCATGAGCAATGAATGAACCGTTCTCCCATATTTCAGATCGCCGACCAGAAATATATTCAGGTTTTCAAGCGTTCCCTGTGTCTTCCTGATGGAATAGAGGTCGAGGAGTGTCTGTGAGGGATGCTGATTAGCTCCATCACCGGCATTTATTACCGGGACACCTGAAACCTCACTGGCAAATCTGGCACTGCCTTCCAGGGGATGTCGCATAACGATCAGGTCGCAGTAATTTGAAACAGTTTTAATGGTATCACGAAGGGTTTCTCCTTTTGTAGCACTCGATGTATTACTGTCGGAGAATCCGATGACACGTCCCGAAAGACGATTAATAGCACTCTCGAAGCTCAACCGCGTACGGGTGGAGGGTTCAAAGAACAGGGTGGCAACAACATAGCCATTAAGAAGATCCTGTACCGGCTGTTTCTCAAATTCTGCGGCAAGATCCAGAATACGCAGATACTCCTCCTGGCTGTAATCGTTGATGGAAACTAGACTTCTGTTTTTCATGTTTATCACCAGTTTTTAGGTACAAATTTAATAATCGCTTTAATCACATTCGGTCATGTTGATAATTCATTCATAACTTTCTGTTACGGCCCGGGTTGTTTCGGCTGTTCTTTTTGCTGATTTGCTGTGACCCCGGGTGATAATGGTTCCTCATTTATATGTCGTAAAGGTATTCGACCTTAATACCGGGGTAGGGCTCAAACGATTTCAAAAATGGTTTAGCCTGGCCTTTCTTTACCTTTGCCATTAGAGAACAATTTAACTCGAACCTCTGTTCCGACTGCTCTATATTCATATCTTTCAGTATAGTCATCACGACGTTCATATCAGCATATTCGAAACGGATGGCATATCCCTGGTAGACATACTTTTTTACAATGACCGACCTGTCGAGAGCTTCCGAGGCTGCAGTGCGGTATGCGTTAATCAGTCCTCCCACACCCAGCAGCGTGCCGCCGAAATACCTGACCACAACAACGAGAACATTTGTCAGCTTCCTGGACTCTATCTGCCCTAAAATGGGTTTGCCGGCTGAATTTCCCGGTTCGCCATCATCGTTGGCCCTGTAAAGCTCCATATCGGGCCCCAGTCGCCAGGCATAGCAGTGATGCCTGGCATCATGAAAGTTTTTCCGGATAGATTCAAGCTCCCCTTTTATGTGATCTTCCGACTCAACCGGCAGTGCAAAACCTATAAACTTGCTGCCTTTCTCCTTGTATAGCCCTTCTCCCCGTTGTTTAATGGTCAGGTAATTGTCTGCCTTCATGATCTTATGCAATTGAAAATACAGTGATGGCTGCCAGCGATAAAAGAATACCGATCCAGTTTACACGGTTAAGCTTCTCCCTGAAAAGGAACAACCCGGTGAGCACTGAAAACATAACAATACCAGTGTTGTTTATGGCAAAGACAACCGAACTGTCAAATCCTGTTCCGGGGGCCGTTTTGAAATTCAATGCCCTGATCAGGAAAAAGATTGAACCGAAATTGGCAATGCCGAGTATGCCCCCCCACATCAGAACCCTCAGGTTAAGCATGCTTTTTATCCCCCCCTTCCGGAACAAAATGAACAACAGTCCGGTAAGGAAGGAGATAAGGAAAAGGATAGCTGTAAAAAAAGCGACTTCATTATCACTGATATACCTGTATTGAGCATATTTTACAAGTGAATCGACCATTCCCATACCCAGGAAAAGCAAGAATGGAAGATAAATGATACTCTTGTCGATGCGCAATGCTTTCTTTCTGTAGATGATTAGAAATACCGAAAGCATGGCCAGGGCAATACCCGCCAGCTTTAAGAACGTAAAACGATCTGTCGGGTCGTAAAAAATGGAAAAGGTTATAGGCGTAGCTACCGACATCTTACTTGCAACCGTTGTAATAGAAATGCCAGCTTTTTGTGAGGACAAGCCCACGACATAAAACATGATGATAAACAGGATGCCGATGAAAATGGACAGGGGAAGCCAGCTACTCTGTATGAGGCTGTCGACCGAAATTTTGTCACGGGCCAGGAAATAACCCGGAATACTGGCAAAGAGGTAATTGTAAACGATAACAGGAATGGTGGGGACGGAAAAGGAGTCGAGGTATTTGAAAACAATAAAGATGGCAGTCGATGACAGAATGCTTAATATCAGGAATATCATAAATTTACGGTTAAAAAAAACAGGTTCCGCGGAACCTGTTTAAATCTTCAATTTCTTTTCAATTTCATCCATCTGGATTTTGAAACGTTTATCCGTTTCAAGCAGGTTATTTACCGTTTTGCAGGCATGAAGCACCGTGGCGTGATCCTTCCCGCCAATCTGAGACCCAATGCTAGCCAGCGATGATTTCGTCAGGCTCTTCGAAAAAAACATGGCTACCTGGCGGGCCTGCACAATTTCCCTCTTCCTGGTTTTAGACTGCAAGGAATCAACACCAATATTAAAATAGTTACAAACCACTTTTTGAATATAATCTATACTGATCTCACGCTTGGTATTCTTGATCAGCTTGTCGATCATTTCCCTGGCCAGGTCAAGTGTTATTTCTTTCTTGTTCAGGGTTGACTGGGCCAGCAGCGAGATGAGAGCCCCTTCCAGTTCCCTAATATTATCGGTAATATGGGTGGCAATGTATTCAATGACTTCATCGGGCATTTCAATGCCGTCGTTGTATATCTTTTTCTTAAGGATAGCGATCCGTGTTTCATAATCGGGTGGTTGCAGATCGGCAGACAAACCCCATTTGAAACGTGAGAGTAACCGTTGTTCCATGCCCTGAAGTTCAACAGGCGGTTTGTCGGATGTTAACACCAGCTGTTTCCCCGACTGATGTAAGTGGTTGAAGATATGGAAAAAAGTATCCTGCGTCTTTTCTTTGCCGGCAAACTCATGCACATCGTCAATGATCAGGACATCGATCATCTGGTAGAAGTGCAGAAAATCATTCTTGTTATTGTTCCTGATAGAATCGACAAACTGGGTTTGGAACTTATTGGCGTTGACGTATAGCACGGTTTTTTCAGGAAATTTTTCTTTAACCTCTATTCCGATAGCCTGGGCTAGATGGGTTTTTCCAAGGCCGGAATCACCGTATACAAGAAGGGGGTTAAAGGCTGTCCCGCCCGGATTGTTAGACACGGCATATCCCGCCGACCTGGCAAGACGGTTGCATTCACCTTCAACGAAGTTGCTGAAGGAATAGGATGTGTTCAGCCTCGGGTCAATGTTCAACTTCTTGATCCCGGGAATGACAAACGGATTCTTAATAGCTACCTCTTCCGTATCGATAGGGACCGGAACGGGTTTGTTTGTCAGTTCCTTGTTGTTCTTGGCTGGAAACTTTACCGTGTACGGCTTATGATCGGTGAACGAATTGTTTTGCATCACAACACTATATTCAAGTTTGGCATCCGCTCCAAGTTCCTTGCGAAGTACTTTCCTGAGTATGTCAATGTATTGTTCTTCAAGATATTCGTAGAAAAACGGACTTGGTACCTGAATAGTTAAAATGTTCGCTTCAAGTTTAAGAGGTACAATTGGCTCAAACCATGTCCGGTAGCTGATGGAGGGCACATTGTCCTTAATCACCTTGAGGCAATTATTCCAAACTTGATTATGCATTATTGAGAAAATTTAACTTGGTTATGAATAGTTTAGAGTATCGCTGTTCGTTTAGCTAAGATTGTGAAAAAAAAACTAAAAAAAAAATTCAATAGCTCTTGATTCTTATGGATTTACTTTATCAGTTTTATTTTCAGGTAATTAAAAATCGATAAAATCGCTAAAAAAATTAAATAATTGATAAACAGCGTATTACAATAATGGGATCTTAAAAAATTGTTTATGAAATGTTTAGAAATTCTTTATTAATGTAAACGTTAAAACAAGACCCGGACATCCGCTTAGATTAATCAACAAAGAGAAGTCATTAGTCAAAATTTAAAAAACCATAATGATGATGTTACGCGTAAAACATCAGATTTCAGAAAAAAGTCAGTCCTTTTTAGCCTTGTCCTTTTTTCCGAAAAGAGAAAAATGAACATATCTTTTTGGATGTTCCCGGAGATCGTCAAGCAGTAGATTGAGGCTCTCGGTTGAAGACTTGAGGTAATTGTAAAGACTGTCGTTCGTTGCCAGCATACCAAGGGTGCCTTCTCCGTGGTTTATTTTACCAAGTAATAGCGACGATTGAGCAAACGTTTTATCAATACTGGCAAGGGTCTGTTTCACGTTGGCCTGCCCAATCGAATCGCTGATGGCAGCCAGGTTGGCAAAAACGGTGTCGAGCCTGCCCCGGTTTTCGGCAAGGGTCTGGCTGAACGTTTGCAATCCTTCGATGGTTTTATTTAGATGTCCCTGCGGACCCAGCTGGTTTTTTAGGGAAGATGAGACAGCGCTCAGGTTGTCGATGGATGTCTTAAGTTCGTCTTTGCGTTGTGTGTCCATGACTTCATTGATGGCCCGTAACAATGAATCGGCCGAAACCATGGCGCTTTCCGCTTTGGTGGTCAGGGGCGCAATCTGGTTCTGAATGGTACTGATCATATCGGCTTCAACGTGTGCAGGAAGCGTGTCGCCATACGTGTAATATTCATTTGAGGAGGAAGGAATAATCTGAATGGCTTTACCCCCCACTAACGACGTATTGTAGAGTTCTGCAACCGATCCCTTAGGTAT
>Ga0102962_1001197_pt1 | contig 10622 bp, 10 predicted proteins | sample SalPonF2_C_D2_MG_FD_84519 | JGI IMG/M metagenome (GOLD analysis project Ga0102962, IMG submission 84519) | Salt pond soil microbial communities from South San Francisco under conditions of wetland restoration - Salt Pond MetaG SF2_C_D2_MG ... | reverse complement strand
CTGTAAAGTCTTCCCATAACCTCTGCACGCGTCAGCACCCTGTTGTTGCCACGGGTAAGAAAAAAATATAATCTTTTGGTAAGTGCAAACTTGGGGAATATCCTTTTGATCGTAAAATCAAGCGAATACATAATATAATTTATTCCCCACGGAAACTTATTAAGAATACGTTGCTTGCGCAGATCCTTTGTTTCTGCACAGCCCACAAAACATCCTCCGTTTTCCAGCTTAGCATTTACACTCTCGAAAAACTTATTGATATACCGTATGTCATTAACCCTTGCCAGATTTACCAACCCCTTCGAATCGTTGGATGCATTATAGGTTATATTGAACCGGGTTGTAGTGGAAACTATATAGGTATCTTTTGCATCCAGGTCGACATGCCGGGTAATAAATTTATAAGCCTCTTTGCCGGTTTCTTCAACAAGACGATCGTGTACAAACTGCCAGGATATCTGGAGAGGTGATAGCATAATGGAACTCTTGTCTTGTGTGTTTTTGCTTCTGTGCAACGGCGAAGTACTCATATTTCCAACCCTTTGATAAAAGATATTTTGTAAAAGTAAAGTTATTAATTCAGAATACCCACCTCTGTTCCGATGATATTCATCAACGTTAAGATAACTTCTTATCAATATATTACCTCTTTTTATGTTAAAATTAAAAAAAGGTTACAGTATATGTAAGGATATTCGTAAAATTGACAAAAATGACAGATGTGTCAGTTCAGTTTGTGTATAAAATATTCCAAATAAACATTAAAATGGAGAGAGATGGGAGGTTGAGTCGGAAGACGGAAGATGGGAGACGGGAGACCGAAGGAAAAAAGACTTCGGCATGCCCGATATGAGTATAAAGTATAAAGTATGAAGTTAGAGGTTGATGCGTTTTAAAAGTTTAGAAGTTTAGAAGTTGAGAAGTTGAGAAGTTGAGAGGTTTAGTCGTAGCCAACATCATCCGGATGAAACACAAAGCTCCTCTGTCACCTTGTTACTTTGTCACCTTGTTACTTTACTAGGAGTTGAGAAGTTGAGTCGGAAGCTGAAAGCTAGAAGTTCGAAATTCAAAGAGGGTTGCGCATTCCAACCGCATGTTGATTGCGGCGGATGGAAATATAATTCCGCTTGTTTACAAAATGCTGAAAACATACGGAACCAAAAACAAAAAAGGCTGCCCAGCAGGACAGCCTTTTTTTTGTATTTGTAATATTTCCTGTTTAACCCTGTATTGCCTTTATGCCGGGTAATTCTTTGCCTTCCATATATTCCAGCATGGCGCCGCCACCGGTAGATACATAACTTACTTTGTCAGCAAGTTTGTTCTTATTAATAGCAGCAACTGAATCGCCGCCGCCAATCAGGGAAAAAGCTCCTTTGGAAGTAGCAGTTGCAATGGCATGTGCAACAGCTGATGTTCCTTTTGAGAATTTATCCATTTCGAACACGCCCATCGGGCCATTCCACAGGATCGTCTTCGATTGCTCAATCACACCAGAGAATAGTTTTATTGTTTCCGGACCAATATCCAGGCCCATCCAGCCATCCGGCACTTCACCAATGGCTGATGTGGAAGTACTGGCTTCTGCATCAAACTTGTCGGCATTCACTCCGTCTACAGGGAGATACAGTTTCACATTTTTTGCTTTGGCTTTTTCAATCAGCTCCAGTGCCATATCCAGCTTGTCTTCTTCACAGAGTGAATTTCCTATATTTCCGCCCTGAGCTTTGATAAAGGTATAGGTCATTCCTCCGCCGATGATCAGATTATCAACTTTATCAAGCAGATTTTCAATGATCAGTATCTTATCCGATACCTTGGCCCCGCCCATGATGGCTGTAAACGGCTTTTCGGGTGAAAGTATCACCTTATCCATGTTCCTGAGCTCACTATTGATTAGAAAGCCAAACATCTTTTCATCGAAAAACTGAGCTATAATTGTAGTGGAAGCGTGCGCCCGGTGGGCTGTTCCGAAGGCATCATTCACATAAACATCAACATTTTCGGCCAGTTTCTTTGAGAAATCTTCGTCTCCTTTAGTTTCTTCTTTGTAAAACCGAAGATTTTCAAGTAAAAGCACTTCCCCTGGTTGCAGGTTTTGTTTCATCTCTGCAGTCTTCTCCCCGATACAATCCTCAGCAAATTTTACTTCCTTGCCAAGTAATTTTGAAAGGGCAGGTACCACATGCTTCAATGAGAATTTATCCTCAGGCCCGTCTTTTGGACGTCCCAGATGCGACATCAATACAGCTGACCCGCCATCACCAATAATCTTCTTTATTGTGGGCAGCGCTCCTTTAATACGAGTATCATCAGTTACCTCAAGTGTGCTCTTGTCAAGGGGGACATTAAAATCTACCCTGACAATGGTTTTCTTTCCTTTAAAATTATAATTGTCAATTGTTTGCATATGGATTTATGTTTTGAGGATTAAAATTTTTATCAAAGATAAAAAAAAGTATTTTTATTTACCTTTGTTCCCGTGCGACATTTGAAATATTTGTTACTTAAATAACAATCCAGCAGATTATTTAGAGTCTGCCAATAAAGTCAAGTGTCTGGATCAAAATGTTTGAGGACAAAGCCTGTTCCGTTCTAAACGGGAGCATGCAAAAATTTTAATTCGCAGTTTACTAATGTATATGAGGAATTAAAATTTTTGTAATTACGCAGTTATCGGACATTATGGACAGACACTATTTAGTTTTACTTAAAAGGGATAAAACCTGATAAATTAACCACTATGCTTTTCAAGGATATAACAGGACAGGAAGAGATCAAAAAGCACCTGATACAGACGGTAAAAGAAAACAGGGTAAGCCATGCACAGCTTTTTCTGGGGGCCCCCGGTTATGGCGGACTTGCACTGGCAATCGCCTATGCCCAGTATATCAACTGTACCTCAAGAACAGATGAAGATGCCTGTGGTTCCTGTGCTTCCTGTGTGAAATATAATAAACTGGTCCACCCCGACCTGCATTTTGTGTTCCCTGTTGTGAAAACCAACGGAAGTAAGAAATCAGTGAGTGATGATTTCCTTCCTTCATGGCGGGAAATGGTGCTAAAGTCGCCCTATTTTAATCAGCAAATGTGGTATAAAACCATCGGGGTCGAAAACAAACAGGGTAACATATACGTCGACGAAAGTGCCCGTATCATCAGTAAACTGAGCCTTAAGACTTATGAATCAGACTATAAGGTAATGATCGTCTGGATGCCGGAGCGAATGAACAAGTATACAGCCAACAAATTGCTGAAAATGATTGAGGAACCTCCCCGGAAGACGCTTTTTCTGTTGGCGGCTGAAGATAGTTCCATGATCCTTCCCACTATCCTGTCGCGTACCCAGCTTCTTAAAATTCCCCGGATTGATGCTGAGAGTCTTGAACACGAGCTTACTGAAAAATACTCGCTGGATGCCAGATCAGCCCGTAATATCGTACATCTATCCGAAGGAAATATGCTGAAAGCTGCTGAAGTCGCGGAAAAAAGTGAAGAAATCGAATTCAACAGGGTAAGATTCAGAGAATTTATGTTATGTGCATTTAATAAGGATGTTACCGGCCTCATGACTTTTACTGACCAGATGACAACCCTCGGAAGAGAGCGAATTAGGGAGTTTTTTGATTATTCACTCAGGCTACTGCGTGAGAATTTTATTTTTCATTTCAACGAACCTTCTCTGAACTTCCTTACCGACGAAGAAAAGGAATTTACTGTAAAATTCTCAAGGTTCGTAAACGAACGGAATATATTTAGAATGAACGAAGAATTCAATACTGCCAGTTACCACATTATGGCCAATGGATATGAGAAGCTTATCCTTTTTGATCTTGGACTTAAAATGATGGCACTATTGAGGAAGTAATTTTTTAACATTTTTGTGAATATCCTGCCGGGATATTCTATTTTTGTCTAAATTATTGATGTTAAACAGAAAAGATATAACCTATATATTATGATAATTAAGCCAAGCGTTGCAGAAACCCCGCGCGGATCCTGTGGTACATCAGATGGATCAGGCGGTGGCTGTTCAGGTGGCTGTAACAAATTAGATACTACCGACTACCTTCAGGACGTCCCATTAGCCCCTACCATTACCGACTTTGTTGAGATACGATTTAAAAATACCAGAAAAACTTTCTTTAAAAATGTAAACGGGATACCCCTAAAAGCCGGAGACGTAGTGGCTGTTGAGGCTTCTCCGGGACATGATATTGGTGTGGTTTCCCTTGCAGGTGAACTGGCAAGAGAACAGATGCGTCATTATGGTTTTAGTGAGGAGCGTGATGAGATTAAGAAGATTTACAGAAAAGCCAAACCGGTTGACCTGGAAAAATGGAATGAGGCCATAGCCCTTGAAGAGCAGACTATGCTTAAAGCCCGGAAAATTGCTGCAGATCTTAACCTGGACATGAAAATAGGGGATGTTGAATACCAGGGCGACAAAACCAAGGCCATCTTTTATTATATTGCTGACGACAGGGTGGATTTCCGTCAACTTATCAGGGTCCTGGCAGAAGAATTCCGGGTACGTATCGAAATGCGGCAAATCGGAGCACGTCAGGAAGCCGGCCGCATTGGAGGTATTGGTTCCTGCGGAAGAGAACTTTGCTGCTCAACCTGGCTTACCGACTTTGTTTCTGTCTCCACCAACTCTGCCCGGCACCAGGAAGTATCGTTGAATCCACAAAAACTCGCCGGACAATGTGGCAAACTTAAATGTTGCCTTAACTATGAATTGAGCGGATACCTTGATGCACGCAAGAGCTTCCCGGATACCAGTATTGTCCTCGAAACAAAAGAGACTTCGGCTTATCATCAGAAAACCGATGTGTACCGGCGCATGATGTGGTATTCTTTTGACAGGGATTTTGCAGGTAATATGGTTGCTGTTCCTGTTGAACGGGTGCTCGAGATCATCGAATTAAACAAAAAAGGTATCAAGGTTGAAAAACTGTTTGAAGCAACTGATATCCCGGGGGACATCAAAGAGCTGGACTTTAGAAATGAAGTGGGAAGTGACAGCCTGACCCGGTTTGATGATAAAAAACCTTTACGTAAAAAGAAAAAGAAAAGAAAGAATAAAAATATTAACCGAAATAACAACAAAGCCAATGGGCCTAATAAATAAGTACCTGGTATTGCTGGGGATTTTGATTTTGTTTCCATCATGCGACCGGAATATGGTCTACGAACAAAACAAGTCGATCCCCGACAGGAAATGGAACAAGGACAATGTCCTGACTTTTGATGTTCCTCTTACCGATACAGCACAGGCATATAATGTGTTTATCAACCTGCGTAATACGGGAGCCTATCCCATGAGCAACCTTTATTTGTTTGTTACAACTACTGCTCCATCAGGTCTGTCGCGACGCGATACTGTTGAACTTATCCTGGCTGATAAGCGCGGACGGTGGTATGGAAAAGGATTTGGCAGCATTTGGCAGCACCAGCGCCCTTTCAGGAAGAATATACGCTTCCCTGTTCCGGGAACTTATACTTTCAACCTGCAACAGGCCATGCGCATTGATCAGCTCCCGGGTGTTGTGGATGCAGGCATACGCATTGAAAAATATAATCCCTGAGTCTTACTTTTTAAATAATATCAAACTGTGTCAAAAAATAAGCTGGCCAGGTTTGCGGAGATGGAAACATTCGAGCATGTATTTCAACCTGGTATACAGGAAGTGTTTCATGATGATTTTCACCTGAAGGGAAAATGGTCTGAATGGTTTGAAAACAATAATCCGATCGTGCTGGAACTGGGTTGCGGAAAAGGAGAGTACACGGTTGGCCTTGCCAGGAAATACCCGGATATTAATTTCATAGGTGTAGATATTAAAGGAGCTCGTATGTGGCTTGGTGCCAAACAGTCCAGAAATGAGGCGCTCAAAAATGTAGCCTTCCTCCGTACCCGCATCGAGCTGATCTCCTCTTTTTTTGGTGAAGATGAAGTATCTGCCATATGGATTACTTTTCCTGATCCACAACTGAAAAAGAACCGCAGGAAAAAACGCCTTACTGCTCCCGGATTTTTGTCTTATTATGCCCGTTTTATCAAATCTGACGGTCTGATCCATCTTAAAACCGACAGCCGGGCATTGTATGAATTCACAAAAAGAGTGATCAGTCATAATCAGTTGCCCGTAGTTGGCGATACGGATGACCTGTACCATTCCCGTCTGCAGGATGTGGCTGCAGGAATCAAAACTTTCTACGAACAGATGTTCCTGAATGAGGGCATCCCGATTAAACTGCTTATTTTTAAACTTGGCAATAAACAATCTTTCACATGGCATCCGGATGACGAAAAATGATGACTTTTTTGAAAAAGTTTATGAAGTAACCCGGCAAATACCCCATGGACGAGTTACAACCTATGGTGCCATTGCAAGGTATCTTGGTTCTGCCCAATCTTCACGAATGGTTGGCTGGGCATTAAACAACAGTCACCATGGAAAATACATTCCTGCTCACCGGGTAGTCAACCGGAATGGTCAACTTACCGGCAAGCGGCATTTCGGCACTTCATCTGCGATGGAACAGTTACTCAGGAATGAAGGTATTGAAGTAGAAGATGATCAGGTAGTTGATTTTGAAAAACATTTCTGGAATCCTTATGATTATTTAATCTAAATTAAGTACTTTTTTATGAAAATCATTATATTTGCAACTGGTATAAATACTAATTGCAAACAACGATTTTCATGACGTTGAATAATGATAAAATATTAGGCGCACTGGCCGGGATCAAACATCCTGAAACAGGAAAAGACCTTGTTTCGATGCAGATGATACGTGATATCACAGTAGAAGAAAACAAGGTATCTGTAACACTTCAATTCAGCAAACAAAAAGATCCATTTGCATCCTCTGTTTCAAAAGCAGTAGAGCAGGCAGTACAAGCACTTGCGCCTGATAATCTGCAGGTAGAGGTCCTTATTGCTGGACCCCCTGTTACAAAGAAAGAAAATCAATCCAATGCAGTTTTACCTGGTGTTAAAAACATTATAGCAGTAGCTTCAGGCAAAGGAGGGGTGGGAAAATCAACCATTGCCGCTAACCTGGCTGTTGCTGTGGCACAGACAGGGGCCTCAGTCGGACTGATAGATGCAGATATTTTCGGTCCATCTATCCCAAAGATGTTTAATGCAGAGAAGCTGCGTCCCCATGTCAATACCAGGGACGGAAAGGAAATGATCGTACCGATCGAACAATACGGAGTTAAATTATTGTCTGTTGGTTTCTTTGTGGATCCGGAAGATGCACTTGTTTGGCGTGGTCCTATGGCCACAAATGCCCTGAAACAACTTATACAACAAGGCGATTGGGAAGATCTGGATTATTTGTTTGTTGACCTTCCTCCCGGAACCAGTGATGTACACCTTACACTGGTACAGGAAGTGCCGGTAACAGGTGCTGTAATCGTCAGTACGCCACAGGCAGTTGCACTGGCCGATGCCATTAAGGGAATTAAAATGTTCCAGGGAGAGAAGGTAAATGTACCTGTGCTGGGACTGATTGAAAACATGGCCTGGTTTACACCGGCTGAGCTTCCGGAAAACAAATATTATCTTTTTGGCAAGGAAGGTGTTAAGAACCTTGCTGCGGAGATGAAAATTCCCTTCCTCGGTCAGATTCCCCTGGTACAAAGTATCCGTGAAAACGGCGATAGCGGAAGCCCTTCTGCACTGGATGATTCAACCTTATCCGGGCAGGCATTCCGGGAACTCGCCGGTAATTTGCTTAAAGAAGTTGACAACAGAAATAAAACAATGGATCCCACAAAAAAGGTGGAGATAACCAAACATTAAAATAAATGCAGGAAACCATGGAAAATACAAATGGTGCACTACTTGATAAAGTGAATGCCGCACTGGAACAGATCCGGCCCTATCTGGTAGCTGATGGCGGGGATGTAACCCTGTCAGAGATTACTGACGATATGGTGGTAAAGGTAAAACTTACCGGAGCCTGTAATGCCTGTCCTTTCAGCATGCATACACTAAAAGCCGGAGTTGAAATAGCGCTTAAGAAAGAAATACCTGATATCAAAAGTGTAGAGGCTGTGCAGTAGGGAAAAACATTGTAACAATCACAAAAAAAGCGTGGCAATTTTTGTCACGCTTTTTTTTACGGATTATTCTGTATATAAAAATCGTTTTATGCTTCGTTTAGGAGTTTTCTCAAACTCCTGATCATGGCGCCTGAATTCAATTACATTCATAAAGCCAGGTGCATGTTCATTCAGGTGTTTCCGGTGCTCTTCAAAAATCTCCTTCAATTCCTCATCAGCAACCTGGTCTTTTTCCATGCTTTCAAAATCCGGATAAATCAGTGCAATCAGTTTATGATTCTTCTCCACAACCAACGATTCAGCCACATAAGGAAAATTGTTGATCCTGGCTTCAATCTCTTCCGGATAAATATTCTGACCGGAAGGACCAAGGATCATACTTTTGTTCCTTCCTTTGATGAAAATATTCTGATTTTTGTCTATCAGACCCAGATCCCCGGTATGTAACCAACCTTCTTCATCCAGCACCGGACGGGTAGCCTCTTCATTCTTGTAATAACCCTGCATTACATTCTCGCCCCTGACCAGAATCTCTCCAACCTCTTTTGATGGATTGGTAGAGTCGATTTTAATTTCCAGTGTATCAACGGGGCGACCAGCAGAACGAAATTTAACAGTATTCCAGGATGCATAACTGATCAGTGGCCCGCATTCTGTCATTCCATATCCCACTGTATAGGGAAACTTAATCTTCCTGAAAAATAGCTCTGCTTCCTGGTTAAAAGGAGCACCCCCAATAACAATCTCATGAAAGTTGCCGCCAAATACGCCCGAAAGTTTTGCCTTAATCTTTTTGAAAATAAGCTGGTTCGCCAATGGAATTTTCATCAGCATATTCATGGGAAACTTTGTGATCACAGGTATCAGCTGTTTCTTATAAATTTTTTCAATCACCAGTGGAACACTGAGTACCAACCTGGGCTTAACTGCTTCAAAAGCCTCCATGATCACTGCCGGAGAAGGGGTCTTTGTTAGAAAAGTAATATGACATCCCAGGCTGAAAGGAAAAAGAAATTCGAAGGCACAGCCGTAGGCATGTGCCAAAGGAAGAAATGAAACAATATTGTCACCGGCTTCCAGCGGCATATTGTTTTGGGCGTACCGCACATTGGCCATCAGGCTGTTGTGGTTCAGCATAACTCCTTTTGAAAAACCTGTGGTACCGGATGTATAACTGATTACTGCCAGTGTTTCATTGGAAACCTCCGGATAGCTAATTGTTTCGGCAGTATAACCATCGGTATATTTTTCTGTGAATAGCCGATCCAGATTCTTAAGCGTATCGGCCAGTTCAGGTACCCCACTTTCGGTAACAAAATCCAGCCCCGCGATGGTAAAAACAGCTTTGAGGCCAGGCATTGATCCCGGATCCAGTGATTTCACAATCTGGTCACCACTGAACAGTACTACTGAATCAGAATGGTTGACAATATTATGTATTTCTGCGGGTTTGAAATCAGGAAGAATAGGAACGATTACTGCTCCAAAGGTAATGGTTGCCAGGTATATAATACCCCAGTTCGAAGAATTTTTGCCAACCAGCGCGATCTTATCCCCGCGTTGTACTCCACATTGTTCAAAAACCACATGGATACGTGCTATTTTTAAAGCTACATCTGAATAGGTATGATGTTCACCTTTGTAATCTGTGAAGGCAGGTAATTCCCAGTTGTGTTTTATACTCGCCTCTAGCGTCTGAACAAAATTTTCTTTCAACATAAAAAGTTGATTTGATTAAATAATACTTCCCTCAAATAAGGCAGGAAGTAATCCAGGCTGAAGAAATCAGTTAAAGAACAAATTAATTTAATTATATAATTGTATATGAAAATGCATACTGTTTTTCAGGCTCAATTTAAAAACAATTTATAAATATGCCATAAAAAATCAAAATTACTGAATTCAATGGCCCTTTTTCTCATAATTTCCGAAAAAAAGGGACCAAATATACATATTTTTTCTGTCAACAGAGTATTCTCTTGCGGTTTCACCACTTCAACTCTAAAGTTCCCGTCGCTGCTGCGAGTCCCCTGGCGCGCATTTGTAATGCGTGACCCCTTCCCCCTCTGCTGATGGACATCCCACTGCCGCAAGTCTCCTGACTTGTGGTCCGCCATTCACCCAGATCCTGATAATTTTTTTACGATAATCATATTCATAAAACCCATTAAGAGAATATACCTGCCGGGTTGTCTATCAACCGGTATTGCATTTCAATCCCGCCGCAACCAACCCCTGGTTCCAATATAAAAAATTTTGAGTGAGGCGGTAAGAGCGTGGGTACCCCTTAACCCCGGGCTTCACCTCGGGCGTAGATATCTCATCCCTTCAGGCTGGAGGCATTAGAGTATAAATATCAGGATTTCACCTAAACTTCTAAGCTTTTGAACAACTCAACAACTAACTCATCTCCTTAAGACATCAATTGATTAAAACATTGTGGAAAATTGTTGTTTTAGTAAAGGATGCAAAATGTATTAAGCTATAAAAAAGTGAGGAATATCACCATGATACATTAATGCAAATCAATGATATTTAG
>Ga0102962_1001195_pt1 | contig 10644 bp, 11 predicted proteins | sample SalPonF2_C_D2_MG_FD_84519 | JGI IMG/M metagenome (GOLD analysis project Ga0102962, IMG submission 84519) | Salt pond soil microbial communities from South San Francisco under conditions of wetland restoration - Salt Pond MetaG SF2_C_D2_MG ... | reverse complement strand
TATTGATTCCGGACCCACCACGTGTACTGAATTTTGAGTATTCGAAAGTACTCCAATAAGGTTGAGCATTCGCAAGAATTGCCAAAATTCCAGCGCTGACGAGGAATAGAGTCAATTTGCCCCATTCTGTCAGTTCATTATTTTTATAAGCTTTATATGTATCATACAGCCACCAGGAACCGAGCAGGTACATAAAATAATACGTGACCTGGGGATGGTTTGCCCTGAATTCCAGGGCTAAAGCCAAAGCAAAAATGAAGAAATGTAATAATCGATGTTTATCACGACGGGTTAAAAGCCAATAACCTGCCATAACCCAGGGTATGAAACAGAAAGCTAAAAATTTTGTATTGTGGCCCGCTCCAATAATAATGGGGATATAAGTAGTGAATCCAATTAACACCGCCCCGAGGGTGGCTGATAATGGTTTTATATCCTGTATTATGAAGAAAAAGTAAAGCCCGAATAAAAGTACCCAAAACTGTGAAGCCGGAAATATGGCCTGGAATGTTTTAAAGATGACGGTGTCCAGATTGGGAACGGCTTTCATCGTACTGATCATAAAAGAAGGCATACCGGAGAACATATTGGCATCCCAAAGAGGTTCTTCATGGTATTTTTGCCTTGCCTGTATTATAGCCTGTGCACTGGCACGCCATTGTGCAATATCGCTGGGAATATACTGCTTGTTACCCCAAACTGTTTGGTGAAACATTATGGTTGGTAATAGCAGTAAAAATAAAAGGCATATGATATGTTTGGTCTTTTCAGGAAGTTGATCCCAAAAGCCCAAAGGTGCTTGTTTAATTCGGCTTTTTTTTGACATATGGGGTTTCTTACTCAATTACTTTAGGAACACGGAAATAGTCAGAATCTGCATCTGGTGCATTTTTTAACGCGAGGTCATGATCCAGGGGCGTTTCTGCTTTATCTTCCCTGAAAGGTGTTGTTAACTCGGTGACATGTTCTAACGGGGTAATGTTTTCAGTGTCAACTTCATTTAATAAATCGATATACTCAAGTATACGGTTCATATCCTTGGCGAGACGTTCAACCTCTTCGTCTTTCAGGTTCAAACGCGCCAGATTAGCGATATAGGATACTTCTTTTTTACTTACAGACATATATAGTTGTTTGATTCGTATTGAGATTTAAAACTGTATTGGAATTTAAACAATCGGAATTTAATAAAAGATTTAAGTAATAGGTAAAAAAACAACTTAAATCCGTTTGATTGCAATATCTTTTACGCTTTTTAATAAAAGGCTTTTACAGCAAATTAATAAATCATTTTTATATTCTTCTGAAATCATATTTTGTACTATTTTAAAATACGAGCCACTTGAACGTTGTTAATTAATGATTAAAAAAAAAATTACTATTAAAAACAAAGCCGGTTTGCATGCCCGACCAGCAGCTTTACTTGTTAAATTAGCCGCCAGGTTTAAATCCGATTTTTTTATACATATGTATGGTTATCGGATAAACGGAAAGAGTATACTGGGTGTAATGACCCTGGCTGCCGAAGAAGGTGCCGAATTGGAATTGGAAGTTGATGGTCCCGACGAGCAAGAAGCTTTGGAAAGCATTGTTAAACTGTTTGAAGATGGGTTTAATGAAGAATAAATTATTTCAATGAATCGTTAAATGAAAAAATCCTGGGTTATGAAGGAGATTGAAGAGAATCGTTCCGGTGAAATAGTAATTGAGGGCCTGTCGGCTTCTCCGGGGATAGCTATAGGTCCCGCATTTATTTATCAGAGAGGTAATATTAAAGTCGATCCTCAAAAAGTGGATCATAAAGAGGTAAAGCGAGAGTTAAAGAGTTTTGAAGAAGTAAAGGAATTAACGGTAAGAGACCTGGAAAGAATATCCAGTATTGGCAGACGGGGTATAGGAAATGACTCTTCAGATATTATTGATGCCCAGATAGAAATTGTTAATGATCCCGAATTACGCAAGAGTATTCATACTCATATTAAGGACCAACAGTTTAAAGCAGATTATGCGGTCTGTGAGGCCTTTAATAAATACCTGGGACTGATCGAGTCTTCCGGAAATAAACTGATGATAGAACGTCTTGTTGATATTCGGGATATAAGAGATCGAATGGTGCGTAAGTTGCAGCATCGTTGGCAGACTATGAGTGTAAATGAACGCTCTATAATTGTCTCTGATGAGATAACACCTTCCGAGATCATTGAATTCACCCGCAGCAATATTCTCGCCCTGGCGCTTAATAAGGGAGGCCTCACAACACATACATCTATTATTGCTAATGCAATGGGCTTACCTGCAGTAGCAGGTACATCTATTGCGACCAGGGTTATCCAGCGTGGCGAAAAAATCATCGTTGATGGAACACGTGGGCGGATTATAGTGCGCCCTACCAATGAATCACTTGATAAATATCAGCGATTGCTTCGTCAGCAAAAAAGAAAAGAAAGGGATCTGCAGAAGATACTGAGTTTGCCCTCAACAACGGCTTCCGGTGAAAATTTTACGTTAAGGGCGAATATGGAGTTTGATGAAGAACTAATTAATGTAGAGAAGTATAAAGCAGATGGAATTGGTTTGCTTAGAACCGAGTCGTTGTTTATTTCTGACGGTATCCATTTGGACCGTTCATCCCAGGAAGCGTTTTATAGAAAAAGTATAATAGTAGCCGGACAACAAACGGTCACGATTCGTCTTTTCGATGTCGGCGGTGACAAAATATTAAATGAGACGAAGCCTGAAGCAAATCCATTTTTGGGATGGCGTGGTATAAGGATATTGTTGGACAGGCGGGACCTGTTGGAGGATCAACTTTATGCAATTTTAAAAGTCGCTGGTGAGTATCCCGGTAGGGTTAAAATTCTTCTACCCATGGTTAGTTCGATGGAAGAATTACAGGCCGTAAAAGAGGAGATTGGGAAAGTTCAGGATACCTTAAAGAATGAAGGGCATGCAATAGACAAACATATTCAAATTGGTATAATGGTTGAAGTTCCCAGCACGGCCATACAAGCTGATGATTTTGCCAGCCATGTCGATTTCTTTAGTATCGGCACGAATGATTTAACACAATATACTCTTGCCGTAGATAGAGGAAACACATTAATTTCTAATCTTTATCAACAGATGCATCCAGCTATCTGGAAATTGATTGAAATGACAGTAACAGCCGCTAAAAAATACCAAAAAGAAGTTACGGTCTGTGGAGAACTGGCATCAAATCCATTCGGTGCTATGTGCTTAATGGGTATGGGGATATCCGATTTGAGCATGGTTCCGACCGCGATACCAAAAGTAAAGAAAATTCTGGTTTCGCAGACAATGGATGAAATGCAAGATCTCATTAAAAAGGTAGAAAAAGCTATATCGTACAGCGATGTGATAGCGATTGTGAAAAACTGGTATAAAGAATACGATAAAAATAATAATGGCTGAATTAAGTGAACAGGGTATTAAAGAAATTGACAGAGAGGGAATGTGGGGGTTCACAAGCGCGTTTCCGGATCAATGGGACCAGGCAACTGAATTATCGAGAGATCTGAATATAACAACGGATGCTGCACGGATTAAAAATGTTGTTATTACCGGTATGGGTGGAGTGGCAATGGGAGGAGATCTTGTAAGGGCATATGCTGAAAATCAAAATAAAATTCCGGTTGTCGTCTTCAGGCATTACGAATTGCCTGCCTGGGTAGGTGAAGAAACATTGGTTATTGCATGCAGTTATTCGGGTGATACCGAAGAAACAATCATTGCCCTGGAAGAGGCTCAGGCAAGAGGCGCTCAACTGATCTGTATAACGTCGGGCGGGAAGCTGTTGGAACTTGCACGGAAGTATGATATAGATCATATACAAATTCCGTCCGGATTACCTTCACGCTCAGCACTCGCATATAGTTTTATACCTCAGTTCAGAATTTTTAAGGAGCTGGGTTTTATAACAGCAGAAGAAAATACATTGGAAATATCTTCCCGTTTTTTACATGCCCAGGAAGAGAAATTATCTAATTTTAATGAAAATGAAGCGCTCTCTTTAGCACGGGAAATTCAGGATACTCTGCCTGTTATCTATTCCGACAGCCGGTTGATGGCTCCGGTCAATATTAGATGGATAAGCCAATTCGAGGAAAATGCTAAAACTTTATCTTATGGAAATTATTTTCCTGAAATGACTCATAATGAGATTGTCGGCTGGGAGCAAATCGCACATTTGACGGGACGATTATCTGTTATTTTTCTGTCCGATAAGGAAGATAACGACCGGGTAAAAAAACGCATGGAGATTACTAAAGAGTTGATATCCGAACAGGTTGCGGGATTATATGTCTTGAAAACACAGGGACATGATCGCTTAACACGTTTGTTATCACTTGTACAATTTGCCGACTGGACCAGTCTCTATTTAGCTATACTAAATAAAACGGATCCTACTCCCGTTGCAAAAATAGATTTGTTAAAGATGAAGTTAGCTGATGTTTGAATATCCGGATACTTTTTAACTGACAGATATCATTATTATTTTAATAACATCTTCTGTTTATTAATAAATTATTAAAAAGTATGGATTTATATATTTAACGAAATTAAATAAGTTAAACGATGAATGGATTCTATGTAATAATTTAAATATGGAAACGTTTTTCATATTTAAATTATTATATAATATAGACATTAATATTTATTTTTTTAATAGATATATAAATAACATTTAAATAATATATTTTATATTACCATTGTAATTAAATAATTAAGAATATATATTTGGTAATATTTATTACACCCGAATTCAAGAGATATAAAGTTATGATCAATAAAAAATATACACCCAAGCGAACTGTTTGTAAGGTAACCTTTAAAATTCCTAAGGAATGGGCTTCTAATGAAGTTTCTCTTGTAGGGGATTTTAATAATTGGAATCCTGAAGCTAATAAACTCGAAGCCAATAAGGATTTTTGGCAGACCACGGTACGCATGAAACCCAAATCACAGACTAAATTCAGGTATTTTATCGATGGTCAGAAATGGGCTAATGATGATAAAGCTGATGAATATATACCCAATAACTACGGAACAGAAGACTCGGTATTAAAAATTGGGAAATGAGTTAGTTTAAAAAATTGTTATATCTTAGAAAGGCCTCTTAGTGAGGCCTTTTTTATTTTCGGAATTTGAAATCAATTATTATAAAGAGAACCAATTTTGTTTGATGTAAAACATTATAAGAAAATTCTTAAAACCTCCTGGTTAGGACAGCATTTTATCTATCATGAGTCAACGGAATCAACGAACACCTTTTTGAAAAAGATGGAAGTTGTTGAAAACTGTCATGGTATTGTTTGCCTTGCAGATTACCAGACCGGAGGCCGTGGTCAGTATAAACGCAAATGGTTATCAAAACCCGGTGAAAATTTAATGTTCAGCATCGCTCTGCATCCGGAAGCCAATAATCGAATACTGGTTCTTTCGTTACTGGCAGCATGCGCCATAGCCGATGTAATCGAAAAAAAGCTTAAGGTTAAAATATGTATTAAATGGCCTAATGACCTGTACATATCCGGTAAAAAAGTGGCAGGTATTTTAACGGAAACAGTGTTTAATGGAAAGAAGCTTGATCGAATAATCATCGGTGTGGGACTTAATGTCAATCAAAGAGAATTTATTCCTGAATTACATAATAATGCTACTTCATTGTCTCTTGCTTCGAATAAGAAGGGTATTTCAAGGGAAGATATTCTGGCGAATGCCTTAGAACGTATTGAAAAGCTATACATATTATGGGAACGTAATGAGGCCGATTTAATAAAAATGATAGACAGGCGGTTGATCGGATATGGACAGAAGGTAAAAATAAGTGTGGATGGTGAAATAGCGGAAGAATTATGCACGTTATTAGGAATTAATGAAGAAGGACATATCGTCTTTCTGGATGAAAATCTGGATGTAATAGTCTATACTTATCAGCAAATTCGCATAATTGATGTTATTTAGCAGCGTAATCGAAACTCTTCAAAAAATCGGGATTACACCAAGCACGGATAAACTTGTTATTGGCGTAAGCGGAGGTATCGATTCGATGGTTCTTTTCTCTGTTCTTCATAAACTTAACTTTGATCTAATTGTCGTTCATGTTAATTATCATAAAAGAGCGGAAGCCTCTGATATGGATCAGGAATTGGTTGTAAAGACAGCGGAACAATATGGACACAAGTGTATTGTTCATTCTGTGTCCCCCGATAGGGTAAAGGGTAATTTTCAAAAATGGGCGCGCTCGGAACGATATCAGATTTTCGAAAAGATACAAATTGAAGAAAAGGCGAAGGCGATAGCAGTCGCTCACCATCTCGATGATCAGGTTGAAACAATACTGCAAAAAATTATGAGAGGTGCGGGAATCGAATCATGGCAGGGGATGCCCGTCTTCGAAGGCAAAATCCTGCGGCCGTTATTGTCCGTAAGCCGCATGGAAATTAGCGAATACGCGGAAGTTCATAACATTAATTACCGGGATGATCGATCCAACTTCGAATCCGGTTACGCCAGGAATTTTTTGCGTAATGAATGGATCCCCCATATGGATAAGCTGATGCCCGGCTGGCAAACGAATATTAATGACATTCCGCAAAAAGCAGCTGTCGTCGAAGAAGCCCTGTCTTTAGTTGCCGGAAATATACAACCGTCGCCGGGACGAATCAGCAGGGATGGGTTACTCTCATTGTCTGTGAACCTTCAAAAATCGGTAATTAATTATATCATAAAGAATCGGTATGGTCAGGAGCAAGTGCCCTCGGCTTCATCACTTCAAAATCTTGTTAATCTTAAGAAATTACAGACCGGGTCGCATATAGAATTGAAAAAGAATCTTGTGTTATATCGCGACCGTAATACATTTGTTTTGAAAGAAGAATATGAAAGTGAAAGGGAAGAATTTGTTATCAGTATTGATGAGATTAAAAAAACCAAGATCAGTTACGAAGGGTTGGAGCTGACATTTACAGATTTCCATGATATGGAGTTTGAAAATTATACATTATATCTCGATGTTGAAAAGGTTAAAGGGCCATTTACAATTCGAAACTGGAAAGAGGGAGACCGTTTTCAGCCATTGGGAATGAAGGGACATAAAAAATTATCTGATCATTTAACTGATGAAAAAATAGACGCTTCGATAAAAAATGAGGCTTTGGTTCTGGTTTCTTTTGAAGAAACAATTTGTGCAGTTATCTTTCCCCAATCAAAAAAATCCGGGATTGGTAATATTTCGGAATTAGTCAAATGTTCTGAAGCAACAGAAAAAGCATTAGTTATTAAAAGGAAAGATCAATAATTATGTCTTTATTTTTACCTGATAGCGTTAAATGTAATGGAGATACATTTAAGCCTTTAATACCACGTAAGGAGCTGGAGAAACGTATTGAGGTTTTAGGCAGTCAGATAAGTAACGATTTCAAAGATAAAAGGCCTATTTTTATCGGGGTTCTGAACGGCGCTTTCGTCTTTCTTGCTGATTTGTTACGCAGTATCAGTATTAACTGTGAGGTGGATTTTCTAAAGTTGAGCAGTTATGGAGATGAAAAAGTTTCATCAGGAAAAGTGACGGATAAAAAGCAAATTGACGCGGATATTGAAGGGAGACATGTGATATTAGTGGAAGACATCGTTGATACCGGCCTGTCTATTAAATACCTGATTAATAAAATGTATGAAAAGAATCCTGCTTCGGTTTCTGTTGTAACGCTTTTACATAAAACCGATGCGACCATTTATGATGTTAAGATCGATTACACAGGATTTAAGATTCCAACTTTATTTGTATTGGGATATGGTCTGGATTATGCCCAGGAAGGTAGAAACCTTGCACAGATTTATGTAATTGATGAAAAATCTACAATTAAGGATTGATTAGATTTTAAATCCACTGTATCTTTAAAACTCGTTTCGATTTTCAGAACCGGAGAGGTGGCTGAGCGGTCGAAAGCGGCACCCTGCTAAGGTGTTGAACCGGTTACCCGGTTCCGAGGGTTCGAATCCCTCCCTCTCCGCTGAAAGAGGCGCTTATTCATTAGGCTCCTCTTTTTTTATTTTACCCACCCATAAACAGAAATAAAGCTTTAAAGGGTTCCGGCCTTAAGAAAAAGGGGCGTAAAGAATTCGGTGGAATGCAGCGTTAAGAAAAAATCCATACCGCAAGATTCCTGGAAATTGGCAAGTTGAGTAGTGGAGCATTGGATTTTTTTAGCGCAATGGAGACGGATTTAGCCCATTTTACGACCGCCGGCGATTTTTGGTTACTTTTCATCGGTGAAAAGTAACATCACGATTAAAAAGGTCGACATTCTTTAAACATTGATCCTATTGAGTAAGATTTTTATCAAATAACAGTAATTCTCAATTCTATATTCTAACCCCTATTCTCCATTCACAGTCACAATGATATTTCGTTCACGTCCATTATTCCGGTGTTCACATAAATAAATTCCCTGCCAGGTCCCCAAATTAAACCGGCCATTCGTAACCGGAACAGTAACAAAACTGCCTAAAAGAGATGATTTTATATGCGAAGTCATATCATCGGGACCTTCCAGGGTGTGTTTATACAGCGACATGTCTTCCGGTACGGCTCGGGTGAAATAGGTCTCAAAATCATCCCTAACCGTTGGATCCGCATTTTCATTGATCGTAAGACTCGCACTTGTATGTTGAATAAATATGTGAGCAATACCAGTTTGGATATTCTGTATTTCAGGAAATTGCTCAAGGATTTCATTAGTAATGAGGTGAAATCCTCTGGAACGTCGTCGTAATCGAATTGTCTTTTGATACCAGGCCATATATCAGTTACTTATTTTTTATCCAAATAATGATTTATTAAATCCGCCATCATGATTAATAGTTTGTCCCGTAATAAACCCGGATAATGGTGATAACAACCAAGCCGCCAACCGGGCCAGTTCCTCCGGTTTCCCCATTCGTTTAACAGGAATATTATTTTCCAGGTTTTTCTGTGCTTCCTGGTAACTGATATGCTGATTTTCGGCTGCCTTTTGGATGACTCTTTTTATTGCCGGGGAATCATGTGAACCGGGCGCAATTAAATTCACGGTTACCCCTTTATCGGCGATTTCCAGGGCTAAGGTCTTGGCAAAACCGGCGATACCGGCACGGTAAGCATTGCTTAATACGAGATTTTCAATAGGCTGTTTGATCGAATGACTTTCAAGAAAAAGAATGCGTCCATATCCATCTTTCAATAAATAAGGTAACAGACGTTTCGTTAAACTCACCTTCCAGCGCATGACCAACTGGTAGGCTTCATCCCAATCTTCCATGGTTGTTTCAATTGCTTTCATCGCCGGCGGACCACCGGCGTTTAAAAAGATGCCGTGAAGAGTTTGTTCTCCAACTATCTTTTCTATCTGTTCATGAACTTTTTCATCCCTCAGGTCACCTGAAACTATAGAGATCTTGTTATGTTTGTTTTTCAATTCTTTTAATAAATCAGCTCTTCGGGCCACGGCAATAACAGCCGCTCCTTCATCCAATAACGTTTCAGCTGTAGCTCTGCCAAAACCGCTGCTGGCCCCGCAAACAACAAAACGCTGGTTTTCAATAGATAAATTCATAAGCTTGATCCTGAATAATATTCATCATAAAACGTTTATCAATTCTCCAACAAAGTAATAACTCTAATTCATTCATTCAGTTTAAATTCAATTATTATATCTCATAATGTTATTCTCAGGTTAAAATTTAAACTAATGAGAAAACATCACTATAAGTGGTTTAGGTTGATCTTGTCCTTATAAAAAAATGTTTATATAGCCGGTTGGTCGATAAAACTTCAATTATTTTAAAATAATGCCAGTTTATGCGTAAATAAGTTAAATTAAATAGGAATCTGGAAAGTAAGTATCCGTTCATTGTTTATTATTTCCATAAGTATTCCACTTCTTCTTAAAATCCATACCGCATGGTTTCTAGAATACGTCGAGTACAGTTGTGGAGCATTGGATTTTTTTAGCGGAATGGAGACGGATTTAGCCCATTTTTCGACCGCCGGCGATTTTTGGTTACTTTTCATCGATGAAAAGTAACATAGCGATTGTGGTAAATGAAATTTTTGTATTTAAGAACTAGTATACAATGTTATTCCCGGCCAGCCATGAGATGTTATTAAAGGAATTTTTCTTGTCGTTGTGAAAAATAATTTATAATGTAAGATAAGGGTTGCGACGTAATCGGTTCCGCTGCAATTCTTAATACCATATATAATTTTGGTTTTTGCCGATCATGATGTAACCATGAATGATAAACCGGGAATATATTTCCCCAAACATACCTATCAACTTACAAGAGGTCATGATGAAACCTTTTTAAGTTATTCTGACCATTTGCCTGTTGCTATCTGTCGTATTAGCCTCCTGTAATATGGCCAAATAATCCGGCCCGGCTATGGTCAGTTCCAAATACTTCCCAAACTCTGTAGGGGATACCTGGACCTACGCGGTTTCCGACAGCAGCGGGCAGGTAATCGATACGTTACATGTAACCGTTCAGAAACGACCACCTTTTCCGATGGTTCTGAGGCCAAGGTGTGGCAGTATGTGAGCCGGGATACCAGTTATAAACGTTATGTAGTGCAAAATGCTG
>Ga0102962_1001193_pt1 | contig 10649 bp, 7 predicted proteins | sample SalPonF2_C_D2_MG_FD_84519 | JGI IMG/M metagenome (GOLD analysis project Ga0102962, IMG submission 84519) | Salt pond soil microbial communities from South San Francisco under conditions of wetland restoration - Salt Pond MetaG SF2_C_D2_MG ... | reverse complement strand
TCTTTACACTTGATCCGAGTATTGGTGAGTTCATACTGTGCGATGATGATCTGAAAATACCAGACTTGGGTACCATCTATAGCGTAAACGAAGGGAGTTATCATTCATGGGATCAAGGACTAAAAAAGTATGTCAAATATTGCCAGGTTGAAGACCCCGAGACGCAGCGTCCTTATAAAGCTCGTTACATAGGATCGATGGTGGCCGACGTACATCGCACACTTATTACCGGTGGGATATTCATCTATCCGAATAGCAGTCAGTATCCCAACGGGAAGCTGCGGCTGATGTATGAATGTAATCCACTAAGTTTTTTAATTGAACAGGCTGGCGGTATGGCTATCAATGGAAAAGGTCGAATATTGGAAATAAAACCAACGTCTATTCACCAGCGTACCCCGATTTATATCGGTTCCAGGCAAAATGTATTGAAGGCGAAAGAATTTCTGGATGAATATGTCGAAGAGAAGGTTAAAACATCATTGTCGTAACCAATCTTATCCGATTCAATCGACTTCAAATTCTGAATGGGAATCGATGGAGAGGCACGAGCGGACGCTCGCGCTGGTCATTTTTTTTACAAATATAGAAGCTGGTGCAAGTTCCGCTTGTACCTTAAGAAGTCGGACATGGTCACAAACATTAATGACAGCGGGCCTAAAAAGAAAGCTAAATAACTTTATATACACTTGAGACAAGTCCGCCAACTGGCTGATTCCTCACCACACCTCAGAAAGACGATGTTTAGTATTAGAAAAAAATCCCCACCGCCAAGTCATCCCTCTCCCGAAAGCCTTCGGGAGAGGGATCTCAAGCACAATTGTGGCAAAGCCTTAAAAAAAGTATTCACTCAGTTATTCCGCTGAGACGCGTAAATACCGAGGCAGGGAATCGAAAATTATCTATTTTCTGTGGGGGGCATTTATCCCCGAAGTCTAAAGGTCTCGTGCTGATGTTGGGGAGCCTGTCGGATCCGCCCGACCGCAAATCCAGCGTCCGGACGGGGTGCAGCTTATCACGAACTCGCGTTAAAAACTCACTTTTGTTCCCTCCTGAATATCATGTGATACACAATATCCGCCATTTGTTTCGATGACATACTTTGCCGGCTTCCCTGAAGGGAGGTTTTTTTCTGAAAAAGGCTGCGCGTTATGATGGATCCGAACAACCTCATAATTCGCATTTATAAAAATGATATCCAGCGGAAGGGGCGTGTTGGCCATCCAAAAACTTCGCTGCTGACTGTTATCAAAAATGAAGAGCATGCCCTTGGATTCCCCCAAATCACGCACATCCATCAATCCTTCATTGCGTTCTGGTTCATCATCGGCAACTGCCGCATCAATGGTTGAAAGCGTATCGCCCTCAGCGGATAAAAAAGTAACCTTGCGAACAAACTTAAGCGATTTGCTTCGGTCGTTAGAAGCCTCCTTTTTCGAATTCTTCTGGTGATGTGAGCACGCGCTCACCAGCATGGTTATTATTAGAATTAGAGCGAACTTCAAACGTTGTTTCATCTGATGATCCATTAATGTTATAAGTAATTGTGTAAGTGCCGGGACTCAAATAAGTACCGGCTTTATCTTCCTTGCCTGCCTTGACAAGCAAATTCCAATTAAATGTATTAAATCCATAGCTGGAGCTGTCCGACAGCTTTTTAACGATCTTACCGTCCTTATCTTTTACAGTGATTGAAATCGTCTGTCCGTGCACATTTTTATCCCCAATCCAATAAAGCCATTGTACCTTTGGCTCATAAACCTCGCGGTAAGGAGCACTCCGCTCTCCCCACTGATTCGAATATTGAACCCCATCCGTTTTTAGAGCCAGTACAGGTTGGTTGAGGTGATCAGCAACCTCATGCAACGGCTTTACATCCATCACATACACACTACGCCCATGCGTGCCAACGATTAAATCATAATCGCGGGGATGCACTACCATATCATAGGCGGGGACGTTGGGAATCCCGTTAACCAAAAACCAGTGGTCGCCGCCATTAAAACTGACATAAGTACCGTGATCCAATCCCGCATAAAGCAAATCGGGATCTACCGGATCCTCAACAATCACATTTGCCACACTTTCCGGTAGATTGCCTTTAATTGACTTCCAGGTTTTGCCATAATTCGTGGTCTTGTAAAGGTATGTCTTAAATTCGTCATATCGATAGCCATTCAGCGATGCATAGGCTGTGCCCGGATCGAAGTGAGAGGCTTCAACTTTACTTACCCAGCGCCGTTTGGGCAGGTTTTCGGATACCAGATCCCAGGTATGTCCGCCGTCTCTGGTAACCTGAATATTGCCGTCGTCTGTGCCAGCCCAGATTACGCCGAAATCGAGCGGTGATTCGGCAATAGTGGTAATCGTAGAGTAGGGCACATTGCCGTTTGGTAGATCTTTTGTCAGGTCGGGACTGATGGTAGCCCATGTTTTACCCTTGTCCAGCGAGCGATGCAGATGCTGAGACCCCATATACAGGATATCGGGATTAAAATGACTGATTGCGATTGGCGTGTTCCAGTTAAACCGATATTTATCCTCTCCGATATTGGCCTTTGGTGTAATTCGGGTAGTAGAATCAGTTGATCGATCAATTCGGAAATAATTGCCAAACTGAAAGCCGGTATACACGATATTACTGTTTTGGGGATTTACGACCACATGCATCCCATCGCCGCCCAAAAGGCGTTTCCAATGATTGCCGTCGTTCGGAGAACCTTGCGAAGAGCCCATAAATACGCCATTATCCTGCATCCCACCATAAATGTTGTACGGTCTTTCCATATCTACCGCCACATTATAAAACTGTGCTACCGGTGCTACGTTATGATGGATGAAGTTTTCACCGCCATCGTGACTTTCATACAAGCCGCCATCATTGCCCAGCAATAAATGTTGCGAATCCGATGGATCAATCCACATTGCATGATAATCGACGTGTACATCCTGTTTTTCAGCCATTGCTTTCCAAGTCTTGCCGCCATCAGTCGACTTCAGCATCGGAAAACCCAAGATATAAACCACATTGGGATCGGTAGGGGATACGCGAACTTCACCAAAATAATAGCCATAGGTGAAGTACACATTCTTCAGCTTATAGCTATTGATTTTTTCCCAGCTTTCTCCGCCATTTGTTGATTTGTACAATTGAGCGCCTTTGACAGATGTATTAAACAACGCCTGATTGGCATCCCCGAGATAATCCGACAGTGCTTTAGGTTCATATTTCCCCTGTTTAATATCCTCCTTGACATTTTCAGCTGTGTATTTTTTGGGGAAGTTATTTGTTTGTAGGAATTTATTAAGCTTATCATCCTCCAGATTGAGGAAGGCGTCCCGGCTCATCTTCAGGAAGTCGGCCTGTGAGAGCTCATTCTTTTTCTGCTCTTTGCGTTTCTTTGTTTCTTTTTGATTATCCAGAAAAGCATACATGATATTGGGATTTGTTGGGCTCACATCCAGCCCTATACGCCCCACAGATTTGCCTACCGGGAAGCCCTTCATGGATTTATGCCAGGTCTCTCCGCCGTCAGTAGACGCATAAATTGCCGAACCTGGCCCCGCTTCTTTAAAATTCCAAGCCTGTCGGAATCGCTGCCAGGTTGTAGCCCAAAGTTTATTGGGGTTCTTGGGATCCATAACCAAATCGATCACACCTGTACTGTCGGGAGGCGTAAGTGTCCTTTTCCATGTTTTTCCGCCATCGGTTGTTTTATAAATGCCCCGTACCTCGTTCATCGAGTAGAGTGGACCCATACTGGCCACCCAAGCAATATCGGGGTTCGTGGGATGGGTGATAATCCGCCCGATATGTTGTGAGCCTCGAAGTCCCGTAAAATTCCATGTTTTGCCACCGTCCGTACTTTTATAGACTCCAGCACCGGCATAACTCGAACGACTGCTATTCTTTTCACCGGTACCAACCCACAGGATATCCTTATCCGCTTTCGATATTGCAATATCTCCAATCGTGAGCGTACCACCAGCGTGATCAAAAATAGGCTGCATCGTATTGCCACTATTTGTGGTTTTGAACACGCCTCCGGAAGCAAATCCCACATAAAAAATACGGGGGTTGTCAGCTTGTACAGCAATATCCGTAACGCGCCCGCTCATAACGACTGGTCCCACATTTCGAACGGGATATTCCTTAAAAATCGAATTTTTGCGCATCTGATGACGATGTTCAAATGCTTGCGTCCTTGCACTGGCAGTACTTGCCGGGATATCAATTTGTTGAGCTCTTAGTGTTGTTATCCCGATAAAAAGACAAAGTATAGTTATAATAAAGGTGCGCATAAAAAAGTATTGTTAATGAAATTATCCTGCATATGGCAAAGTCTAATTATAGAAAAGCCTTGGCAAAAGTTTTATAAAAATATTTAAAAGACAAACAACAAAACGTTTGTGTTATTCGTAAATATACTGTCGATGATAAAGTTGTTTTTTAGGCGGATTAACAGTATCTTATTTACCGTTAAGTGAGCACCGAAAGGTCCTCACTTTTTTTTGTACCTGATACTCAGAAAAACCGTGCAGAATAAAGTAGTAAAAAAGATTTTTGAACTTGCAGAATCGGTCCTTGCAACGACCGATTTTTTTCTTATTGACGTTGAGATTAAAGGCAATAGGAAACCCGAGGTTTGGGTTTCTGTGGATGCCGAAGATCGCGGAGTCAATATGGATGAATGCGCAGAGATAAGTAATGAACTTAGCTTTTTGATGGATGCTCATGACCTGTTTACAGCCGGTTATCGCATTAATGTTTCATCACCGGGATTAAGTCGGCCACTTGTAGATCGGCGACAATATCCCAAAAACAAAGGGCGCAAGGCAAAGTGTAAATATAAGCAAGACGGTGAGTACCTGAAGATTGAAGGAACTTTACAAGATGTTACCAAAGATGGAATTGTAATTAAGTTAAATGATGAATCCACGGTCTCGATATCTTTCGACGACCTGGTAGAAACTAAAATTATTCCTTCATTTAAATAATTTTAAAAGCAGACAGGAGCCTCTGATGTCAAAAGACGTTTCGAAACAAATTATTCAATCTTTTGCTGAAATCGCGAAAGATAAAGACATCGATAAAGATCTTTTATTATCGATACTGGAAGATGTTTTTCGAACTATGATTCGTAAAAAATATGGTTCGGATGATGCCTTTGAAGTTATTTTGAATGCCGATCGCGGCGAAATTCAGATTCTTCATATTCGCGAAGTGGTACCAGAAGAAGAATTAACAGACGATGTGCATGAGATTACTTTGGAGGATGCCAAGAAATATGATCCCGAGCTGGAATTGTATGATGAATTTGCACAGGAACTACAAATTCAGGATTTTGGTCGGCGGGCTGTAATGATGGCACGTCAGCAGTTAGCGCAACGCATCCGTGAAATTGAAAAAGATAATATTTTTGAAGAATATTCGGATCGTGTTGGCGAAATTGTATTGGGGGATGTTTACCAGATTAGAAATCGTGAAATCCTTGTAAATCACAATGGGGTAGAATTGATTCTGCCTAAAAATGAACAGATTTATAAAGATCGGTATCATAAAGGAGATACCATCCGTGCTGTCGTCAAAGAGGTAAAACGTTATCATGGAAATCCGTCTGTAATTATTTCCCGGACTTCTCCGTTATTTCTTGAACGTCTCTTTGAAAACGAAATTCCGGAAGTATTTGATGGAATTATTGATCTTGTGCGCATTGCGCGCGACCCCGGAGATCGTTCTAAGGTAGCGGTTATCTCGCACGATGAACGGGTCGATCCGGTTGGTGCCTGTGTGGGTATGAAGGGAATTCGCATCCATGCTATCGTCCGAGAGTTGCAAAATGAAAATATTGATGTGATCAATTTTACAGACGACAAGCATGAATTTATCAAACGGGCATTACAGCCTGCAAAGGTTCTCAGCGTTGATCTAAGTGAGGATGGACATCATGCCAAAGTTCTTGTACCGGCTGATGAAGTATCAAAAGCCATCGGGAAGGGCGGTGTGAATATTCGATTAGCATCTAAGCTAACTGATTGCGAGATAGATGTTTACCGTGAAGTTGAGGAAGAGGATGACATTGATCTTCAAGAATTTGAAATTGATTTTGGCCCGGAAGTTATTGAAATGTTACATGATATAGGCTGCGATACAGCTCGTGCGGTTTTAGAACTGGATGAAGAAGAAATTGTACGAAGAACTGACGGCAGAATTAATGATGATGAAGCTGAACGTATTATCGATATTATTGCTTATGAATTTGAAGATGAAGAGGAGTGATTGGACTTAAATTTCCAATCATCCTGTTTTACCTTATACTATTATAATATATTTAGAACGTCTGTTTAACAGATAACTCTAGCAAAAGCACCATTAGAAATACTTTTTATGCCTAAGGATAGACCAAAACGATTATTTAAAGTTGCATCCGAATATAACGTGTCTACTTCATCTATTGTAGATCTCCTTTCGGATCAGGGCTTTGATATTGCAAACAAGCCTAATTCCAAGGTTACCACAGAGATGTATGAAGCTCTCGAGGAGGCCTATGGTGTTGATAAAGCAAAGAGCAGGGAGCACGAGAAAGCGAAAGAGGAATATGAAAATCGTCGCAGCCAGATTCATGCCAGCCGGAATGAAAGTGTTTCGGTAGAAGATTATCTTGAGCCCCTGGAAGATGAGATGCCGCTCGAACCTGAGGATGAAGAAGAGGTAGAGGGACTAAAACCACAGGATGAAGAACCTGAGGCTGAAGAGGAAGTAGAAACAGAAGAAGAAACTAAAGAAGAGCAAGAGGAAACCACTGAGGCTGAAACTGGTGATACTGAAGAGGCTATAGAAGAACAACCTGAAGAAGAACAGGAAGAGGTTGTAACCGATGAAGAAGAAGTTGTTGAAGAGGAAATAGAAGAGGTTGAAGCTCAGGAAGAAGATGAAGTAAAAGAAGAAAAAGCGGAAAAAGAGACTGAAGAAACGGTTGAAGCAGAAGCGGAATCCGAAGAAGAGGATACCGCTGAAAAAACTGAGGTTGCAGAGGAAGTAGAGGACGAGCCTGAGTCTGAGGAAAAATTGGAAGAAGAATCTGATGAAGAAGCGGAAACTGAAGAAGATGAGGAAGTAGAAGCAGAGGCCGCGGATGAACCTGAGTCTGAGGAAGAAGATGAGGATGAAGATGAGGAGGATGAAGAAGACGAGGAAGAAGATGAGGAGGATGAAGAAGACGAGGAAGAAGATGAGGAGGATGAGGATGAAGATGAAATTGAAGAAGAAGGTGTTATTCGTGGAAGGGCAGGCCGCTTAAAAGGTACCAAGGTTGTTGGTAAGGTCAAGGTTGACCAAAATAAGCCCAAACGTCGTAAAAAACGGAAACGCAAGAAAGATCGCTATGATGAGGATCAAAAATCTACTAAATCATCTAAGCGCGAGAAGAAAAAAAATAAAAAGAAGAAGAAAAAGCGGAAACGACGCGGAAGTCGGATTGATGAGGATGAGGTAGAACAGAAGTTGAAAGAGACGATGCGCAAGATGAAATCGTCTGAAACCGTAGGTAGTAAACGGCAAAAGCGTCGACGGCAGCGTAGAGAAGAACGAGAGGAAGAAGAGCAGCTACAGGCTGAACTCGAAGAACTTGAAGAAAATATTATTGAGGTCACAGAATTTATTACGGTGAGTGACCTTGCAGAACTCATGGATGTAAAAGCCAATGATGTCATCACCACCTGTATGGATTTGGGGATGATGGTATCGATTAACCAGCGGCTGGATGCAAGCACTATCGAGCTGGTAGCTGAAGAATATGATTATGAAGTAGAATTTGTTGATGCCGATGAAGCCATCGAAGAAATTGAGCTTGAAGAAGATGATCCGGAAGATTTGCGGCCACGTGCACCTATTATTACGGTTATGGGGCACGTTGACCATGGAAAAACGTCGTTGCTTGATTACATTCGCAAATCTCAGGTAGCTGCAGGTGAGGCAGGCGGAATTACCCAGCACGTAGGTGCTTATGAGGTTGAAATGGAAGATGGGCGACGTATCACATTTCTCGATACACCGGGTCACGAAGCATTTACGGCTATGCGATCACGTGGTGCTCAGGCAACCGACATCGTGATTCTGGTTGTTGCCGCAGATGATGCCGTGATGCCACAGACGATTGAGGCTATTAATCACGCAAAAGCAGCTGGCGTATCTATTATTGTTGTCATTAATAAAATGGATAAGCCCGGTGCCAATCCCGACAAGATTAAACAACAGCTGGCTGAGCATGATGTAATTGTTGAGGAATATGGCGGTACGAACCAGGCTGCCGAGGTATCTGCAAAAACGGGTGAAGGTATTCCTGAGCTACTTGATAAAGTTTTGATTGAATCCGAATTGATGGAGCTGAAAGCTAATCCGGATCGTCATGCTGACGGTGTTGTCCTTGAGGCTCGTGTCGATAAAGGAAAGGGTACCGTTGCAAATGTTTTGGTGCAAAATGGTACGCTGAGAGTAGGCGATTCATTTGTAGCGGGGGCTTCTTTCGGGCGTGTCCGGGCTATGGAAAATGAACTTGGAAATCGAGTGGAAGAAGCTGGGCCTTCAGTTCCTGTTCAGCTCACCGGATTCGATGACATTCCGCAGGCTGGTGACAAGCTTGTAGTCATTGAAGATGAGAAAAAGGCTAAAGAGATCGCCGGACAGCGGCAACAAATTCGCCGTGAGCAAGAACTTCGTAAATCAAAACACCTCAGCCTCGACGACCTGTCCCGACGTCTGGCACTTGGAGAGGTCGAAGATCTGAATATTATTATCAAGGCTGATGTCGATGGTTCCATTGAAGCACTTTCCGGTGCTTTACAGAAACTTAGTAACGAGGAAGTCTCTGTTAATATCATTCACACTGGTGCTGGAGCCATTACTGAATCTGATGTACTGCTTGCTTCGGCATCTGATGCTATTATTATTGGTTTTCAGGTTCGGCCCACAGCCAACGCTCGTCAGGTGGCTGAAAATGAAGAAATTGATATTCGTTTGTTTAGCGTTATTTATGATGCGGTTGATGAAGTCAAAGACGCTATGGAAGGAATGCTTTCGCCTGAAATCAGTGAGAAGTTCAGTGGGAATGCGGAAGTAAGAGAGATATTCAAAGTTTCCAAAGTTGGTACCATTGCCGGATGTTATGTAACAGAAGGCAAAATTAATCGAAATAATCCGGTCCGTGTGGTTCGTGATGGCGTTGTAATTTACGATGGAGAGATTGATTCACTTAAGCGATATAAAGATGATGTTAAAGAGGTGCAATCAGGATACGAATGTGGGCTCAGTATCGTAAATTATAACGATATAAAAGTTGGAGACATTATTGAAAATTACGAAGTAGTTGAGCAGAAACGTAAGCTCGAGGACGTTAAAAGCGACAATTCGTAATCTTGTTTACTGAATTATAATTTTTTTCTCATGAGTATTCGTACCGAACGATTGAGTGCCGTCATTCAACGCGATCTTGGCAAGATTATCCAGAAAAGTTATCAGCGCAGTGGATCTTTTATCACTGTTACCAAGGTAGAAGTAACCGAAGACTTGCTGATAGCAAAGGTCTTTATTAGTATTTATGCTCCCGGCAAGGATGAAGATGCTATTTTTGCTTATTTGCAAGACCAGAAAGTAAATATCAGAAAAGAACTGGCTTCTAAAATCCGCCATCAGGTTCGTCGCATTCCAGAGCTGAATTTTGTCAATGATGAGACGGCTGAATATGTAGAAAAGATGGAAAACCTGTTTCAGAAGATTCGTAAAGAACGGGAACAGCGTAATAATGATTCAGACGAGTAGGAGATTTTTGTTTTATGGCGAGAGCTATACCTCTGGAAGAATTGCAAGTCTTTTCAAGATCAAATCTTCCTGATCCTTCCTTTGATTATACCGAGGGGGCTGCTTTTTTAATTGACAAGCCTAAAGGATGGAGTAGTTTCAGAGTTGTCAAATATTTGAGAAAATGTTTGGATTTGCGGAAAATAGGCCATGCTGGTACGCTTGACCCAATGGCTACCGGATTATTGATTTTATGTTGTGGCAATGGAACAAAAACGATTTCTCAATTCCAGGAGGCAACAAAAAAATATATTGGAGAACTTGTTTTCGGATCCTCGACTCCCAGTTATGATGCGGAAACGATTCCCGATAAAAGAGCTCCTTTTAATCATTTGAGTCGCGCAAAGATCCAGCAGGTAATTGATGATCGTTTTTTAGGACAGATTATTCAGATTCCACCAATGTATTCTGCATTGAAGCATAATGGAACACCTCTTTATAAACTGGCCAGAAAGGGAAAAAAAGTGAAGCGAAAACCCCGGCAAATTATTATTCACGAGAATAGCATTTTGGAATGTAATCTCCCACATTTACAGTTGTATATACACTGTAGTAAGGGCACGTATATTCGATCCATTGCTCATGATTTGGCAGAAGAGATGCAGTCGGCCGCGCACCTTACGGCCTTGAAAAGGACTGCTATTGGAGACTATAAGATTGATAAGGCACTCACTATAGATCAATTAAGAAAGATATTTTTAGATAATGGCTGATCTGGTATTCTTAAAAGATGTTGAACGCGATCCGAATTCCGTAATAACGGTTGGTACTTTTGATGGCGTACACGCCGGAC
>Ga0102962_1001192_pt1 | contig 10662 bp, 7 predicted proteins | sample SalPonF2_C_D2_MG_FD_84519 | JGI IMG/M metagenome (GOLD analysis project Ga0102962, IMG submission 84519) | Salt pond soil microbial communities from South San Francisco under conditions of wetland restoration - Salt Pond MetaG SF2_C_D2_MG ... | reverse complement strand
TCATTGTTCATCATATCGCTAACCTCACTGAAAAATACAGGCTGACCAACAATGATCTTACCGGGATCACCCAATCCGATTTCAGTAAAATATGAGTTCCAGTCATAATTGGGTGAGTCCTCACTCAGCTTCCGGAGATCCATCTTATTATATGTTTTATAAGGATCGCGGCGTTCAAGCCGGGTCATGGAAGCCTTTGCAAGCTTTGTTTCAAAATCCATGATCATGTCTGCCGTTTGATTGGCTGCAACAGAGTCATTACCTAACAGTTCAAACATTTTTGTTACATGAGCCAGGTAGTTCTCGCGAATTTCTTTAGAGCGGGCATCATCGGAAACATAATAATCACGATCGGTAAGTCCGAGGCCTCCCTGTGCAAGGTGTGTTACAACCATTTCACTGTTTTTGCTGTCCGATGAACCGTACATGTAAAACAAGGGATATACGCCGATTGTATGCATGTAAGCAATCTGTTCCTGCAACTGCTTTTTGTTTTGAATGCCTTCAATTTTTGCAAATTCATTCTTTAATGGTTCCAGTCCCTGTTGTTCAATTGTGGCTGAATCCATACCCATGTTATAAAAATCACCGATTTTTTGGGCTACACTGCCGGCTTCATGAGATTCTGCAGCAGTTTTTTTGATGAGATCACGTACGAGCTCATTGTTGTGTTCTCCAAGTTGGTCGAACGTGCCAAAACGGCCATATTCTTCCGGAATCGGGTTGTTCTTCATCCAACCGCCATTGGCATAAAGATAAAAATTTTCCCCGGGCGATACGGTTGTGTCCATATTGGCAATATCAATAGCCGGGGCCTGTTTTTCTGTTTTTTCCATACAACTTTGATTTGTCAGTAATACCATAAAGGCTACCAACCATAATAAATAAGATTTGTTCATTTAAGTAAGATTAAAAACATTGATTAATTATGTGTACTATAAGAAAAGCCGGATATGATCCGGCTTATATATTCAATGTTGTAATTATTCAAACTCACCAATAGTTTTTTTGATTATGCCTATGGCTTCTCTGAGTTGTTCCTCATTGATAACCAGAGGCGGAGCAAAACGAATGATGTGTTCATGTGTGGGTTTGGCCAGCAATCCGTTTTCCTTAAGTGCGACGCAAACATCCCAGGCTTTTTTTCCGTTTGTTGGTTTAATGACTACGGCATTAAGTAATCCTTTGCCTCTTACCAGTTCGATCATCGGGGAGTCGATTTTTTTCATTTCTTCTCTGAAGATCTTACCCAGTTTTTCGGAGTTTTCAGCCAGATTTTCTTCTTTTATCACTTCCAGTGCAGCTATGGCAACTTTACTGGCAATTGGGTTTCCTCCAAATGTTGAACCATGTTCTCCCGGCTTAATGGTCAGCATGATATCATCATCTGCCAGCACGGCTGAAACAGGGAATACACCACCTGAGATAGCTTTTCCGAGGATCAGAATATCGGGACGAACTCCTTCATGATCGCAGGCAAGCATTTTACCGGTTCGTGCAATACCAGTCTGTACCTCATCAGCTATAAAAAGTACATTGTTTTTCTTACAAAGGTCATAAGCACTCTTCAAAAATCCGTCATCAGGTACATAAACACCGGCTTCTCCCTGTATGGGTTCTACCAAAAAACCTGCTACATTCGGATCTGCAAGTTCTTTTTCCAATGCCTGTACATCGTTATAGGGAATTACAGTAAATCCCGGGGTGTACGGACCAAAACCCTTGTAAGAATCAGGATCAGTTGACATGGAAATGATGGTAATGGTACGGCCATGGAAATTGCCTTCACATACTATTATTTTTGCCTCATTTTCAGGAATGCCCTTTTTCTCATAGGCCCATTTTCTGCAAAGTTTCAGAGCCGTTTCATCTCCCTCTGCACCTGAATTCATAGGCAATACCTTGTCATAACCGAAATATTTTGTTACAAATTCTTCATATTCGCCCAGTACATTATTGTAAAAAGCCCTGGAAGTCAGGGTAAGTTCCTTTGCCTGATCGGTGAGTGCCTTAACGATTTTAGGATGGCAATGACCTTGGTTTACAGCAGAATATGCTGAAAGAAAATCAAAATATCGCTTCCCTTCAACATCCCAGACATATATTCCTTCTCCTTTTTCCAACACAACCGGAAGTGGATGATAATTGTGTGCTCCGTACCGGCTTTCTCTTTCCATGTAATCTTTACTAGTCATTTTTGTCATTTCTTTTGTATTTTAAATTTTAACATACGACAGCAGGAACCCTGTCAGTTGATCAAAACCCTGTTTATAAATTCAGGAGATTAACCTGCTATGATACCGGAAGACCGATCCCGGTTTTTCCTGAATGGAAACAAAGATAATTAAGTAAGTGGTAATTTGTTAATATTTTCAGGAGTTTATTATGTGTTTAACAAAATTGAATTTTAAATATTCCTGTCATCTCTTATTTAGAATTTTGCAGTAATTTTTAGATTAAACCTTCTGGATGTAAGGAAATTGGGTATGGCAAACTGACCCTGTATATTATTCAGATTGGAGACCGTTTTCACCCATTGATAAGAAATTACATTGTTTACACCGAAGAGGTTTAATACTTCTGCACTTATCCATACACTTCTGAAGGCTGGAAAAAGATGATTGGTTTTTAAATCATTATATTCAGATTTGAATACTTTTGAAAATCCTATATCTACCCTGCGGTAGGGACGGATTTTATACAACAGGTCGTACCGGTCAGATGCAGGAGGACTGGTAGGCAGATTTGTACCAAACAAAAAATTCAGATGCACCTTGTAGGATGGATTGCTGGGGAGATAATCCTGGAAAAACAAACCGAAGTTTACCAACTGGTCAGTTGGTCTTCTGTAATATCCGGGTTCAATCCGGTTTCCATTATGGTCGATATAAAAATCATCCGACTGGTCTTCACGGGTACGCAGAAAGGAAAGACTGGCCCAGCTTTCTTCTCCGGGAACGAACTCACCATTGATCTTAAAATCGATACCGGTTGCATATCCCCTGGCATTGTTTCTTGCCAGGTACTGGATCCTTACATCGTTTACTTTATAAGGGATCAGGTCAAATAGAGCCTTGTAATAAATTTCCGTAGTGAATTTGAATGGCCTGTCCCAGGCAAGAAAATTGTAATCACCATGCAAAACAAAGTGCCAGGACCGTTGCGCTTTAATATTTTCAGTATTCAGATAACCATTCACATCACGCATTTCTTTATAGAATGGAAACTGAACGTAATATCCGGTTGAGAATCTGAAAAGCATATCTTTTTCCCAGGCAGGAATATAAGATAAAGAGGCCCGTGGGCTCACTATAAATTCATTGTTCAAATCCCAGTAACTGCCACGAACTCCGCCGGTTAGAAATAATCTGCCGGAATCGGCCCCCAGCGACCAGGTATCCTGTACATAGGAGGTCAGTTTATTGCTGTTTAATGAATTGGAAGCCCTGATAATGTTGTAAAGATTGACCACTGAATCAGAGTAAGGAAGGGAATAACCAGCAGAATCCATCATATTCCACTCACGCAGTCGGTCATCAATCATTTCACGCTGTATTTTTACTCCCCACTTTATGTTATGGCCGGGCAGCGTAAGTATTCCTTTGTGAGCCACAGAGGCAACATATGCATTAAGTGTATTTCTTGCATGGTTCAGATAAGTACCCACGCCAATGTTCAATATGCTGTCTCCGTAGGTATCTGATTGTGGATTGTTATCAAGGGCGTTTATCCAGTACTGTCCCTGTATGTCAAATGCTTCATTCTCATCAGTTGTATACCCTGAAGCGATGAGTTTAAGGGTAAGACGACTGGTTGGCTGATAACTGCCTGTAAGTGCTCCTAAAAAAGTCCGGAAACGATCCTGTTCATTCCCGTCATAAAAAACTTTAAAACTCAGGGCAGTATTGACGGTACCAAACTGCGTTTCTCTGTCTTTAGGAATGAAATTATATTTGTTTTGTGCTATATTACCCAGAAAACTTAATTCCAGTTTATCAGAAACCTGGTACGTCAGATAACTTTGAAAATCAATGAAACTGGGGTTATACTCACCTTTGGTATCCAGACTGGTAAGCAGGTATTTGGATGTTTTATATCTTAAACCGGCCAGCCACGTAAACTTCTTATTGCCTGAAATTCCTTCGTAATGTGCAGAACCCCCGAGCAGACTTAAAGATGCTGAGCCTGCTTTTCTCTCCGGTTTTCTGTAGGTGATGTCGAGTACGGAAGACATTTTATCTCCGAAACGGCTTTCAAACCCTCCTGCAGAGAACTGAACTGATGATACCAGATCAGGATTAACAAAACTGAGACCTTCCTGTTGTCCCGATCTAATGAGAAAGGGTCTGTATATTTCAACATCATTTACATAAACCAGATTTTCATCAAAATTTCCGCCTCTTACAGAATATTGAGACGATAATTCATTACCGGAAGAAACACCTGGTAATGTTTTCAAAATTGTTTCCAGGTTTCCTGATGCATTGGGCAGCTGATCAAAAGAACGCATATCAACCCGTTGCATGTTTAATGATTTATCCTGCCGGTGGCTGATAGAAACTTCATTTAGTGCCTTTGAAGAGATCTTGAGTTTCTGATCAAATCTGATACGTTTTCCGGGGGATGCAAATAAGGTTGTATCCCCTTTTTGGTAGCCTATGCTGGATGCAATTATAGTGTACATTTTGCCGGAGGGAAGTTCGAGTTCATAATTTCCCTGGTCGGTAGTTACTGTTCCATAAGTTGTTCCTTCAGCAAAAACATTCACGAGGAAAAGCGGAATTCCTGCTGTATCACTCACTCTACCGTAAATAATGGTTTTTTGCTGAGCTTGCAGCGATAATGATTGTACAGCAAAAAATAGAATCAGTATACGGTAAAATTTCATAGTTTTTAGTAATCATCGGGAATAACTTAATTTATAACCCGGCAACATTAAATAAATTGTGTACGAAGATGTCAATTTTTGGGTGAAAAAAAAAGTATTCGTTTATGCCCGCAATGCATTTACCTGCGATACTTTTTATTTTCATCTTTCAGGTCTCCGTTTTTTAAAGCCTCAATAAAACGGGCCCAGTTGAAGGGATTTAATAAGGGTATGGATGGATACTGCCCCTGAATTGCGTTTTTATCATATTGTTGTTTCATGATATAATTGAAATTAACACCAGGGTCAGCTGTATTACTCAAAATAATCTGAGTCTTAATAAGTGCAATATTATGTCTTGCTCTCTCAATATCAGTAGTTGGCAGATCAAGTTTTTTAAAAGCTTCACGAAATTCGGCATAAGTTTTCCAGGGGAAGATTTTTACCTCGCTGATCATAATGGTATCAGTCGGCATCATAATTTCCACGGGATAATGTACCCTGTCAAGCGTATCCGGAATTATCAATGTTACCCTTTTAAAACCTACTGATGAAAACAGAACAGTATCACCTGTTTCTGCCGGGAATGAAAACATACCACGAATATCACTGATGGTTCCCCTGTCCTTATTTTTTATGATAATATTTACAAATGAAAGAGGCTGCTGTTCCTGATCAGTGACAATGCCCGATAATTCAATTAGTTTGTGGCCCTGCGCCATCAGGTTGTTTGTTCCCAGCGCTATTAGTAAACCATAAAAGAATATCTTTTTTAACATAAATATATCTTTATCATTTTCCTGATCCTGTTCAGCCATTATACTAATTTCCCAACAAAACCTGTTAATGGTTTGTTCTTTCTACATAACGAAATTAGCGATAATTTTGCAAACATAATTAAATACAGATCATATGATACAACAAACTGAAATTACACTTCCACGGAAGGGCAGAGGTTACCATCTGATCACCGATGTAATTCTTGACCAGTTGCCGGAATTGCCTGAAAAGGGCATGCTTAATATCTTAATAAAGCATACTTCGGCCGGAATTACCATCAATGAAAATGCAGATCCTTCTGTTCGACAGGATTTTGAATCGTTTATGAATCGTTTGGTACCGGAAGACCAACCCTATTATGTGCATACAATCGAAGGGGCAGATGATATGCCAGCACACCTTAAAGCATCACTTATAGGGCAAACCATAACCATTCCGATTACTAACCACCGGCTGAACCTGGGTACCTGGCAGGGAATTTACTACTGTGAATTTCGCAACCACAGCAATACAAGAAGGCTTGTGCTTACGGTTTACAGCTGATCAGTAACTAAATTATATAAAAAGTAATCGATTCTATAACATATAAATCTTCAGGGAAGACGCGGAAAATTATTGCTAATTTTACCGTCGTTAAATAGAGTCTGTCAATAAAGTCAAGTGTCTGGATCAAAATGTTCGTGAACAAAGCCTGTCCCATTCTAAACGGGAGCGTCAAAAAATTTTAAGCCGCAGTATACTAATGTATATGAGGAATTAAAATTTTTGCAATAACGCAGTTATCGGACATTATGGACAGACACAAATTAATAATTCTGGAGATTTTTTATATATGCAATCATTATTATTACTTGGAGATGAGGCTATTGCGCAGGGAGCAATAGATGCTGGTTTGTCGGGAGTTTATGCTTATCCCGGTACACCATCCACAGAAATTACCGAATATGTGCAGGCTTCCCGTGAGGCTGCAGAGAAGAATGTCCATCGTGAGTGGAGTGCAAATGAAAAAACGGCTATGGAAGCTGCGCTGGGTATGTCATATGCAGGCAAACGTGCCATGGTTTGTATGAAGCATGTCGGGCTCAATGTAGCAGCCGATCCCTTCATGAATTCAGCAATTACCGGTGTAAATGGCGGTCTTGTGATTACAGTGGCAGATGATCCTTCCATGCATTCATCACAAAATGAACAGGATTCAAGATTTTTCGGGAAATTTGCAATGATTCCGGTATTTGAACCTTCCAATCAGCAGGAAGCCTATGATATGACTTTTGAGGCTTTTGATCTGTCGGAGAAGTATAAGATACCTGTTCTGCTTAGGGTTACCACTCGTCTTTCACATTCCCGTTCCGGAATTACCAGGAAGGATGTACGGCCACAGAATGAAATGACCATGCCGGCCGATCCGAAACAGTTTATCCTTCTTCCGTCAATAGCCAGAAGGCGTTATAAAGATCTTCTGTCTGTACAACAGGATCTTCAGAAGGAAGCTGAGAAAAGCACATTTAATGAATACCAGAAGGAAGGCAACCAGTCTCTTGGAATTATTGCCTGCGGGATTGCTGTTAATTACCTGGCTGAAAATTTTTCTGATCATAAGATACCTTATCCCTATATTAAAATAACCCACTATCCGATTCCTTATGAGCAAATCTTCTCTCTTGCTGAAAGCTGCAGGGAATTGCTTATCCTCGAAGAAGGTTATCCTTTTGTTGAGGAACAATTAAAGGGTTTTTTGCCGGGAAAATACACCATTAAAGGAAGACTGGACGGCAGTTTGCCGCGGGATGGTGAACTTAGCCCTGCCCTTGTTGCGAATGCATTGGGTATTGAGATTCAGGATGGCCTGAAAGTACCTGATATGGTTGCCAATCGTCCGCCGGCACTTTGCAATGGCTGCGGACATGTGGATGTTTACAATGCGCTAAATGAGGCCATGGATCAGTATGGAAAAGGCAGGGTTTTTTCGGATATTGGTTGTTATACACTTGGGGCACTGCCTCCTTTTGAGTCAATTAGCAGTTGTGTGGATATGGGGGCTTCGGTTACAATGGCAAAAGGTGCATCAGATGCAGGATTAAGGCCCGCGGTGGCTGTTATTGGCGATTCAACTTTTACCCACTCAGGTATGACAGGACTGCTGGATGCAGTTATTGAGAATACACCCATCACTGTAGTAATTTCTGATAATTCTACAACGGGGATGACCGGGGGACAAAAATCCTCAGCTACCGGGCGGCTTGTTGATATCTGCCAGGGACTGGGTGTGCATCCGGATCACATAAAAACATTCGTTCCGCTGAAGAAAAATCATGATGAAAATGTGGAAGTAATCAGAAAAGAACTTCAATTTGAGGGCGTTTCAGTTATCCTGGCCCAACGCGAGTGTATTCAAACTGCTGCCAGAAGAAAAAGGCTGGAGAAGAAAACAAAAATGGCAACAGAAGCAAAATAATCCTTCAGGTAAATTTGTAAAACATTAAAAATAAACTGTTTTGAAGACTGATATAATTTTATCCGGTGTAGGTGGTCAGGGCATTTTGTCAATTGCTGCTGCAATTGGTATGGCTGCTATTCATGAAAATTTATTTATCAAACAAGCTGAAGTGCATGGAATGAGTCAGCGTGGCGGTGCAGTACAGTCGAACCTTCGTATCAGTAACACCGAAATAGCTTCAGACTTGATTCCACACGGGCAGGCAGATATTATTCTCTCAGTAGAACCAATGGAAGCTTTACGCTATCTGCCTTTCCTTTCTTCTGAAGGATGGATCGTTACCAATACGGCACCTTTTATTAATATCGCTGATTATCCTGATTCAGCGGTAATCATGCAGGAACTCAAAAAGCATAAAAATCTCATTGCCCTGGATGCAGACAAGATTGCTACTGAGCTGGGAACAAAAAAAGCCTCAAACATGGTGATGCTGGGTGCGGCTTCTCCGTTTATGCAACTCTCCGAAAAGGCATGCAGGGAAGGTATCAGGCAGATATTTGAGAGGAAAGGGCGGGATATCATAGATTTAAATCTTGCTGCTTTTGATAAGGGACGAAAGTTAGCCGGGGAATATCAGCAAAGTGCGGTATAATTTATTGGACTGATTCAACCATTTACCATCTGATTTTGTTTGTTTGCCAAAGAAATGAACTGCAGCTGGCATTTATGCCCGTTTTGCGGATATTTGTTAAATTTTAAAAAAAAACAGGAGATGTTCAAAGAAAAGGATTTGCAGCAGATTGCTTCCTATGGTATGGAAGAAAAAGATGTTATTAATCAAATCCATGAGTTTGAGGTGGGTTTTCCTTACCTGAATGTTATTGAACCGGCTATTCCCGGAAAGGGTATTATACAACTTCAGGAAGGTGAAATTGCAAACCTGGTCAGGATGTATGATGAAGCACGTAACCAGCTGAAGATCCTGAAGTTTGTTCCTGCCAGCGGAGCTGCTTCCCGTATGTTTAAATCACTTTTTTCTTTTTATGATGCCCTGGAAAACGGACAGGATGCTGGCGATTTTTTAGAGAAGAATTCCGATGTTAAAGATTTTTTCAATAACCTGAACAGGTTTGCATTTTTCAATGCGCTTAGGCAGAAGTTGGCTGATGACGGACATAATCCGGAAGCACTCTTAGCCGCTGGCAAGTACAAGACAATACTTGATTTTTTTCTTACTTCTTCCGGAATGAATTATGGAAATCTGCCCAAGGGTTTGCTGACTTTTCATTCTTACCCTGAGGGCGACTCCAGAACCTCAGTAGAGGAGCACCTTGTGGAAGGTGCTTTATACGCCAAAGGCAAAGAAAATATTGTGCGACTGCATTTAACTGTATCTCCTGAACATAAGAAAGGATTTTCTGAGTTAATCAATAAACAAAAAGAAATATATGAAAATCAGTTTAATATAAAGCTTAAGGTTGAATTTTCCGAACAGAAACCAGCAACTGATATGATTGCAGTTGACATGGAAAATAAGCCTTTTCGCAACAACGATGGTTCTTTGTTGTTCCGTCCGGGTGGCCATGGAGCATTGATTGAAAACCTTAATGACCTGAAAGCAGATATTATCTTTATTAAAAATATTGACAATGTTGTACCCGATCGTTTCAAAGACCAGACTGTACTTTATAAAAAAGCATTAGCCGGTTTATTGCTTGCCACACGCAAAAAAACGGAAAGTCTCTATAATGAGCTAAAGCAGGATAAGGATGATCAAAAGATTGTGGATCGTGTGATGAACACCATTAAAAATGAATTATTTGTTATTCCACCGGATGATGTGCAAAAAGCCAAAACGGATACAAAGGCTGCATGGTGCATGAACATACTTAACAGGCCTTTGAGAGTTTGCGGTATGGTAAAAAATGAAGGTGAACCCGGAGGCGGTCCTTTTTGGGCTGAAAATCCTGATGGTTCCGTTTCGCTTCAGATTGTAGAATCTTCTCAGATTGATCTGAATGATCCCGAAAAAAAGAAAATTTTTGACAGTCTTACCCACTTTAACCCTGTAGATCTGGTATGTTCAACCCGTGATTTTGAAGGAAATGAATATAATTTGATCAAATACAGGGATCCAAAAACCGGATTTATTTCAGTAAAATCGAAAGACGGTAAAGAACTTAAAGCCCAGGAATTACCTGGATTATGGAATGGTGCAATGTCTAACTGGAATACGCTTTTTGTTGAAGTTCCTGTCCTGACTTTCAATCCGGTAAAAACCATAAATGATCTGTTGAGACCACAGCATGCTATGAGGGATTAACAATAACTTAAGAAATAAATCACTTTAACCTAAACAACTTCCCGGTATACAAGAATTAGATTTGCAACCATTATTGGTTAATATCTAATTCTGTTAAAATGAAGCAACTTAGGATACTGATTGTAATTGCCGGATTCTTACTAGTTAATATTGCAAGCATGAATGCCGAAAATGCGATTGGCAAGGCAGATAATAAAGACAGTAAAACTGCTCTTCAGGGAGTAGTAACCGACAGGTATACAGGTGAAGCGCTTG
>Ga0102962_1001191_pt1 | contig 10671 bp, 6 predicted proteins | sample SalPonF2_C_D2_MG_FD_84519 | JGI IMG/M metagenome (GOLD analysis project Ga0102962, IMG submission 84519) | Salt pond soil microbial communities from South San Francisco under conditions of wetland restoration - Salt Pond MetaG SF2_C_D2_MG ... | reverse complement strand
CTGTAATCAAAACATTTCATGTATCCGCCACAGGAGTTGCTGCATTTCTTGTCGTATCTGAGTGGTAGAATCCACATAATGATTCACCATCAGGCTGAAGATAAGCGTTTTCCCGCTTTTGGTAATCAAAAATCCACTTAAATTATGATTATTACTCAACGTTCCGGTTTTTCCATGAACGTAAGGTGTTTTCGCTTTATACCAATCTTTTAATGTACCGGTTTCTCCACCGGTTGGCAGAAATTGAAATAGTTCATCCTCAGGCAACACGTTTCTAATTTTTTCAAGGATTTTGACCATATTGCGTGGCGTCTCCAAATCCAATCGGGACAAGCCGGAACCATCGACCCAGACCGGTTTATCAGGAAGATCCTTCAAATAATGCTGCTCAATATAATGGATAGCATGAGCTGAATTTAAGGTATCACTTATTCGGGAAGAACAGAGCAATAGCAATTGTTCCGCCAAAAAATTATCACTCACTAAAAGCATATGCCGATAAATGGAATCCGCGGGTACACTGTAAAGTGTTTTGGCATTATGATTCAGCGGAACATGTAACAAATGGACTTCTTTATGAAGAGTGTCACTCAATAATTTTACCATAAGAGCGGGTGAATATTTAAACGGCACATCTTCAGTGTACGTAACCGTATCTGCTTTTGGATAAATGACGAAATGATTATTAAAACGATTTCTGACAATCAGATCGGATTCATTAGGATCTGATGTAGAATCCTGAACATGACTGATAAAAAAGGATGGCTGAACATCTGGCTCGTTATCCTTCTTATTAATGTTATAACGGACAATTTTATTGACGTTAAATCTTACAAAGTTTCCATAAATGGGAAATGGCGCACGCTCAGTGGAATAATAGTAGTTGTAATCATCCCACGACCATCCGGGACCGAATGGTTTACCAATATAGTTGTCAGGTGAATAAAACAGTTTTTTTCCGGAATCCTTCAGAAACGTATACGCCCGCTGCTGTTTATAGTATGGATGCAGAAACGTAGGATCACCTGTTCCCCAAAAAATAAGCGAGTCCTGTTTTACCATATATCGCAAGGCCGGTATGGAATCCGGTAGCATCTTTAAAGCACCATAAAATGTAAATAATTTATTATTTGAAGCCGGTGTAAAATATTTGGATGCATTGTGCTCATAAATCATTTTACCCTTTGCAGGATCATAAAGTGCGAAACCGACAAAATCTCTCTTAAATAAGGACGTAGTATCGAATTGAAGTCCGGCCCCTTTCTTATGTGCCGGTTGTGCTATTTTTTGGGAACTCCCACATCCGTCCATCAGAAATACGAACAGTGACAGTACGAAAAAAACAGAAATTTTAACCATATTTAATTGTGAACTTCTGACAGATGATAAATTCATTCAAATGATTATTACGTTAAGAGCCTCATGTTAATGATCATTATGATATTAAAACAAATTTGAATTAAAAATTTACGTACATTTTTAAAATAAGTTTTTACACCATTTGTTATTAGAATACATTACAATCCACATTCTAATACCTTATTGAAAGACAATTAATTACCATTTATATGACATTGGACCCGCGGGAACTATTTGAATTTCATTCGCAGATCATTGAAAAATCGATCAGTAAAAGGAGATTCCATCATGAAGACATTATTCCTCTCATCAAAAAATTAGATAAACAACCATTATTTGATGTTAATAACATAGGTTCTTCTTATGAAGGTCGTGATATCTATTCCGTAAAAATCGGGCGGGGAAAAACGAAGGTTATGCTTTGGTCTCAGATGCATGGAAATGAACCAACCGCCAGCATGGCTCTTTTAGATATCTTTAATTTCTTTCAACAGAATGATTCATTTTCAGATCTGAAAAAATATCTCTTGGATCACCTGACGCTTTATTTCATTCCAATGCTAAATCCGGATGGCATCAATCGCTATCAGAGACGTAATGCATTGGGAATTGATATGAATAGAGATGCTGTATCTCTACAATCACCGGAATCACAGATTTTGAAATCTTTCAGGGATAAGATCAATCCCGAATTTGGCTTCAATCTGCATGATCAGGATAATGCGCATGGTGCGGGAAACAGCGGAAATCCAGCAACCATTTCTTTCCTGGCTCCTCCAATCGATTATTCGAAAACGGTAAATAATACACGTGAAAAAGCAATACAATTAATCGCTTCATTATATCCGGTTTTAAATACATTTATTCCGGGACATATCGGCCGGTATAGTGATGATTTTGAACCACGAGCTTTTGGAGAGAATATTCAGATCGCCGGCACAAGTACAGTTTTATTAGAATCCGGAGGGTATAAAAGAGACTTAGAAAAACAGTTCGTCAGGAAGATTAACTTTTTAGCCATTTTAAGCGCAGCTTATTTTATCGCATCTGGTGATTACCAACATGCGGATATGGATACCTATTTTAATATCCCACAAAATGAAAAACGTATGTTCGACTTTATCATCAGAAATGTACGTTTATACGATGAGTGCAATGTCGATATTGGGATAACCCGAAATGAAAAAGAAATCCCTGATCAACAAGATTTTTATTTTCATTCAAATATCGATGATTTAGGAGATTTAACTGGATATTATGGTTATGATGAATTTGATGCCAAGGGGTTGAATCTCCATTCGGGAGCTACCTATCCTCAAACATTCAATAGTTTATTTGATATTGAAAGAACCTCTTCAACTGATCTATTGCGTCGGGGATACACTCATGTAAGAGTTAAATCCAGATTAAATTTACCGGAATTTTCTGAATATCCACTTCATATTATCACGAGTGAGAAAGACATCAACTCAATCAGGATTGAACAGAATCCTAATTTTTTGCTTTACAAAAAAGATCAGCTTAAATATGTGGTTATTAATGGATTTCTGTTTGATATCAACAATAACAAAATTAACATTCCAAATGGAATAATAGAGCGCGGCTGAATCCATGATTTATAGTTTTTTACTAAAAAACGTAAATCCAGTATAAAAAATAAAATCTCACAACAACCTTTTGATCTAATTTTTAGTTTGGTGATTCATTCATAAAATTAAAGATCGATAGGGATAAATCAGCCATCCATTCTATCCCGTTATTCAAATCTGTTAAATTTTTTGAGAGTATAACCAGAATATATTTACGACCATCAGGTAATAATACGATCCCTGAATCATGACGGGAACCTTCCACTTCGCCTGTTTTATGTGCTATTTTAACATTTTGAGGTAATTTTGCCGGTATAATATTATTTGTTTTCTGATCCAAAAGAATGTTAGTCATTTCATCACAAACTTCTTTACTCACAATTTTGCCTAAAGCCATTTGTTTAAATATCAACATAAGATCATAAGCCGTAGTCGTGTTGTTTAACCCAGCTTCAAAGGCTTTCATATCCTCCACTCCGCGACGTATTCGAATGTCGTAAGCTCGCATCTCGTGCATCGTATCCATTACATTATCGGCTCCCACAAGTTCTATTATATTATTTGTGGCCAGATTACTGCTGTAGATGATCATTTCATAAGTCAGATCACGAATACGTTTTTGTTTACCTATTTGATGATATAACGTATCGTCTCCATCCCGGCCGATATCCAGTGAATACTTGCTTCCATCAGCGATACTTGTGAAGGTATTCTTAACAGTTATGTTATCATCAAGCTGAAATTTACCTTCAAAGGCCTGTTTAAAAACCTCGATCATGACCGGTGTTTTCATTGTACTCGCCGCATGAAAAGTCACTTTTTCATTGATCAGAATTTGATTTGAAGGATTCGATACATCACAAAAGGCTAGTGCAAATTGCCCATCAACTTTTTGAAATTTTCTTATGATTTGTAATCTGAGAGCTTTTAAAGTCATTTTTTTCATGAATACCAATTTTTAAAATAAGGAATATACTTAACGTAAATTCTATATAATTATAGACTTATTTTGTTTCATCTCCACATTTGGAAGATCTCTCACCCAAAAAACGCGCTCGAGATAACGCCTTTGATTGATATTTTTTTAACATCGACATCCTCTTCGACCATTCGCGTCATTTCGACCGGAGTGAGAAATTTTCGAAGTAAAATATTCATTCCAAGACACTGTTTAAACCCGGATTATTCACCAAGAAATTTTGTCGTGTCCCGAAAGCTTCGGGATTAAAAATGTGCATGAAACGTACATGGGTATGTTGATCAAGCATTTTTAAATTCAACACAGAGCACGGCCAAATTTCGCAGCTTTTTTTAGCGTCCTCAAAATCGAGGATCGGCTTATTTTTTATAAATTACTTTATTTACAATATGATATGTATCACTTCATATTGGCTACGTGAATAATTCGGGTTAAAAAGAAGATTTTATCTCGAACTCAGGTTATTTAAAGCTGTAAAATTGATAGGGAAATAAAAAGGCTCTCCAGATTTGAAGAGCCTTTTCATTCATTTCGAATAAGTTAAAAAACATCAGAAAATTAAGACATTAATCTATTATTTCTGATCCCACCATAAATGCTGTCCAAGTGTAACGGTTGGAACATTGCCGCTGTTTCTGGAAAGTTCAGAATTCGGATAAAGAATGCGGCGGATGTATTTTCCATTCAAATCCGGATTTTGATTATAAGGAACCGTCATATCCTTGTATCCATAATTGGAACGTCGGGCATCAACCCATGCTTCCGGTTGCAGGAACAGAGCGACCAGTTTCTCTTTGAAAATCAGACTGATTGTCAGATTATTGGCCCCCACAGCAACATTAGAACTGTTCAGGTATTTATTCTCGGCTTGAGAATCGATACCCAGTTTATCCATATTAGCTTTTATTCCTGCCATATATGCCTGGTATGCTTCACTTTTATTACCGGCACGCAGAGCTGCTTCGGCTTCAATAAATTTGACTTCAGAATACGTCATGATCATAATCGGTGACGTCTTTTGAGCAAAGAAAGTGTTGGCTGTTAATGTGTTATAAGCTTTGTTCGGTGTGCCTTTTCCATTCACCGTTCCACGAAAAACACCACCCGATAACGAATCGGTTATTGCAAATAAACGTGGATCGAAAGTATTATAATAATCTCCGTCCATGGCATTAACTAAATACGCGGATAGATCGCCACCAAGAATTCCAATGTTATTATTGATGACAACCACAGCCCACGGATTCATTTTATCTTGAGTGTAGGTGAGTTCGGCATCATCGGAAGGCGATTGAAATCCATTTTTTGCCGCATTTATGACTGCCTGCGGATCATAACTCGATTTCTCTGATAAATGATTCAAATACCGGGCTTTTAAGGAATACGCCATTTTGAGCCAATCCTGCATATTTCCCTGATAATACAAATCATCATTACCTGGACTCAAGCTTGAATTGCCCGCTTTTATTTCCTGAATCGCTTTATCCAATAAACTTTGAATGTCGGAATACAGTGATTGTTGGCTATCATAAGTTGGCGTTAATGCCTTGGAACCCTGAAAGGCTTTTGAATAAGGCATGGATCCCCATAAGTCGGTTCCGGTACCCAAATTATAGGCCATCATAATTTTTGCAATGGCATCATAATCGGTTGCACCTTTTTTCTCCGATATTTTTTGTAAATCATTGAGATCCGTCATAACAGAATAGATTTGCGACCATGCGCCATCCATATGAACTTCCCTCTGCTGATCTACTGCACTTCCACTGGGGGAAGCGAGTTGCTGTGTATAATACGACGTTACTGTCGAAACGCTATATTGTATCTGACTTGTCTGGTACAATACATTGGTTAATAATCCGGCTGGTGTTGCTGTTGTTGATGCATTCGGATTTTCATTCACATTTAGAAATCCGTTACAACCCGTAACAAACAATAACAGCGTTCCTATAATCAGGATATTTAACTTATTTAAATTCTTCATGGTTCTTTTCTTTTTGCTCATGCAATTAATAATATTCATCATAAGGAAAGATGCAGGGTTAATGTATAGCTACGTAAAGAGGGCGTTCCGCGTCCTTGTAATCCCTGACTATTGCTTCCGGCACCAAAAGCAGATGACTCCGGATCAAATCCGTTATATGGAGTAAAGATCAAGAGATTATATCCGGTTAAAGAAAGACTTGCTCTTGATAATCCGATACTATGAATAGCTTCGCTTGGTAAATGATACGTGAGGCTCAGATTGCGTAAACGCACCCAGGAAGCATTCTGCACGAAGTTCGCTCCAACTTTACGATAAATATTCCGGTAATAACCATCACCATAATTAACACCGTTGTGCATGCCCTGTCCCAGGTATACTTTTTTGGTATTGGGTTTTCCATCGGCGGTTACCCCTTTGAAAACGACCTCCTTACTACGATTTGCGGTGATGGGCAACGTGCCCTGTGCTGCAAAAAAGGCAGCCGGCTGATTCACGACATCTCCACCTTGTTTGATATCAACCAAAAATGAAAGATCAAGGTTTTTGTATCGGAAATTATTTGTAATGTTGGCCGTCCAGTCAGGATTAACATTTCCGATAATTTTGTATGTCAGATCTCTTTCGGGAAAGCCATCTGGTCCGATTAATAATGGACGACTTTTATCCACTGTTAACGGATTTTCATTAGCCGGATTTTTGTAATACCGCTTATAACTGGTACCTACAATATTTCCGTACGGCATACCGGGAAAGAGTTCTTGATAAACATTACCGCCATAAGTATAAAGAGCACCGTTCAGAATAATAGAATCGATCCCTTTTCGGATGGATACGACCTTATTATTATTCTTGGTGAAATTACCCGAGATATCCCATGAAAAATTTTGTTTCTCAACCGGACGAACCGATAATGTTAATTCAACACCATGGTTTCTGATCTCACCGGCATTAGTCACGAATGTGGTATAACCGGTTGTATTACTGATGGGCACATGTAAGATCTGATCTTTACTGTCCTGATTATAATACGTGAAGTTTAAGGTGATGCGATTATTAATAAATCGAAGATCCGTTCCGGCTTCAAAAGAATTGGTCATTTCTGGTTTCAGATTCGGATCTCCCAACACATCGCTTTTAGTGACTCCTGTGAGTCCTTTAAACGGAAAATTACTTGGTGAGACATAGGTAATGCCGGTTGCATAAGCAGGAGCGTCTTTACCCACTTTAGCCCATGAAGCTCGCAATTTAGCATAGTCCATAAACTTGGGGAGTTTAAACATTTTACTCACGATATAACCTACGCTAACCGATGGATAAAAGAATGACCGGTTATTTTTGGGAAGTGTTGAAGACCAGTCGTTCCGGCCAGTGACCGACAGATAAAGCATGTCGTTATAATTCAGTTTGAAATCTCCGTAAACACCGGCTACTCGTTTTCTCAACGTATATTCTGAGGATGTAATCGTGCTCGCATTGCTCAGATTGAAGAAATTCGGAATCGCGAAATTGCTACCTTCCGTATATAACCGATAATATTTATGGCTATAGACATCGTTACCCACCCTTACGGTAGTTGACCATTTTTTATTGATCTGCTTTTTTGCAGTCACGATCAGGCTTGAAGTAATATCTTTGTTGTTCATGGAAATTTCCTGGACATTACCGAAAGCATCAAGCGGTATTTCACCTTTTATTCCCTGCGGACCAGGTAAAATGGCTTTTCGTGAATCATTATAAAAATCATCTCCGAGTTTATAATTAACATCCAACCAATCCGTTAATTGCCAGTTTAATCCGACATTTCCAATCATACGGTTAACATTACCATTCTGATAATGATGATATGCGGCGTAAATCGGATTATCCAGCCATGGGGTATATGAGTATTGCGTGCCATCCGATTTGAGATAATGCCGGACATCTTCACTTGTCGGGTAATAAACCAATTCACGCAGAGGCTGATAAGCATTTCTGTTTTTCGTGAAGATATAATTAATCGATCCATTCACGTGAAAATTATCCGCGATGGCGACATTTCCGGACACCTTACCATTCGTCCGGTTCCAGAAGGTATTAGGTACTACGCCTCGCTGATGTAAATGAGCGGCAGAAACAAAGAATGTTGCTTTATCATTACCACCTGAGACGTTGAAATCGTTATTAACTTTTAATCCTGGACCACCCTGAGCGAAGAAATTACGAAAGTTATTATAGAACTTTGCACCGGAAACGGTATCAGCAGCGGGTCCCCATGCATGAAATGGAAAGGGATAGTTTCCATAATCAGGTTTTCCATACCAGCCGGCAAGATACTGTTTCTGTAATTTGGGATACATATCAACCTGCTGTATGCCAGCAGAACTGGTTAAATTCACTCTCGTCTTACCTGCCCGACCATGTTTTGTCGTGATAATAACAGCACCATTCGCAGCACGTATTCCATATAACGCTGTGGCAGCTCCACTCTTCAATACAGAAATGGAGGCAATATCATCCGGATTAATATCCGCTGCCATATTTGTAGTGGAATAATCCTGAGAACCAACACCACCTGTATTCGATGAGTTATCAATTGGCACTCCGTCAACAACAAATAAAGGCTGATTATTGGCCGACGGATCAAGAGAGTTAATACCGCGAATAACAATTCGGGAAGAAGAGCCGGGCGCACCACCGGTATTCGTAATTTGAACTCCGGCAATTTTACCTTGCAAAGCACTTACTACATTTTCCTGCCTGGTCCCACTAACCGTTTTTCCACTCACTTCCGGAACTTCATACCCAAGGGATGGCTTTTGCTGTTTAATACCAAATGCCGTGACAACCACATTATTCAGTTCCTGAACTTTTGCGGACAGCTTAACATTGATCTTGGAATTCCCATTTATAGCGACGGTTTTTCGATTATAACCGATAAATGAAAAAACCAATGAATCAGCATTCTGAGGAACAGATAAACTATACTTTCCTTTGACATTCGTTGCCGTACCAATTGTGGTACCTTTGACAAATACATTTACGCCGGGTAACGCGGTTCCATTACTTTTATCCGTAACTTTACCCGTTATGGTTCGATTCTGCGCGTATGTTTGGGTTAATCCTAATCCAAACAATAATAGACATATCGTTATTATTTGTAGTAAAGCTTTTTTCATTTTATTTATTTATAGTTATTAAGTTAAGTTACTTATTTATTTAACCTTAATAGCGCTTCCTTCCTGAATTATTTCGCAAAAAGATTTGATAAATTATCTATTCTTCATTTAAAATTATACATGATTATATATAGACCTATATCAGATAAATTATTATTGGTTCTATATATAATTATATACTTATTTTTACATAAGATGATCATAGAGAGTTGACATACACATATTATATATCTTTTATCCTCCAACTATATATTTTGCAAATTTAGGGAAATAATATAACCAATTATATCCGGTAGGCTCAAATAAATTTATACAAATATTGATTTTATTTGCAATGTAATTATTATCACAAATACTATTTATATTCGTAAATTATTATTTATAAATAATTTATAAAACTGTACATAAAATAATTTTAAATAAATTTTATTATTATGGATATGTATCATAAAAGGCTTTGCAAAAGCAGTGATTTTGTTCAATATAAAAGCCTAAGCGATTTCGAAACCGAGAAAATGCAGCTGTTGGGCGAAAGAACGGTTTTGCATCGTCTGCTACAACTGTGACGAACTAAAATCGATACGAATCGTATGTAATTCTTCTTTATAGAGGTAAGAAATTTTAAAGTGATAAAGATCACAAATCGCTTTTACAATGGCTAACCCCAAACCAATAGAATCCCGGTTCGTACTTGCTTTCTGAAAACGGTTAAACAACTTTTCAATTTTAATTTCAGGTTCCTGACCTGTATTTGCTACAATAAGAGATTGATCAGTCAGGATGTACTGAATATCTCCGCCTTCGTAATTATGTTTGATGGAATTGGATAATAAATTATTAAGCAAAACTTCTGCCAGGTAATTATTTATTTGCAGGATAACGTGATCCTGTATATCCACTTTAAAATCAAGTTGCTTGAGTTCGGCGATATCTTCGTATACTGCTACCTTATTCTGTAGCAGTTGAGAAAAATCAATGGGTTCGTATTTGGGATATTGATTATTCTCTATTTTTGCCAACAATAACAGGGCTTGATTTAATTTGGCAAGTTTCCCAACGGCATCATAGGCATCACTTATTAACTTCATTTGGTCAATTTGGTCATGCTCCCCTTGCATGAGTAATTCAATTTTTGATTTAATAACCGATAGTGGTGTTTGAAGCTCATGCGATGCATTTTCTGTAAATTCTTTCAAATTCACATAATCCTTATGAATTTTACTGATCATACGATTCATTTCCTTGTTCAGGTCCTGAAATTCCTGAATTTCAGTATTTGGAAAAGAAACCTGACTCCCTCCCGATGTCAAATTATATTTCTTAATATTGTTTAACGTCTGATAAAAAGGCTCCCATAATTGATATAAAATTCGATTGTTCACAAAATAAAACCCGATAAAAAGTAGAATAATGAGCAACACCTCGGTTAGCAGAATCGTAATAATTAAATCATCGTGCTCTAATAAGGATTTGCGAATGGTTAAAATATAAGACTGATTTTTAATCGTAACGATCGTCCGATACTGACGAAAAGGAATTACCTCATTTTCTCCCCTGCTGAAGAGTCGAACATTATGAAAGGATGAATTAATCGTTTTGACT
>Ga0102962_1001189_pt1 | contig 10673 bp, 8 predicted proteins | sample SalPonF2_C_D2_MG_FD_84519 | JGI IMG/M metagenome (GOLD analysis project Ga0102962, IMG submission 84519) | Salt pond soil microbial communities from South San Francisco under conditions of wetland restoration - Salt Pond MetaG SF2_C_D2_MG ... | reverse complement strand
ATATTTCTGCACCGCATAAATGGGTTGGAAGTTCGAAAGCAGATATAAGCCGGCATTGTAACCCAAATCCGGCAAGGTTTTATTTTTTTCTTTAAGAATTTCTTTGGCGGCCTCTAACTTTGACATGCCGGTATTTAGATATGGATCGTGCATAGAGCTGGATGAATCAAACAGAATGATAAAATTGTCCGCTGTTTTTACAATTTCTGCTTCTTGTGCGGTGGTTGTAACCGTATCTTGTTCCATGACCTTTTCGGCCGCCATCACATGGGGCGCAGTAAAGACGAAAAATACCAGACCTAACGCACTTAAAATTACAAATAAATTTTTCATTGACGTACCTCCTTTTTTACTGGTTTAGGTTAACTAAATCTTATTTTTGATAATAGTCAAATCATCTCTGTCCAACGACGTTTTATTTTCCAGCTGCAGCCTTGGCCACACTTGTACGCAAATTCTTTGATCCAAGATACCATAAATCGGGTATCGCTTTTCAGCCTTCAAACCTTTGATACATTGAGATACCTTGCAAAAATTGTCTCGTCAAAACTTGTGTTTTCTTGCCATAAGTGCAACTTGGAACTAATTCATGTTAATTACATATATCAATAAAAACAAACTCCCGAAAAATGATTTGCCCTTTTTGGAAAAACGATATCACAACAATTTCAAGATTCAGGATAAATAACAGAACTGCTAAATCAACGCATTTAAAGGTCAGTACGATATATTGTTATCAGTGATTCCTGGATCGTCATTTCTCGGATATCGGCTCGCAGTACTCAACTATAATCATTTATCTTGACAAGGAAGATATGACTTTCACTCTTTATTTTTATCTTCCTCCTTATCCTTCTCCGTGCCCGAAACTCCCACGAGGTCGGGGCGCTGATTCCCAGGCGGCGTCAAGATTGAGCCAGTTGATTCATCAACGCTTCGTATATTGAGGTCTCTCTGCGGGAAGGAAATCTCGATTTCCGCTTCTCGGAACCTCCGGTCAATCTCGTAGCGAAGGTCGCTTGCCGCAGTCAACTTGTGGTCCACATCCGATATCCAGACGCGAAGCTCGAAATCCAAAGAGCTTTCCCCGAAGTTTTGAAAAAACACTTTGGGCTCGGGCATTCTCAGCACCTTGGAGCTTGCCATGGCGCACTCCGTCAAAGTCTCTGTTACCAGGGTAACATCAGAACCATAGGCGACTCCCACCTGTATAGTGAGACGTATATGCCTTTCGGAAAGAGTCCAGTTGGTCACCTGATTTGTAATGAGATCGCTATTGGGGATGACAATCTCCGAGCCGTCGAAGGATCGGACCACTGTGGATCGGAGCCCAATCTTTTTGACCTCAGCCCATATCGCACCAAGCATGATATAGTCATTTACCCTGATGGGTCGCTCAAAGAGCAGAATGAGACCGCTGGCAAAGTTATTCACGATAGCTTGCAGGCCAAAGCCGATTCCAATTCCTATCGCACCTCCAAGGATTGTAAGGTTAGTTAGTGTGAATCCAAGCGTCGCAAGCGATAGTAAAAATCCCACGAAGATGAGAACGTATTGGATTAAACGGGATATTGACAAACCGACTCCATGTCCAACATTGCGCTTGGGAAATACCTCCTCCAACAAGAAAACTTGTACAGCCGAAGATACGACAAACGAGCCGTAAAGGAGAAAAGCCGAGGCAAGCAGCAGCCCCAAGGTAATCCTTTGAGATCCCAGCGTGACACCCAATGACAGAACGCCGTTGAAGGCCTCAACTGGGCTATGGTACACTTTCCAGTATACGAGGATGGACACAATGATAAAAGACCCTATAAAAAAGTTAATCAAGAGTGTAGATTTAGCGGCAATACTTGAGGCGTGGTTGCGAAAAACCGTTATTTTTTGGAGGCGAGATCTGTGAACGGCCCAATCCAAACCGTCCCGTGCGAGGAGTATAAACATCCAAGCTACCAGGACCAAACTGAATGTAAGGATTGAGGATTCCAGTAGATTCAGGGCCAAGTCTGCCTTCCCACTCACTTCCACAAGTGCTACAATCATGAGAATCAGACTTCCAAGGCCCAGTCCATAGGTGTACAAGGGCGAATCCTTTCGACGACGACTCTGCCGAGCGAGCCACAGCCAAAGGATAAGGCCAACCAGCGCAACGACGAAGACGTACAGTCGGAAGAGCGGCAGTGGCAGGCTCAAAACGCGAAAGAACTCGATAGTGATCAAGATGCAAGCCATCCCATAAATGAGCCACCTGTTCGAGGATCTGGTCATATAGACTCCAACCACGCGAGCAAAGGCGATCCACCCGAAAACCCAAATAAACAAATGCCATGTGGGTGTATACGACGTATAAAATCCCGTGAGGATTACGAGACTGATGACCACGCCGAAGGCAAAGGGTCGCTTGGCCAAAGCCCGCAACTTCTCCGACTTCTCCAGAGACTTTCGAGAACGCAGAAACACAACGGCCAGAGAGATGGCGAGCAAAATCTGCAGCAAAATTACCCATCCCTGTCGCGCAAAAAACTGCCTGTCTGGAAAGGTTACGGCACGTATTCCTTGTCGTAGTTCGTGCCATAACTCCAATGAAAATTGAGCAACGTACTGAGAAGAGAACATCGGCGGGGATGATTCTGTTGAGACCACACCGCGTCTGTCCGAAATTAGATCATTAACTTCCGATACAATTGAATACGTTCTGGCCTGAAGGGCACCTCCCCTTATCTCTGCTGCGAGCAATGGCTCTAAATGTTGGGAGATTGTGGTTCTTGCCTTGGAAATCGTTTCTTGGGCTCTGGCAAAAGTGGACTGCATAGCTCGAATTTGCATATCTTCATCCGGAGAAGCCTGCCATTGGGACCATTGTTTCTTTTCCTTCGACCACTTCTTTTTTAAATCCAAAACGTTCCTAAGGCTTTCTGTGACGGGCTTTAAGTTCTTTTCCAGGAAATCTCTTTCCTGCTGCAATTCCCCTTTGAGCTGAATAAATTGGAAGTGGCCCATGGTCTTCGCAGTTTTCAGATCCTCCAATCGACTGGAGAGATCGCTCAACCTTTCCTCTGTGCCGCTGAAGCTACTCTCAGCCGAAGATGGATCGAAAACTTCTTCCAAACTCTCCTCTAGATCGGTCAAGCGCTTAGACAGCTCTGCTGCCTTGAGGACAAGATCAGCCAGGCCTGGTGTAGAGGCTATTGTTTGTTCCATTACGGCCCCAGTGGCAGGCTTAGAGGTTTTGGCGGTCTCCTTGGCATAGGCTAACTGCCCGAAGCACAGAGTGGCAAATAGGACGAGGATGGCTGCTGGGCTGATACGCTTCATAGGATTTCCTTTCATTTGCTGCATCATCCAACCGGAACGGTAAGCACCGAGACCTGCCAGGCCATTCAGATTAACGGCCAAGTGAGTATGTCTTGGATTGTCAGTACTCCTCATCACTATACCCTCCAAAAGCTTATCCCGGCTCGGTCGCCGGCGGTGTGTACCACCGCTCCTTCGGGACGATCTTCGGTTCGGCCGGGTCCTCCTTATAAGCCGGTGACATGATCTGCACACCATTTTCATTGAAGACATCCTGGATGTTGCGATGCATATCGGTGTACAGCTCAATCATCCGCGAGGCATCGCCACAATAGGCGTTGAGTTCGTAGTTCACCGCGTAGTCCGCCAACGATTTCTGTCGTATGAACGGCTTGGGTTCCTTGAGAAGCCCCTCGGTGTTTTCGGCGGCCAGTAACAACATCGCCTCCACCTGCCGCCACGGCACATCGTAACCAATCCCAACCGTGGTATGCAGGATCAGGCCCTGATCGCGGGCCATGGTGCTGTAGTTGGTCACTTCGCCGTTAAGGATGGTCGAATTCGGGATTACGACCTCTTCATTTTTTGGTGTCCTCAAATGGGTAACCAATACACGCATTTCCGTGACATCCCCGACGGTGTCACCAATTTTTACCCAGTCACCAATTCTGAAGGCACGCCTGTAGGTCATGGTGTATCCGGCGATCACGTTGGAGATCACGGAAGTGGAGCCGAGAGAAAACAGGACCCCCAACAGAACCGAGACCCCCTTGAAGGCCGCAGAATCGGATCCTGGAATAAATGGATATGCGATCACCAACGCGAAGAGGATGATCCCCAGCCGAACGATCCGATGGGTCGGCCACGCCCAATCGGTCTCAAATCCTTTAATTTTCAGGCGCTTATTATCGATCGCGGTAAACACGCCGCGAGCCAACTTCAACACATAACGCGTGATGAGAAACAACACTACGAGGAACACGAGGGCTGGGATAAAGTCGATGACGGCATCAACCATGCCGCCAAGGGGGCTCATCACGAGTTGGAACAGCCTATGGGCGGTGTACCTTGTTTGCGGAAACAAACTCAGAGCGTAATTCGCGAATACGTAAATGAGAAATAAAACAACCAGTGCCCGCAACATCCGCAATGCACCGTGCAGGAGGCTCCAAAACTGCTCTCCTCTGAAGAGGTGTTTAGACCGCGCTTCAAGGTTCTGCATTTGGAGCTTAAAGCGACGCTCCAAGAATCCGTTTAGACGGCGAAAGCACCAGAACACGCTGCACAAGAGCGCTATCAGCACTAGCGTGCTTCCGAGCGCATACAGTGCGTTTTTTATTAATACAGCGGGTTTGCGATCATGACGGTAGTCATTGATGGACTCGGCAATGTTATTTAGTAAGGTCTTGGCAAGCACCGTCCGGAGGACCCCTTCGAATTTGGCATCCGCTTCCAACACCCTAAAGATGGGTTTACCGCCCTCATCCGGCAAGATCTGGTGATAGGCGCCGGCATCTTTGGTCCGGAGTGTCTTGGGATCGAACTTCGGATCTTTTGCCAAGGCCTCGATTCGCCGGGCGATCTCATGGGCCCGGCGTTCGGCCGGGTGAGCCGACACCCCGACTACATGAAACCGTACCTTGCCGTTAACCACTACCGGGGCCGTATCCACTATTCTGGAGTCGCGGGATGGTTTGGTGTCCTTTAGTTCGGTCTGGGATTGGGCGTAAACGCCCGTTGGCAGCAACAAGGTGATAACGAGCAACAGGAACGATCCGAGTATGCGCGCAACTGGATCGGCAACCCTACCCGCAACGCGGAATGGATGAGCTGCCTCAGAATTGCATGAAATGGTTCGCATTATCACAACCCTCCCTTCTTGAGTTCAAGCCAGGCGGTACCAAAGACAGTATCCGTGTTCCTGTTCAAAAAGGGCCTCATAAGCGTTAAGCGCATCCACACTTTATTCAACGGCTTTCGCATTTGGAAATGTCCAGCTTCCATCCAAAATCTCCTTTTTCGGCCTATAAAGCCTCACGATGTAATTCCAGCCCGGCACGATCGGAAGGAAGTTGTCCGCCTTGGGGTCGCCGCCGAAGTGAATGGTAATGCTGCCGTCTTTGTCCTTCTTGGCGGTGACGTTGTTGAACGAGTAGGCCTTGTACTTGTTGACCGGTATAAAGCCCTTGTCGTCGTAGAGCGTCACGGACCAGAAGGCGTCCACCGGGACGTCCTTCGCGGTGAGGGTGTAGGCGGTCTTTCCATCGTTCCTTTCGGGGACCACATTCACGTAGCTGGCGGCCTCTGCTGGCAGCCCGCCCCAGCCGAGAGCAGCCCCCAGCAGCCAGTAGACCGGGTCCAGATCCTCTTTCTTGCCGAACATCTTTCCCGCATCCGTGACCGTGGCAGCGACCACATTGATCGTGGCCCGCATCTTCTCCACTTCTTCCTTATTCCAATCGGGCACTTCAAACTTTCCGATATCAGCCTGCTTGACACTGACCGCATCCTGGAGCCGGTGCGCCGCCTTCACGTCCTTCTCATCGTTCGGATCCATAAAGGTTCGAATGACCAGACACACATACCGGGTGCCCACCTTCTCTTCTGTCAGGGCGCCTGTCTTAGGGCCGTAGAGCCCCCAGATCGAATGATCCTGACTCACGATCATCAAGGACTGATAGCGCCCTTTGGTTTCCGGAAGCGTGACCGTGAGCGGAGACCTCAGGTCAAACACGCCAAAGGAGTACAGGGTGTCCAGGTTGCCCCGAACGGTAACCTGGTTATCCAAGGGGAAGCCCTTCCGGAAATGCTCGAACTTCCCAAAGTTCTTGTAGCTCTCGATGTAGCCTATCATCTGAATGTCCGACTCGGCACGGACGTAGTTGTTGGCGGTGACCTTAGGGGCATCCGCAGCATGAGCCGATGCCAGGGCAAAGATTGAGATCCCTGTGATCATCAGGGCTTGTAGTGTTCGATGTCGTTTCGATGGTGTGTTCATAACTGACTCTCCTTTTGTTGATTTTTCTACTGTTACCGGTGCGGCCAATGTTCGGCAGTCGGCCACGCCGTCTGCCGAACATCGGCGCGAAGAGTTAATCTTTATTTAACGAGTTCAATTTCGCCGGGCCGCCATGTTTTGTCGAACCAAGGATCCAGCGGCCCATAAAGGCGCAAGGCACCGAACCAGCCTTTTCCGGGCACAGTCTGAATCCAGTTCGCCTCCTTGCCCTCGGGTGCTTTCGCCCCGAAGTAGAGGTCCACCGAGCCGTCCTTGTTGATATCCAGTTTATGCCGCTTGTTGTTTTTGGCGGGGAACGGCTGACCCGTCTGAAGCTGCGAACGAGTTTGCGGGTCATACACCACGACCGACCAGAAGTCCTTGGCCGGAACATTGGCTGGGATGTTCAGCTTGTAGTTCTTGCTGCCATCCAGATAGTCACTGTTCTCATCGACTGCGATTATCGCGTACTGCGAACCTGCTCCCACCATCTTGTTGACCATCGCCGGAGTGTTGACCGTTGCCGCATAGAAGAGGAGGCTTCGCGCGTCGAGGTAGCGGCCTCCCTGACCTTTGTCCTTCAAAAACTCGTGGCTGCCCCCGACGAATGGGGCAAACCAACCGCTGTTCTTGTAGAGGAATGCTTCCTTCATTGGACGGAAAAAGAGCGCTCGCGCGGTGCCGTTACCGACTGCCACGGCCTGGGTAAGCAGTTCCTTAGTCCGCGCATCCGGCTTAAACGGCTTCCCTTTCTGGATCCCGATGGAAGCGATCAATCCTCGCAACTCCAGGTCAATCAGTGAAAGGGGCTCGCGTTGAATGATGTGGTTGAGCTCCTCGTAGAAATGGAAGTTATTGGCGTGAACCGTGTTGAACGGAACTTCCGAACCGCTGATGAAATTCATCTTTGGTGGGTTTTTCTTATCTTTGAGCGGGTAAATCTTCAAGCCGTTCTTGAAGATGGCATTGGCGGCATCCGGCTTGCCATCCTCGAGGAATCCACGCAGGACGATCCAGTTCACATAAGTTGGCGACTTGGCTACGATATATTTCTCGCCGTCCACCTCGGCGAACTCGCCACCGATGGGTGGATCGAGCGGCCCTTCGTAGTCAGGCGGCAGGATCAGGTACTTTCCACCCTTGCCCCTGTCGAGGCCGGGGGCTCCCATATCGACCACGAAGCGCTGCCACGCGTCGTCCACCGTTCCGGGACCAACCTTCGGTGGAATCACAACGACCGTCGGCCCATCCCGATCCAACTCGAGGATAGCCGTCGCGTAAACTGTGTCCGTATTTCCGGTGAGGAAAAGCGGGTCTGAGTCCATCAACTTGTCGAAGATGACCACGTCGTTAGCCCGCTTCGCGCCAACTTCGGCATTACCCAGGCGAATCGCCTCGATGGATGTCGCGGGAATGCCGGTAAGGAAGGCCTCTACCCCGCGCATGAAAATCAAGTTGTCGTAGAGCTTCTGCACGGTTGCTTTATCCGGCATACCGTCGAAGAAGTTAAGGTCTCCGATAGGCGTCTTCACGTGGTCGGGTGTCATGATGTTTTCCGGTATCTCGTTATTGAAACCGGGTGTCTTTTGCGCAAGAGCTACCGTGCTGGCACCCAGCAACAGCAGACTCGACAAAAACAGCGCGAGCATTTTCTGTATCTTAATATTCATGGTATTCTCTCCTTTTTGTATGGGGCCCTGTCTTCTCATAGCGTGTTCTTGTAGATCTTTCCGTCCTTAATGATCACGGAGATCTCGTGCGGCATCGGCTGCAACTGGTTGTCAGCTACTTAAGATGCTTCATTCTAACCTTTCTTCAGCATCTGTATCAGCTCTTCCTCCAGCTCGCTGACAAGCTGGGCGTATTCTCTGCGACGAACAGGGGCAACATCCGTAGAGTTACGGGACCAAAACCGGTGGGCATCGAGGTAGGTCAAATAATCGTCGTAAATATCTCTGAAGATCTCATCGGCTATGTATCGTTTTTCGATGTAGCTTCGGATTGCGGAAAATTGATCTGGAATTGTAAGAGCCATGGGAAAGTGTCTCCAGCTTGTCGTGGCTCAGCTTTATCTAAAGCTGAGGATAAGGTTGTGAACAACCGTTAGCGTGTTGAATGCTGCTCTTCTATGTTAATGATAATATAAATGCCTTGAAAATTTTTTAAACCTACGTTATCCTATCCTAGACCTAAACTAGACTGCTTAACAGTACGTAAATATTCGTTTTCTGCTAACCGATTGTTAGCCGGCACAATCTCACACCCATAACCCGGCAGGTACGCCATAATGGGCAATAATCGCGTAACAGACCCAATAGCCATCGAGGAACAGCTCCATCGGATTTTGTCCAGCCCTGAATTCAACGCTACAGCGCGTCAAAAAAAATTCCTACGCTTTGTTACCCAAATGTTTCTTGAAGGGCGGGCCGGCGAAATCAAAGGCTACACCGTTGCAACGGATGTTTTTGGCCGCAAAACGAACTTTGATCCTGGCACGGACCCCATCGTCAGCGTCGAAGCAAAGCGGCTTCGTCGGGCCCTGGAGCACTATTATCTGACAGCAGGCAGGCGCGATAGGGTGCGAATCACCATTCCCAAAGGCGGCTATGTGCCGTCGTTTTTTTTTCAGACCGGTACGGATTCGAGCCGTTCGTTACCGGAAACCGAACTTAATAATCGGCAGGTAGATCCCTGGCCGTCAGTGCTTATCCGGCCGTTCCAAAATTTTTCTGAAGGTACGGGACCCGATTACATGGCGGAAGGATGCATGACGGAATTGGCCATCGAACTGTCCCGTTATCAGGATATGCGAGTGCTCATGAAACCTTCGGATCCGGAAGGGCAGTCCATCTCGGAACCCCCGGCGCGGTTTTCAATCAACGGCAGTGTTCGTTACGGGCCCCACAATTTTAATGTTGCGGTTCAGCTTTTCGACCAAAAAACACACCGGCAGATATGGGGCGATGTTTATGAGTGCGATATGAAGACCAATGATCTGATTGCGTTTCAAAGAGAGACCGCACAAATCATTGCTGCCCATATCGCCCAGGAACAGGGCCATATATCTCAAACCCTCTCCCTTGAATCGCAGAACAAGCCGCCGGCGGAAATGGATACCTACCAAGCGCTGTTAAAATTTTATAAACACGAAACAACCTTCACAATCGAGACATTCAAAGATGCGCTGGATGCGTTGGAAGAGGCCGCGATCAGAGAGCCTGAGTGCTCTCAGGTTTGGACATTTCTGAGTCTTCTGTATATCCAAAGCTTAGCTCTGGAATCAATTGAAAGGCCGACACCTGTCGAGGAGGCCATCCAATTTGCCGAAAAAGGGGTACGCCTGAGTCCTTCCAATCAAAGGGCTCGAGTAGTGTTGGCAATGGCTCACCTGATCAATAATAAGCTGGAAGAGGGACTTGTGGAAGCCAGAAATGCGTTGGCCTTAAATCCCAATTCGCTGATCTTTATGGATGTGATCGGACACGTGTTGGCACCTCTGGGCGATTGGGATCTGGGAACGGGTTTAATAAAAAAGGCGATAAAGCTGAACCCGTATCACAAACCCTATGTCTACCATGTCTTGTGTGCTGACTGGCTCCGGAAAAAAGAGTATGAAAGGGCATACTTGGAGACCTTGAATTTCAGGTTTCCAGCGGCATTTTGGGACCCACTGCTTCAAGCGTCCACACTGGGCCATTTAGGAAGGACGGATGAAGGAAGTCGATATGTTGAAGCACTTCTGACGACAAAGTCCGATTTTCCAGACCGTGGCCGCACATTGATTAAACTTTGGGTGAAATCTGATGAATTAGCCCAATGTATTATTGACGGTTTGAAAAAATCAGGCCTTGAGATTAAATAGCATTTGCTGAAAACTTCATTATACCGGCCTGACGACACCCTCAAGATTGCATATCTTGTTGAAGGTCTACCCGTGCCTGCCGGCTAATGTTTAACAACCGCTGGTCGGTAAAAGCGAAACGGTCAAGGGCAACGATCAGCACAAGGACAGCGCAAAAAACCAGAATCCGAATAGTGGTGTCAAAAATGCTGCGAACCTTGCGCAATAACCCCTTCACATATCCCTGATTAGCACTGCAACCAAAAACTTCGAGTTTTTGTGAATGGGTGGCGACTGTTGCGATAGAACTTCCGAGAGGATATAATTCATGATGTACCGATTATCCTCGGGCAAGTTCTTCAGGATTCGGCTCCGATCCGATTGCTTGTGTAAGGTCAGCGCGGCCAGGCGTAGGCCGGTGACCCAGCACTCTGGTGATACCTTGCAAGAAAGCCCGATATCTAATAATTCCAACCCCATGTGATACTCGCAGCCCTTCTATCATCCAGTTTCAATATTGTAATAAAAATGTGGTTATCT
>Ga0102962_1001188_pt1 | contig 10677 bp, 8 predicted proteins | sample SalPonF2_C_D2_MG_FD_84519 | JGI IMG/M metagenome (GOLD analysis project Ga0102962, IMG submission 84519) | Salt pond soil microbial communities from South San Francisco under conditions of wetland restoration - Salt Pond MetaG SF2_C_D2_MG ... | reverse complement strand
GAAATGGTATCATAATATACCAGGTCTTTAAATAAAAAGTAACCATTATCATCAGATTTTGTTTTGTAGGTGTCATTATAGGTTGTCAGAATGGTTAGTTGAACTGGTATGTGCTTCAGGGGTATTTCAAAAAACTCCCTGGTAATTCGTCCGCCAACCATAATATGATCTTCCACCGGATAATTAATCGCTGGGAACTCATTATTCAGAATCTTTTCCCAGGAGAATCGTCTCCAGCCCTGGGTCATCATAAGCAAATCCAATGCTTTTTTTCGGTCGGAATTCCCCGTATCAAAATAATAACCCGGTTCTTCAATGGTTCCCCTTAGCTCAGAAGAGAGCAATATGTAGTTAACAATGTTTTCGCTGCTTTTTTCTGTGTCCTTTACCTGTCCTGCGTCTGTTACTGCCAGGGAAAGGTTCGCTTTTAATGGATTCCCCTGGTTATCAGTAACTGTTATAGTATAATTGACTTTATCTCGTGGAGAATATAACTTTTTATCAGGCTCCAGGGAAACATGCATCTTCTGGTAATTATCCAGAAAAACCAGTCTTTCAGCCTGTGGATTGCCCCTGTTGTCAAATAATGTAAATACTGTTATTCCACCCGGAAAATTTTCTTTTGGTATTGCTAGCCTCAGTCTGCCATTGTCCATTTTCCTCACAGTACTGTAATAAACTTTATTGCGTGATAAACCTGTAAGAATTACTGTTCTTTCCGGATCTGAAACATTTGCATTTACAGTAATAAAAATTTCTTTTTCCTGATTGTCAACTTTCATTACATAACCAGTCTCAACCTGTTCAGGAAGTTTGAAGGTAAGTTTTTTGCCGGAGGGGTCTTTTACTATTACTTTATATTTTTCATTTGGTGAAGGAGTAATTGTGAAAAATCCTGTTCCAAGGTGTTTACTTACTAGCTCAGCAACCTGACTGCCTTTTTTATCTGTAACTATCCCGGTAATATCAATCCCTTTCCCAAGTCCGTTAACTGCTTTAAATGCTATCCGGCTTGTCAAACCAGTGACCATATCGCCTCCCTCAGGGTAAAACTGTAAATCAACTTCTTTGCCCAGATTTTTTATTTTCTTGTTGTACTTACGGTTAAATTTAAGTTTAGCAGAAGTGATAAAATTTTCATTTTCAGGGTTCCTGATATAGAAATTTCTTTTATAAATGTATTGTTGATCAAAATTTCTCATCCAGTTGGTATAAGCTCTGATCATGTAGTTTCCCTCTGGAAGTGTGTCAGGCAGGGCAAAATCTCCGTATGCTGTACCATTTGCAAGTCGCAGTAACCTGGTTTGAATGATTGCGCCCCGGGAATTTACCATTTCCACATATAAATTGGTACTCATGGTATCAGGCTTGTTTGAGGAAAGACTTACCACATAACCTTTCATCCACATTTTTTCGCCAACTGTGTAGGAAGGCTTATCGAAGTGAAAAAATACCTTTTGCTGTGGATAATCTTTGTTAAACTGTTCTGCGGCCAGTAGAATTTTTTGGAGGTAGGAGTTTTGGGGTTGCTGCTTAATAACAAAGGCAAGGAGCAATAAAGCAGAAAGGATAGCCAGCAGACTTCCGTTTTTTTTGTTCAGGGTCTTCATGTTGCAGGGTTTAGTGGTTTTACAATCAGCTTCCCTGCTGGCAATTGTGAAAGTATCGTTATTTGGTCAGTTCCAGTTCATCCCAGTATTCAACAGCCCTCCTGGTATGAGGTATTACAATGGTTCCTCCCACCAGGTTTGCCACTGAAAAAATTTCAAACAATTGTTCCCGGGTTACCCCGAGTTCAAAACAACGTTCCAGATGATATTTTACACAATCGTCGCAGCGAAGTACCATAGAGCTTACAAGCCCCAGCATTTCCTTAACATCTGATGGTAATGCTCCATCAAGATATGTATTGGTATCGAGATTAAAAATTCTCTTAATAACCTTGTTATTCCCTTCCAGTAACTTCCGGTTCATTTTTTCCCGGTACTCACGAAATTCTTTGATCTTCTCACTCATATATCTATTGCATTATTTTACAGCTTCACCCAATAATGTTGCCGGTGTACTGTCCTGTATTTTTACGTTCACATAATCGCCGGCCTTGTATTGTTCAGCCGGGAAAACTACAACTTTATTCTGACTGGTTCGGCCAAAAAGTTCCTCATTTGATTTTTTTGATATGCCTTCCACAAGCACTTCAAAAATATTCCCGATATCTTGTTGCTTGCTTTGGACAGAGAGTTCCTGCTGCAAGGCAATAATTTCATTCAATCGTTGCGTTTTTACTTCTTCGGGCACATCATCTTTATATTTTCTCTGGGCCAGGGTTTTTGGTCTTTCGGAATACTTAAACATATAAGCAAAATCGAATGTTGCATTCTTCATCAGGGAAAGTGTTTGCTTATGGTCTTCTTCAGTTTCATTGCAGAATCCGGCAATCAGATCAGTGGATACTGCACAATCAGGTATTATTGTTCTAATTGCCTGAATCCTTTCCAGGTACCATTCACGGGTATACCTCCTGTTCATTTTTTCCAGCATCCGGCTGCTGCCCGATTGAGCCGGGAGATGAATACTTTTGCATATATTGCTGTATCGTGCCATTACATGCAGCACTTCATCTGTCATGTCTTTAGGATGTGAAGTGGCAAATCGTACACGTAAAAGCGGACTTATTGCTGCAACAGCATCGAGCAATTCCGGGAAACCGGTAGTATGGCCATCAGGATGCTGCCATTGGAAGGAATTGACATTCTGTCCAAGCAGAGTCACCTCACGGTATCCTTTTGAGAAGAGATCTTTCACTTCGTTCAGAATACTTTCCGGATCGCGACTGCGTTCACCTCCTCTTGTATACGGTACCACGCAATATGCACACATATTATTACATCCCCGCATGATGGATACAAAGGCTGTTACCCCGTTTTTATCCAGGCGTACCGGCATGATGTCGGCGTAGGTTTCCTTTCGTGAAAGAATTACATTTACAGCTTTCTCTCCATTGTCGACAGTTTCCAGCAATGCAGGAATATCACGGTAGGCATCCGGGCCTATTACCATGTCTACCATCTTCTCTTCATCCAGTAATTGTTCTTTCAACCGCTCTGCCATACAACCAATAACACCTATTTTAATATCAGGATATTGTGATTTTACCTTTCTGAAATGATCCAGTCTGCCTCGTACCCTTTGTTCTGCATTTTCTCTTATCGAACAGGTATTTATAAAGATCAGATCGGCTTCTTCGGCTTTCCCGGTGAGGGTATAGCCATTTTTACCAAGAATGGAAACAACTACCTCCGAATCATTTACATTCATCTGGCATCCATAGGTTTCGATATATACCTTTGATTCATGTGCCAACCCTACAGGTTTGAACGTGACACTTTTTTTACTTTCTATATTCATTTACTGCTATAATTCAGACTGGGTTGAAATGTTATGTTGCCGAAAATTATGAAAATCATACTGAATAATCTTCATAATTAACGGCAAAAATACAATTTCTTTTTTGGAATGAATTTCAAAACTTTTTGTTTTCCTGCAGAAAGAAAAAGGATTGAAAATTCAAATTAAATGCAATCTGTCCTATTGCTGTTGCAGGACCTTTAGAAAGCGGTTATTATCCCTACACTTGCTCTTCCGAATTGATTGTTTTCGGCTGAGAAGTCCCATGTATATTCACCTACCAGTCTGACATTTCTTCGATAAAGATATCCTGCATGTATGGTAGTTGACTTATAATCAAGATAATCCAGATCGGAATCAATATAATTAACAAGACCTACCATGTACCACTTGCTCCTGTCACCATTTGGAGAGAAAACGATTTCTCCAAAGCCGCCTTGTGTCTCTATCTCATCCCGTAAAACTGTAGTAGCCGGGATCAATATTTCAGAATCGGTTCTGTAGACATACTGAAAATTGAATTCCAGTTTTTCCAGGAGGTTAAAAGTAAGGTTAGGACCAATCATGTTTACAGTGTTCACAGCTTCAGTGTTTGCTTCAGGAATACTTTCTTTGCCCAGATAGCCAAATACTCCTAATTCAATATTATCTCCGATCGATTGGGAAATCTTTGCCAGCACATTTTTATATTTATCCCTGTCAAAAAGGAGTTTAGCATCAGCCTCACCAATACCATTCCCATTTATTATTTCAACAGTAATACCAGTACCGGTTGGCAGACTATAATCCAGCATGATTCCCCGGTCGTATTTAAGATCAATTGTTGAGGTGCCGGGAGCAACTGTATAAATATTGTAATCTTCAAAGGTCAGCCGGAGTTCACGTTTATACAACGGATCACTTACCTGGAACTGACCGAGATAGAAATCGAGACCCGAATTAAAAAGACTGTTGTACATTACAAAAGCATCTTCAACACCAGCAACTTCACCTTTCTCATTTATAAAAAAGTAGAAATAATAGGATAATTTATCAGATAGTTCACCCCCTGATAAAAGCTTGATACCAAAAGGTGCTCCAAAATCCTGCCTCGCTTCATCACCGAAATTGTAACTCATGTGTCCGTCAAACCTTACAGCCAATGGCAGATCACGGAGCAATGAAAGTTTGTCGTCTCCGGTTTTAATAAAATAGCGGGGAGTAGGCTGATCGGCAATTCTGAATCCATCCAGTGCAAACTGATCTCCATAGGGTTTTAATTTCGGAATTGCCGGTGAATGGCACGTTTGACAACTGATGCGGTATTTTCGCGCAAATGCAGGAATTGCTCTATTCTTTTTTACCGGAAATATTGTGAGTAACACCAGTAATAATAACGTTGAGATAATAAAAATACTTTTCTTCATAGGTCAGCGTTTTTTTTGTTTGACTTATTGATAAATCGTCACATTCGTAGAATGTTGATTCACTACCAGTGGTTCATATTCTTCGGCCGGAACTTCAAGCAATTCACCTACTGGTTTTACGAGTAACTGGTAATTCAATACGGCTTTAACACTCATTTTTCCCGGAGCCGTTTCAAAAGGAACCTGGAAGGTATAGGTTTCTATTTTTGTTTCTCTTGGTCCTATCCGGTAATCAACTCCCAGTGAGTCAGTATTCCATTGCATAATTGTCATTCTGCCCTCCGGATCAAAATAAGGCATCCGGAAAATACGGTCACCAACAGGAACACCGTCACGTTGTACACCTTTAAAATCAGCAAGTCCCAGGGGTACACCCATATCCTGATAAGCCAGTGTATCGGCTGCTATGGTATATTGTTCCCCTTCAAATCCTTTCTTATCAACGGGCAGGTGGTATACATTTCCCTCAGCATCGGTGGCTTCAACATGCAGCCATACAATTCTGTCTTCCACTGAACCGGTTGGAAATTTATGTCCTGTTTTCTGATTAAATAATGCAACGGTAAACACCACTTCTTCGCCGGGAACGGTTTCCCTGATATCCGGCTGGATGCGGACTTCAATGGTTCCACGTACCTTACCTTTGGCATGTGCACCGTGAAATAAATGCAATCGTGCATCCTTGTATGTGTTACCCATTATGGCAGTTTTGAAATTGGCCACAGGCATGTGGCAATCCTGACACCTGACACCCTCATCCGAATATGGTCCTTCTTTCCATTCCAGTTGAGTGCTTTTTACCCATACACCTCCCGGGCTTTTCTCATTATGACAATTGGCACAAAATTCAGTAGTGCGGAAAAGGTCATTGGTTACAATATTATGGGCTGGTGAATCTTTAGTTCCCTTTCTGGAACTGTGTTTAGTATTTCCTGGTTCAATTATATAACTGAAATTGTGGGGCGGATCGGCTGTCGTTCCCTTTACGAGATGACAAACCTCGCAGGATACCGATTCATTGGCCATGGTACCTTCTTCAGGCTTTGCGGGGGGGAGTTTTCCTGCCATAAAAGCCATCGGAGTATGACATCCGTTGCACCCATCAACGACTTCTTTTAACGCGGGAACTTTTTTGGCATGCGCCTCAGCAAGTTTAAAGTATTCAATTTCATCCCATTTATGAGTATAGGCCTGAGACATCATAGACTGCGACCATTGCTGATAAAAGCTGGTGTGACACGATTTGCATTTTTCTGCCGATTCAAAATCATCATAACTGTATTTTCCTTTGAGCGACTCATCAAGTCCAGGGTAAATGGCCTTGAAAGCAAATAATACCACCAGTAAAAATATGGGTAATAACAGCAATAAAATTTTTGATTTTGGAGCATTCATTTTCATAAAATATAATTTTTAGGTTTATTGATAAGTTATAAAAAAAACACTTTAATGTCAAGGCTGTAAAACACATAATGCTCTATAGCATAATAATATATAATTATTTTAAATTAAATAACTGGCAGTTGGTGTTCCTGTTTTCATGAAGAAATGTATTATTTCAGAAGGATTTCCAGTACATATAATTTCAGTAAAAGAACATGGATTACCAGGCAACCGAATACATAAGAAAGATTTATGGAGATTGAAAAAAGAAGAGATACCTTGTTAAACAACAGGCCTTTTTAAGTGGTTGCCATATATGCTTTTAAGTTTGATTTCCTTTTTGTAATTTTATGCCCGCAAAAAACAGTTACTTATACTAAATAACAGAATATGTCAGGACATAGTAAATGGTCGACGATTAAGAGAAAGAAAGGGGCACTGGATGCCAAACGATCAAAAATTTTTTCCAGGATTGTAAAAGAGATCCAGGTTGCTGTAAGAGAAGGTGGTTCCGATGAGGAAAGCAATCCGCGTTTGCGGCTGGCAATACAGAATGCCAAGGGAGCAAATATGCCGAAAGACAATGTACAGCGCGCGATTTCCAAGGCGGATAGTGAGGGAGAAAATCTACAGGAAACAACTTTCGAAGGTTATGGACCGGGAGGGGTGGCAATATTTGTAGAGTGCCTTACCGATAATAACAAACGTACAGTAAGTAATATTCGTGCTATTTTTAACAAACGCGGAGGCAGTCTGGGTACAAACGGCTCACTGAGCTTTCTTTTTGACCGCAAAGGAGTAATTACAGTTCCGCGAGGGGATCGTGATCCGGAAGAGTTTCAGCTTGAAATTATTGATGCAGGAGTAGAAGAATTTGAAGTAGAAGAAGATTCTTTTGTGATCACCACACCGCTTGAAGATTTTGGCAATGTCAGGAAAAAGCTTGAAGAAATGGGTGTTGAGCCTGAAAATGCTGAATTGCAGCGAATCCCTAATGATACAAAAACGCTTGATACTGAATCAGCGATGAAAGTTTTAAAAATGATTGAAGATTTTGAGGACGATGATGATGTGCAAAATGTATATCATAATCTTGAGATGACAGATGAGTTGATGGCTGCTATGGAAGAATAAATAAATAGTGTCTGTCCATAATGTCCGATAACTGCGTTATTACAAAAATTTTAATTCCTCATATACATTAGTATACTGCGGATTAAAATTTTTGCATGCCTTGTTCTCGAACATTTTGATCCAGACACTTGAGTTTATTTAGGGACACTGAATAGTATTATAAATAAAAGCCGGGATTATTTATCCCGGCTTTTTCTTTTTAGATCATTAATGGTTACCTTTCTAACAAACTTCGGAGTATCCAGGCATTTCTTTCGTGGGTTTTAAGTCTTGATGTCAGCATCTCCACTGATGCCTCGTCTTTAAAGTTTGATGCGATCTCAATCGTTTTTCGGGTATACCTGGCAATACTCTCACTACTTTTAATGAGATCTGCAATCATTTCCTGCTCTGAAAATTCTTTGGTGCCATCATCGATGGTTGATAATTGTGTTATTTCATGAAGAGAACCGGGAGCCAGAAATCCAAGGGAACGTATTCTCTCGGCTATTTCATCAAGGGCAGCAAGTAATTCTCTGCTTATGTCGAATGTAATCAGTCTGAAATCCCTGAATAAGGTACCGCGTATATTCCAGTAATAATTTAGTGTCTTTAGGAATAACATACTGCTATCGGCTAAAATAACAGACAGGTTTTTTGATATTTTTTCGCGATGACTGCTTGTAATTCCGGTATTCACATTTATGTTGATATGTTGCTTTTCTTTTACAAAAAAATCACTTAAATCATTTCGTTCCATAAGATATTTCCTTTCTCCGCATTTGATTAATTATTTGCGTAATGAATTATTAACCTCATAATACTATATTTTCAAAGATACCTGTACAGAATATTTGGTGCATTTTGAAGCCTTTCCTGAAAGTAACAAGTAATGAAAAGCAAAATGCACTAAATATTATTACTAAAATATATGTAAAGATTATGCCAAATGATAAGGAAATCTGCACTAAATTACTTTAGCAACCAAAAGCATAGTTAACAGGCATATTTGAGGAGTTCAATCAGAATTAAAAAAAACCGGTTGTTTGATCAGTTACAAAGAACCGGTTATAAATGAGAAAGATAATCTACAATTTTTGGGAATAATTATTCACACCAGTCGGGGACTTTATTCAAGGCTGATGCCATACTGGTGAATTTTATTGTACAGTGTTTTACGATCAATTTCCAAAAGCTTGGCTGCTTTGGATTTATTGTAATTGGCTTCGATCAATGCATTCAAAATGATTTCTTTTTCTGCCTCAATAGATGCCTGTTTGAGACCCACTCCGTCTTTTGAGGTATTAGCCGCAATACTTGCATCATTACGGTATGATTTGATTTCATCAGGAAAACAATCAAGGGTAATAATGTCATCTTCAGCCATTAATACACCTCTTTTTATCACATTCTTAAGTTCCCTGAGATTCCCGTGCCACGGGTAGTGCAGCAATATTTCGACAACTTCGGCGTCGAACTTGTTTACATTTTTCCCAAGATCCTTATTGGCCAGGTTCATAAAATGATTGGCAAAAATCAGAATATCATCCTTTCTCTCTCTCAGGGGAGGTAAATTTATTTTAAATTCATTAATACGATGAAACAAATCTTCTCTGAACTGGTTCTGGTCTACATGATTTTTCAGATCTTCATTTGTTGCCACAATAATACGTACATCTACTGCAATATTTTTGCCTTCTCCAATGCGTGTAATTACACGTTCTTGCAGGGCCCTGAGTAACTTGATCTGTATGTCAAGAGTTAAATTTCCTATTTCATCAAGAAAAAGCGTGCCCCCATTGGCCTGTTCAAATACCCCTTTTTTATCATTAATTGCTCCGGTAAATGAGCCTTTAACATGGCCAAATAATTCACTATTAGCCAGATCTTTAGGAATGGCCCCGCAGTCAACAGCCAGGAAGGGTTTATCTTTTCGGGGGCTTTTATAGTGAATAGAACGGGCAATAAACTCTTTACCAGAACCGGTTTCTCCCTGAATCAAAACAGTCATGTTTGTGGGAGCAACAATGTCAGTGAGCTTCATGATGTCCTGCATCTTTCTGCTCTCTCCTGTGATGAATTTTTCATCAAAGGGACCTGGTTTTGTACTTCTTTCTTCCGTTAGTAAAATTTTCCTGATTGTTTGGAGGATCTCTTCATGATAAATGGGCTTTGTTACGTAATCCCTTGCTCCCATTTTCATTAGTTTGACAGCAATTCTTACATCCGCATAGCCTGTAATAATAATTACGGGCAAATGCTGGTTGATTTCCTTTATTTGTTCCAGCATTTTAAGTCCGTCGGTATCTGGCAGTCTGAAATCACAAAGAACCAGATCAAATTTCTGTTTCTTGAGTTTTTCAATTCCGCTGGCACCGGTATAGGAAACCGTAGCCTTGAAACCATTGTTATCCAGAAAATTTTCCAGCAGATTACACATGTAAGTGTCGTCGTCGATCACTAATACTTTATTATTCATCGATTTCTCCTATATTGCCTTTTTGTAATTTACCAGGCTCTTTAAAATTGCAGAAATTTTTATAGTTAAATTACGTGATTTTTATTTGAGATACAAATGTATGAAATATTATTCTTACAAAATGGATATCATTTTTTTGCCGGGCATTAACGGTGATTTAATGAAAATAAAATTTATTAAATCCCAAGGTTTGAGTTTAGTCTTAAAGTGGCCGCAAGTTGCTTTATTGCTTCTTCATGCTTTAACAATAGTTTTTTTTCCGCCCTGGCGTAAAATACGAGGCGTACATCATTTTTGATTCTGTAGAAAAACCATTCTGTGGAGTCGCGGCAAAAAGTACCCCGGGTATTATCATCAAAGATAAAAACAGATTTACTGGTGCATATTTCGTTTGGATTAGTGTCTGGTAGCAGTTGTTCTGCGTAGGCACGCAAATCTATGTTTTCCCAACCGGACTTGATAAAAAAACCATCACCGTTTATACTCCTGTCTTCTGCTTTCCAGCCTTCCGGCAACTTAAATGAAAAATTATACCTGCTATTGTGGAAGGTCTGCGAAAGTACCAGGGTATCTTTATCCTTATTGTTGCCCGCGTTTGTAGAATGGGATATGCTTTTTTCTTTTTTGTTGCTGTTCCCGGTGTTGCAGGCTGTAATCATGAAGGAGGCAAATGTTGCGAATAAAAGACAATATCTGAATTTCATAGCAGCTTTTTCAATGCTTATATTTTTCAAGTTTAGCAGGTAGTTTAAAAATACGGTATATTCTTTGAACATTAATTATGTTTGACATGATGAACAAATTCAACTGCCCTTTGGTTTAACATTTGTTTATGACAGAATAAAATTTGGAATATTTTGTACTGAATATTTTCAGTGGTTTAATTAG
>Ga0102962_1001187_pt1 | contig 10700 bp, 8 predicted proteins | sample SalPonF2_C_D2_MG_FD_84519 | JGI IMG/M metagenome (GOLD analysis project Ga0102962, IMG submission 84519) | Salt pond soil microbial communities from South San Francisco under conditions of wetland restoration - Salt Pond MetaG SF2_C_D2_MG ... | reverse complement strand
GACCAAAACAAGTTTGACGTGAGCGGTACCGGGGCCAATCATGTGAAGTCTTTTTGCGGCTGTCTTCGAGAGATCAATAATACGTCCATTTGCATAGGGTCCGCGGTCGTTAATACGGACGACAACCGAACGGCCATTATCAAGATCAATCACTTTAACGTGTGTATTAAAAGGCAGTGTTCGGTTCGCCGCCGTTAATGCATTTTGATTATATCGTTCTCCATTGGCTGTCAGTTTACCATGAAACTGTGGACCATACCAGCTGGCGACACCATAATCGATTACTCTTCCATATTCCATGGTTTTATGTACGGTGGCACATCCGGATACGAGAAATATTATAAATCCACAGCTTATTATAACTGTGAATATCGAGCGAAATGGTTTGTAAATGAGCACGTCGATATTGGCTTTTAAATGATTTAAAGCAAATAATTTTTTAAAGATACCCAAAATTAATCATACATCTTTTTGAGTAATAAGTATTCCATTATACAAATACTTGTCGGGCATCTTCCTATCTTTAATAATCATAATTGTATAGAAATTATCATATGTATTATTATATTCTATAGTACAAGTATATGATTATACTATATTTAATAATTTATAGATGATTCACGGAGAATTATGATAAGTGTAAAGTGTAAATGGGAAAATACTGAAACCGGAGCTATTTTGCATGAAATATTGACTTTTGAATCCGTAGAGGATGCAGAAAAGTTTATTGAAGAAAACAGGAGTGTTGATAAAAACAAAAATATCAACAGGGTAATTAAAGAAGCAAAAATTATACAAGAAGCTTCAAAATCGGACAGTGCAAACTAAGATCCTATCATACGGCTATACCCCCTACTTATAAAGTAAAAAACTACGGATTGTTTTTATATATGATTGTGTGGGGTTGTTCCGTGTCTTATTAGGTAGATAGATATTAATCATCACGTTTTCTAAAGGAATAAAAATGAGGGCTATTTTTCTATTTGCGATAGGAATTATCCTATTACCTGCCATAATGGGTTGTGGACGGGAAAAATCACATAAGTTTGATGAACCATTACCGGGTTTAACAGAAAAATTGGCGGTATATCGTGCTAAAAGCATTTCCAATCTTCAATATCAATTAAAGCTGAATTTTCCGGATACCATTACTTCTCCAATTCGAGGTGAAGAAACGATACATTTTATATTGAAAAATCAGTCCCATCCACTGGTTTTAGATTTCAAAAATGCATCCAAATTATTAAAGTCGGTTGCGATGAATGGTCAATCTGTGCTGTATCAGGCAATACACGGACATATCATTATTCCTGCAGCTAACTTAACTTTGGGTAATAACTATTTAACATTATCATTTGATGCCGGTAACGATGCTTTGAACAGAAATCCGGAATATATGTACTCGTTATTTGTACCGGCATTAGCATCGACTGCTTTTCCCTGCTTTGATCAGCCGGATATGAAAGCGGGAATTCAATTACAGATGAATATACCGGCAAAGTGGACCGCTGTGTCGAATGCTCCACTTATTCGTACTGTGAAAAGGGATGAACGTGCCATCTATTATTTTGGTCAGTCGCCACCTATCTCAACCTATCAGTTTGCTTTTGCGGCCGGTAAATACAAGATAATGACGGGAAAAAGGGCTGGCAGGACCTTTCATATGTATTATCGGGAGACGAATCAACAAAAGATAAATCGTAATATCGGGCAGATTTTTGATTTGGAATCTCAGGCATTAGAGTGGCTTGAAAAATATACTGGAATAACCTATCCCTATGATAAATTTGATTTTGTTGCTATTCCATCGTTTCAGTTTGGAGGAATGGAACATCCGGGTGCCATTTATTATAAAGCGTCGGAATTATTTTTAACCAAATCGGCCACTTTGAATGATTCATTACGAAGAGCCAATCTTATTTCTCACGAGACTTCACATATGTGGTTTGGAGATATGGTTACGATGAAATGGTTCAATGATGTGTGGACGAAAGAGGTTTATGCCCAATTTATGGCGGATAAGATTGTTCAGCTGCTATTCCCTAAAATTAATTTTGATCAGCGATTTTTGCTATCTCATTATCCGTCTGCATATGCAAAAGATCGTTCGGAAGGAGCTGAGCCTATACGACAGCCGCTGCAAAATTTGCTTAATGCCAGTAATATGTATGTCATGGCTTATGACAAAGCCCCTATTGTGATGCGTCAGCTTGAACAGATAATAGGTCGGAAAAAATTTCAAAAGGGGCTGCGGAAATATTTAAATACATTCAGATACAGTAATGCCACCTGGCGTGATTTAATCTCGATTTTGAATAACTATACAGATCGGGATTTGAAACAATGGAATCGTATTTGGGTAGAACAATCAGGCAGACCAGTGATTTCAATAAAAAGATATTATAACAGTGATGGCACACTAAAAAATCTGAAGATAAAACAAAAGGATCCATCGGGGAAACAGAGAGTTTGGTCACAGCAACTGAATATTTTACTTTATTACGGTAATAATAAGGATCGTATCATCCCGGTCTATATGGATGAAAGAGAAATTACAGTTATTAAAGTGAATGGGTTAAAAGATCCTGATTTTATTCTGGCAAATGGGCGTGGAATGGCATATGGAATGTACCAACTTAATGGGAAAAATATTCAGCAGCTGATGAAAGAATTACCTGAGATCAAAAATGCCACCGTCCAATCCATTAGCTGGCTGACACTTTGGGATAATTTTCTTAAAGGTTCTATTCCTGCTGAAAAGTTGATGCATTTATCATTAAAAGTCCTTCAGTATGATATAAATGACTTAAACGTCAATCTGATTTTAAAATATGTAGACAGAATTTATTGGCAATATCTACCTGAACAAAAGAGAGCTGAAATGGCTCCGATGGTGGAAAATATATTATGGAATCAAATGCAGATTGTCAGCAGTTCTTCACTAAAATCATCGTTTTTCCAAACTTTCAGGGATATTGCTACGACGAGAAAAGGGCTTAATAAATTACAGGCTTTGTGGAGTAAAAAGAAATCACTTAAAGGACTGAATTTTTCGGAAAATGATTATGTGGAAATGGTCGCACATCTGGCAATCACTCAATATCCTGGTTGGAAGAAAATGCTTGCAGATCAGGAAAACCGAATTAAAGATTCGGATCGCTTGCATGAGTTTCAATTTGTACGACCGGCGCTTTCAGATAATCCAATGATTCGAAAACAATTCTTTGACAGTTTGCGAAAACCTGCTAACAGAATGCATGAACCGTGGGTACTTAAGGGTCTGCACTATTTAAATCACCCACTGAGATCACCGGATTCTGATCAGTATATTTTACCTGGATTGGAGATGCTTAAAGAGATACAGGCCACGGGTGATATATTCTTCCCCGGCAGGTGGGTTGATGCCATCTTACATGGACATCATTCAAAAAAAGCGGCGCAAACGGTTAGGAAATTCCTGAACGAACGAGCTAATTATCCACACTTTTTAAAAGATAAAATTCTTCAGGCGGCCGATCCTTTATTCCGGTCATCCCAAATGTTACAAAAGAATCAACAGATTGTGAGCACCCAATTTTAGCCCGAATTATTCACAATAAAAATTCTTGGTGAATAATCCGGGATAAGGTATTTAGGGCTGACAATCGGTGATTAATCAGCGGTGTTTTAATTTAGCTTCAATACTAAGTTGAGTATGTGGTACAGCTTCAAGGCGGCCTTTTGATATTTTTTTGCCGGTTGCTTTGCAGACTCCATATGTCTTATTGTCAATCCTTTTTAAAGCGGCATCCAGATAATTGATAAATTTACGCGTACGATAGTAGAGCATATAGGTTCGTTCTCTGTCCATAACATCGGTACCGGCATCCGCCATGTGTAGAGAGTAAACCGATTCATCAGATTCATTTTCAATGGTTTCTTTCAGCATTCCCTGCAAAATATCAAGTTCCTGCATGGCACTTGAGCGTTTTCCCAGAATAATCTTTCTGAAATATTCAAGCTCCTCATCGGTGTACGGAGAAACACGTTTAGTTTGATCGGTGGTGGTTCCCATATCGTCCCTCTTAATTTTAAATTTTTTTGAAAATTCTTAATGAAAGTAAATTTTCTTTTATGATTAAATAGTTATAAATATAGCAATAGCAGACTTTTCGAAATCTACTAAGTAATTAATTCTGATATCGTTGATAGTTGGAGTCTTAAAAAATATTTTGCTCAAATGAAAGGTTATGAACAAACATACTTTCTAAAAGCCTTCTGTTAATAGGTTTTTTACTATCAATCTGATAATAATAAGAAGAGCTAACCCCCCATGGATTAACTGTTCTAATATAGTCATGTATTTATTAATATAAAGCCTTTTTTTAAAGCATTGATATAAGGGTTAGTAGGGCTGCTATGTAATAAATAACCTGACAAATATTATAATAGTAAGATGATTTGTAGGGAAAATGGAGGCTTGGGAAGATATTGCATTCCTATCCATAAATATGACGTAAGGTTGAGATAAAAGAGACACCTTAATCCGGATTATTCACGTAAGCTACAAGAATGAATACCTATCATATTGAAAGAACAATATCTTGTAAAAAATAAAGTTTTCCCAAAATTTGAGGAGTCTAAAAAGAGCTGCGAAATGTTACCGTGCTCTACGTTGAATTTAAAAATGCTTAATCAATGTACCACTGTACGTTTCATGCACATTTTTATCCCGAAAGCTTTCGGGACACGACAAAATTTCTTGATGAATAATCCGTGTTAATCAATATTTTGATCCGGTTATTGAAATATAAAGATTTATCCCTCTGGTCTTTTAGAATCAAAGTGAAGGAATGACGAATTTTCCAAAAGTAAAAATCCGTCATATTGTAATCCCGAGGAGATTCGAGGGACCTAACAACGGGAAAATAATTTCATTAACTATTCATACAATAAATAATTACCAGGTTTATTGGATTCCTCCGCTACGGTCGAAATGACAAGTTGTGTTGTAAGTACTTTAAAATCTTAACCAAAGTCCTCACAAAATATCGAATCCACTATGACCAAATCCTAATCTTAATTTGAGTTATTCAAACCGTCGACCCAGCGTGATGCGTGTAAAACCAGTTCGGTGGCGTTATTCAGGCTAAGTTTATCTTTTATACGGGCGCGATAAGTCTCCACTGTTTTAATAGAAAGCTGGAGGTTTTTAGCTATTTCCCGGCTATTGAGTCCACTGCCTGTCAATTCAAAGACTTCCAGCTCGCGGTCACTCAAAACCTCGAGGGGAGATTGAGACAGAGATTTATAGCCGGAAACCATACGCATTAGCAGGCGCTTGTTCACGCTATCACTAACGTAGATACCACCGTTTAATACGGTACGAATCGCCTTTAAAATGACTTCACTTGCTTCCAGTTTCATCACGTAACCTTGTGCACCAGCCCTGATGGCCCGTTCCGCATACAGCGATTCATCATGACGTGATACCACAAGTATCTTCATTTCCGGACGAATAGCTTTAATATGTTTAATGAGTTCAAGGCCATTCATACCGGGCAGTGAAATGTCTACGATAATCAGATCCGCATCATTTTTATTAAAGAAGCTTAACACTTCTTTAGCTTCCGTAGCTTGAAAAATAACGGAAAGATTGGGGTCCGCATCAATAGTTAACGCTAATCCTTTACGGATTAGAGGGTGATCGTCAACGATAATAATTTTTTTCATGGTAAACTTAAAATGTTTTGCTCTCCTGCATAATATCTGAAACCGGGATAGTGCACGTGATAATGGTGCCTCCCAGGTGATTTTTACGAATATTTAAATTTCCGCCAATCATGTTCGCACGGTAGTGCATAATCCGAACCCCCATACCCTGACTGATTTCTGTTTCCTCTGGAAAACCGACACCGTTATCTTGTATTCTCAATCGAACATATTTTTCGTTAGAAGTTAAAAATACGGTTACATTGTTTGCTTTACCGTGTTTCACAGCGTTACTAATCGCTTCTTGCGCAATCCGGTACAAATGCATAGCAAGAGTGTTATTATGAACTAAAGTCGTTCCCACATTTTTAAATGTGCAAGTGATATTAAATATACGCTCCGCTTTGGTAACCAATTGTTGTAACGCCGTCGAAAGTCCATTGGCCTCCAGATTAACCGGCATCAAACCACGCGCGAGTCCGCGCGCTTGTTCATCAGCTTCCTGAATGAGATTGCCGATTTCCTTCACTTCTTCAGCAACGGGCATTTTATTGGCTTCCAGTTTTCTTGCCAGATTTTTTGTGATTAGACCAATACCTGTTAACATCTGACCTAATCCGTCATGTAAATCCTGTCCAATACGCTGTCGTTCCTTTTCACTGATAGATAAAATTTCCTGTTCAAGCCATCTCCGGTCAGTGATATTCCGACTAATGGTTAGCACGGTATCCTGACCGTTTAATCGGAATAAATGTGATGTAAATTCCACAGGTATTTTATTTCCACTTTTAGTAATATGGAACGAATCCCTGCGAATTTCTTTATTGGTAAACAACTCTTTGATGGTCTGTGTTAAATCGATGGTGTCCAGATCAATAATATCATAAATCGACATGTTCAATAACTCTTCTCGTGTATAACCGAGTAATTCACATGTCGCATTGTTGATCTCTATGAAATTGGTAGGTTCACCGTCATCCTTAACATGATAAAGCCAGACTTCATCGGTCGCACCATGAAAGAGGGTCCGGTATCGCTGCTCGTTGGCTGCAAGATGATCTTCCGTTTTTTTGCGTTCAATAGCTCCACCTAATAGATTAGCGCAAGCTTGTACAAAATTGATATCGTCTTTACTGAATTTCCGATATTTACAAGTATGAACACCTAAAATCCCATATGGTTTCTGAGAACCCTGTATGATTACGGCAATTCCGCTTTTTAAATCATATTGATTGATTAATACCGAATTTTCAAAGCGGCGTTCTTTTTGGTAATCTTTAACAATAATCGGTTTTTGTTTGAGCAGTGCATATCCGGAATGGGAGGCGTCTCCAATTCCCACTTTCATTTTTCCGAGGATGGATGGATCCCAGCCAACTCCGTCTACCAATCGCAGACATTTTCCATTTTCTGAAAGTTCCAATACTTTCGAGTAGCCAACATGTAATGTATCGGTTATTTTTTTGGCTACTTCATTAATCAGAGTAGATAGGTTTTTCTCTTCAAGAGCATAGATACCTAATTCAGCTATAACAGCCTGTTGTTTAGCTCTGGACTCAAGCTCTTTTTCGGCTCGTTTACGTTGGGTTATATCCTGAATTTGAGAGATAAAATATTTGATCTCATCCTTTTCATCTGTTACAGCCGAGACGTTTAAAAGCGCCCAAATTATATTACCGCTTTTATGAAAATATCGTTTCTCCATTTGAAAGGAATTGATTTTGCCTGCCAGCATACGATGACGATTAGCAAAATCAACTTCAAGATCTTCCGGATAGGAGATCTCTTCACATGATTTATGAAGCAATTCATCTTCTGTGTAACCAAATAACTCGCAAAGAGATCTATTGACTTCGATAAATTTTCCATTCAGATCGGAGAGGCACATCCCAACGTTAGCATATTCAAACGTACTATGAAAACGCTGTTCGCTTTCGCGTAATTTATGTTCCTCATTTTTACGTTCTATGGCATACCGGATGGCCCGGTTCAATAAAGTCCCGTTAAGTTGATTCTTGATCAGGAAATCCTGAGCTCCCATTTTAACGGCATTCACCCCTATATCTTCATCATTAAGTCCGGTTAAAACAACGACCGGTATCCACGGATAATTGGTGTGAATTTTTTTGAACGTACTTAATCCCTGGCTGTCGGGAAGTGACAAATCAAGTAAGATGATGTTGAAGGGGTGCTGATTTAAAAGCTCTAACCCTTCCGAGAGACGTTTAACATTCGTTATTTCATAATCTCCTACATGGGCATGTTCATTGAGATATACTTCAATGAGCCGAGCGTCTCCCGGATTATCTTCAATTAATAATATGTTGTCATAGTTAGAACTCATAAAAACAATTACTCTTTATTTGGCAGCTTCACGATCGTTAACCAAAAACCTTCGATGGCTTTGATGACATCCACAAATTGATTGAGTCCAATCGGTTTTGTGACGTAGCAATTTGCGTGAAGTTTATATGATTTCAGGATATCCCGTTCTGCTTCTGAAGTCGTAAGAATAACGACCGGTATTTGTTTCAGATCCGGATCTTCTTTGATATCTTCCAGGACTTCGCGTCCGTCTTTTTTAGGCAGATTGAGATCGAGCAGAATTAAATCGGGAGCAGGAGCATCGGTATACTGACCATCCCTTTTTAAAAATTCCATCGCTTCAACACCGTCTTTAACGACATAGAGGTTATTTAATATTTTCGCCTCTTTGATTCCTTCTTTTGTAAGACGAACATCTGCCTCATTATCTTCAATCAATAAGATAATTACAGGTCTATTCATTTCATTTATTTCCATTTATTCTTGTAAATATTTTTACTGAGTCCAAACAGGCCCTCAAATGTTATTAATTATACTAAATTATTCAGGATAAATTTTTATCGATTGTGAAATAAAACGTAGTTCCTTGTCCCTCTTTAGAATCAACCCAGATGCGCCCATTGTGTCTCTCTACAATTTTTTTACACATCGCCAATCCAATACCTGAACCAGGATATTCGCTTCTTGTATGTAAACGTTGAAAAATCATAAATATTCGTTCCTGATAAGCCGGATCGATACCAATTCCGTTATCAGAGACCGAAATCCGCCATTCTTCATCTGTTTCTTTGCTGTCTATTTTAATGACCGGCTGAATCTCTCTTTTCTTGAATTTTATAGCGTTATGAATAAGATTTTGCATTAGCTGCAACATCTGTGTCTCATCTGCCATTAATGTTGGAAGGTGATTAAACTCTACTTTTGCACCATTTTCTCGTAATAACTCTTCCAGGTTTTGCATGGCGTCTTGAGTGACATTCTTCATGTCACATGTTTTAAACGGTCTGGCTTTGGTACTGACTCGAGAGAACTGAAGCAGATCATTTATCAAACTCTGCATTCTTTTAGCTCCGTCAACGGCGTAATGAATGAAATCATTGGCATCCTGATCCAATTTGTCCTGATAGCGTCGTGCAAGTAATTCGGTGTAACTGGCAACCATGCGAAGCGGTTCCTGCAGGTCGTGTGATGCTACATAAGCAAATTGTTCGAGCTCTGCATTTGATCTGCGAAGTTCTCCGGCTGATTTTTTTAACCGTTCGTGGGCCAATCTTAATTCGTTCTCAGATCGCTTACGATCGGTAATATCAACAATATAGCTGATTATGAATAATCCTTCATCCGTCTTAAAATAGTTGAGGCTTATTTCAACAGGAAACTCAGAGTCATCTTTGCGTATAGCATATAATTCCCGTCCTTGTCCCATCGGACGTTGTTCGGGATTACTATAATAGGTCTGTCGATCTTGAACGTGATCTTTCCTGAAGCGTTGCGGGATAAGGCTTTCAATGGGCTTATCAATTAATTCGGTACGATCATATCCAAAGAGTTCTTCCGTGCGTCTGTTGATCATAGAAATTATTCCTTTTTTGTCGGTAATAATAAGTCCTTCGGGACTTGCCTCAAACAAAGCACGTAATTTTTCTTCACTCCGGCGTCGCTCATTTTCCGCACGTTTGTATCTAAAAATAAAAAAGACGGCTGCAACAATTAAGATGATTACCAGTAATCGATTATCGAATGGGATACCAAATAGGATATCGGAGGGAGATAAGAAAAAACCTATAATAGTTAAAATTGAGGTACTGATACCGGCAAGGACGGTAAATTTATTATCAGGCAAATATAAAGTTAACAGGATGACTGCTACATACGGAATACTCCCCACTATACCGACCGGAAACGATATGTCAAATATAAACGTGACCAGCGTTAATAGAGCCCCGGTAATAATGATTAGCCGATCTTTTTTCGAATAGATACTCATTTAATCAAATATGTTGTAATGTTATAATTTTGAGCAGGATATTTTTAATAATAAAATGATCCTAAATTATAACATTATAAATGTCAATATTATCCATAAAATTTTGTTGGGTACGATTACTTTACCGTCTGTATACCCTTTGTTTGGTATTAAAAGAAGCCTATGCGAAACCGTTCTTTTGCCCAATATCTGCATTATCAGGATTTCATAATCCTTACATATGGCTAATATGCTACGGTTTTAAAATCCCTCTGGCCTTAATCTTGAACAAAAGTCCTATTTTGCAGAGCCTTCTTGTAATGGTACTCTGATAAATACGAATATGCATTAATCATATAACTTGAATAAGGATTCGTTGGACAAATATTATTTTGGCATATTTACATTCCGTTGGAGTTTTATAATAACCTTTGGAAGCATACAAATATTTATTCATAAGGATTAACAGGTGAATTCTAACATTTACGTAAGGTTTTTTCCTACAAGCAGTTTTGATCCCATCATAGGAAGATCGAAAGCTGTTAACCCGGATTATTCACCAAGAAATTTTGTCGTGATCAAGGCGAAGTTAAAAATGCGCAAGAAGCTTACACTGATACATTGATTAAGCATTTTTAATTTAAACGCAGAGCACGGGAAAATTTCGCAGCTTTTTTAGAGTCCTCAAATTTTGGTAATGACTAAATACTTACAAATT
>Ga0102962_1001186_pt1 | contig 10710 bp, 6 predicted proteins | sample SalPonF2_C_D2_MG_FD_84519 | JGI IMG/M metagenome (GOLD analysis project Ga0102962, IMG submission 84519) | Salt pond soil microbial communities from South San Francisco under conditions of wetland restoration - Salt Pond MetaG SF2_C_D2_MG ... | reverse complement strand
GGATCCATAAACCTGAATTTTTCAAAAGCAAACCGCTTAACATAGATCCCCGGCTGAATACCCGCACTCATCATATAGGCTTCTGCAGGTATTGTTCCCCCTCCGGCCATGGGATCCAATAAATTTTTCATCTCTCTAAAAGATGAAAAACGAACAAGTGCAGCGGCCAGAGATGCTTTCAGAGGAGCAAAATGTTGATAGGCTCTCCGGTCTCTGCGGTGCAATGATTCACCGGTAGTGTTAATCGTAAGGATAAATTGATTCTCACTCAGTTCAGCCATAAACTCAATATCCGGATCGTCCAGATCGGCATGAACCCTGGTATTTTTTTTACTTTGAAAACAATCCGTGACAGCGCTCCCTACCTCTCTGGCAATATCTACAGAAGTAAATGAATGAGTTCCTTCTCTTACTCCTCTCACAGCGAATGATTGGCCAACACTCATATAATGGGTAAAATCTATAGTTGCAGCAGCTTCCCTGAGCTCCTTAAGGCTATGTACTTCAAATCTTAACAATAAAAGATACACACGGTGTATTTGATAAACCGAATAATTAAGAACGATGATATCCCTTAATGATCCATTGTGAACCATCACTTTGCTCGGTTTTAGTAATGAAGCCTTGTACCCCAATTCCGCAACTTCCTCTACAACATAATCTTCAATACCATGCGGACATGACAATATTATATCATTCAAATAATTACATGCTTTTTTTTCTGCCATTCGTTTTCTCTCATCTGTTCTTTGGCTACTGATACAGTATAAACATAACACCTCAAAGGTGTTTACGGAATGTTCATGTCGGTTAGCATGTTCAATTCAAAGTGAAAGAACTGTTTTAAAAAACATATTAACAAGAAAATTATTTATGTATTAGAGAATGCCCGGTTATAAATAAACAAATTATCAACATCATTAGAATACTTAGGGTCGCATGCCACAATTCAAATTTTTCGAACAAGTAAATAAAAATTTCGACAAAGCTTCACAATACACGAAGCATGACTCCGGATTATTGGATCAGATTAAAATTTGCAACAGTGTTTATCATATTACATTTCCCCTGCGTCGTGATAATGGCGATATAGAAGTAATACACGCATGGAGAGCGGAACATAGTAATCACAAGCAACCAACCAAGGGTGGAGTAAGATATAGCTACACCGTCAGTGAAGATGAAATAACGGCTCTATCCGCATTAATGACGTATAAATGCGCCGTGGTTGACGTCCCTTTCGGCGGAGCGAAAGGAGGGGTAAAAATTCACAGAAAGAATTACTCAAAATCTGAAATAGAGCGAATCACACGCCGGTATACCTATGAATTAAACAAAAAAAATTATATCGGCCCGGGCGTTGATGTTCCCGCTCCCGATTATGGTACGAGTGAAACTGAAATGTCCTGGATTTTAGATACCTATAACGCTCTTAATACCGGCCTTGATAATGAGGGATGTGTTACCGGTAAGCCTATCGCCGAAGGCGGTGTTCATGGAAGAACGGAAGCTACCGGCCGGGGTGTTTTCTATGGTATTCAGGAAGCCTGCAACAATAAAGAGGACATGAAAATGCTGAACCTCAATCATGGACTCGAAGGGAAAACGGTCATTATTCAGGGACTGGGTAATGTCGGAACGTATTCCGCAAAGTTTTTACAGAAAGGCGGCGCGAAAATTATCGGGATAGCTGAAATTGAAGGGGGTATATATGATCCAGGGGGAATTGATATAGATAAATTATTAGAATTCCGGGAAGATACAGGTTCCATATTAGACTTTGACGATGCGAAAAATATCAAGCCTTCTTCCAAAACCCTCGAAATGGAATGTGATATTCTGGTCCCGGCTGCCCTTGAAAATCAAATAACGGAGGATAACGCCCAAAATATACAAGCAAAGATTATTGCTGAGGCGGCTAACGGACCAACAACTTCCAGCGCTCACGACATTCTTAAGAAGCGCGGTTGTCTTATTATACCGGATCATTATCTGAATGCCGGTGGTGTTACGGTTTCATATTTTGAATGGCTGAAAAATCTTTCACATGTTCGTTTTGGGCGTTTAGATAAACGTTTTGAAGAAAACGCCTTCAAACGTATTGTTGAAGCAATTGAAAGTGTATCGGGAAAGAAATTCACCCAAGAGCAAATTAATATGCTCTCTCACGGAGCAAGTGAAGAGGATATCGTCGAATCAGGGTTGGAAGAGACAATGGTTGTTGCCTATAATGAAATTAACGAAATACGCAAAAAGCATGATGTTGATCTACGAACAGCCGCCTACATAAGCGCTATTAATAAAATTGCACAGGCCTATGAACAATTGGGTATTTTCCCATAATTTTATAATCACCTGTTTTTTAAAGGCACTTTTATTGTTAAAGTGTCTTTTTTTATTCGTATTTCCGCTCTCTTTTATCTCCGGTTTTCCCATAATCACTAACCTATTCTTATCTCTTCTTATACGAAGGCCTTGCCGATTCCCACCTTGCTGATTTAATAATAAATTATTCTACGCAAGCTATATCAATAGCTTTTTCATAAATATATATATACATGTATTTACATTTTTTTAAAATTTGTTTGCTCTAAAATAATTACAGTGAAATTAGTACTTAATTATTAAGCAATTAGGATTAACATTTAAGCAATTTATATGCTGAAGGTTGTAATCCAATTTTATATCAGACCCCAAAAAAAGTTGTGTCAATAAAACGAGCTGAAGCTTTTTTCAACAGGCAATGAACTTCCGCTATAAATAAAAAAGGTAACTTTATGAATATCAGAAGAGTACTAATTCTATTAGTGTGCCTCATAGTTATGCCTCTTATGGCATATTCACAGGGAAAAATTAAAGGAACTGTATCGGACGCTCATACCGGTGAAACACTCCCCGGTGTCGATCTAATTCTTGAAGGAACTCATGTCGGTTCCATCACTAATGCGGATGGAAATTATATTATTAAAAATGTAGACCCCGGCTCATATGTCCTTAAAGCAAGTTACGTTGGATATAAAAGTTTTGAACAGAAAATCACTGTCCAAAATGAGAAAACAGTCACTGTTAATGTAAAATTATCACAAAGTGCTATTAATCTGAATCAGGTAGTAGTGAACGGTGAAGGAGGTCCTGTCCAAATTAAAAAATTGGGTAATAGCATAGGAATGGTAGATATGAAAAAAACAGAATTTCTGCCTGTTGATAATTTTTCCAATCTCATACAAGGCCGGGTTCCGGGTGTCGTAGGACTCAAAGTTGGAGGATTGACCGGAGCCGGTTCAAGAATAAGAATCAGGGGATCAGCAAGTTTATCCCAAAATAATGAACCCGTCGTTTATATCGATGGTGTCAGAGTTGACAATGGTGGTGGTTTTGGTGGCGATGTCAGTGCCGGTGGTGGTGGTACGCCCTCACGGCTTGATGATATCAACCCGGAAGATATTGCTCGTGTAGAGATACTTAAAGGTGCAGCAGCTGCTACTCTCTATGGAACGGAGGCATCCAATGGTGTTATTGAAATATTCACTAAAAAAGGTGCCGTAGGTCCTCCGGTATTCAATTTTAAAATTCAACAAGGTCCTGTCAACTACCCACATCGCATTAAATCTGCTGTTGGTTATGCCACATCACAGGCCCAGGCTGATACTATGTCTCATTATTTTGGAGGCAGCGTTAAACCATATCAACTGGTAAGTCATAATTTTGCCAACGATTTGATGACTACCGGCTTTTCACAAAGCTACACAGCATCCGTCTCCGGCGGTACACCCGGAATCACATATTTTACTGATGCGCGATTATACAAAGTAAACGGACCTTTTGGCGGAAATAACATCTCTTACCCCGTTGGTACCGGACCCAAAGCAAATGATATTGATCAAAAAGTTTACCTTAACGCGAATGTAAATATATTCCCAACCGACAATTTACAATTCCGAGTAACATCAGGTTATACAACATCTTCTCTTTCTACCATAGATAATTCCAATAATATTTATGCTGTCCTGGCCGATGCCGAGTTCAGTCAGCCGCAACGGGTCAGTTATAACGACCGCAATGGTTCACCTGCATTTTTGACGTTAGCCGAGGCTACTCAACAACAAACCAATCAAAAAGTACAGAACTTTAACGGAAGCCTTGGTATTAATTACAGGCCGTTAAATAACCTGACCTTAGATGCCACCTTCGGTATTGATGCGGTAAATCAAAACAGTACTCACTACCGTCCTTTTGGGTGGAATATCAACCATTTTGCAAGTCTTGACCCACAAGGTGACAAATCATTCAGTAATTTGAGTCATAAAAACTATACAGCTGAAATTAAAGCCACTCTGGATAATCAAATCAGCGATGACATTAAATCAACCTTTATTCTTGGTGGACAAGAAAACATGAAATCGAACGAATTATATACTGGAACAGGTCGTAATTTCCCTGGTCCTGGTCTCGAAGTCATTGGGGCGGCAGCTGAAAAAACACTGTCTGAAACATACTCCAAGGATGTTAATGTTGGTACCTTTGCACAGGAACAAATCGGATTCAGAGATTACCTCTTTACAACTATAGGAGCACGCCTTGATGCCAATAGCGCATTCGGTTCGAAATTTCATGCTGTTCTATATCCAAAAGCTTCTGTTTCCTATAATCCCTCCGGTCGGACACGCTGGCAACCCATTGGCCCCATTAGTTCTCTTTTACTTCGGGCTTCCATTGGTCAATCGGGGCTTCAGCCGGGCGCTTTCGACGCATTAACCACTTATGCTCCGATAACTTCCGATCAGGGTCCGGGTATTGTCCCCAGTAATCTGGGTAATCCCGATTTAAAACCGGAGGTATCTACCGAATGGGAAACAGGGATGGATATTGGATTATTTAACGATCTGATTGCTTTTAAAGGAACTTATTGGCATCGAACAGTTAAGAATGTATTAGTCCCACGTCAATTTGTTGTCAGTGGCGGTTTTCGCAGTACTCAGCTATCCAATATCGGACAAATGAAAGCACAGGGTGTTGAGCTGAGTCTGAACGGAACCGTTATTAAAAAGAAAAGTATGTCTTTACACCTCTATGCAAATGGGGCTTATCTATGGCAACAGGTTACTTCTTTAGGCGGAGCGCCTCCAATTAAAATAGGCGGCAGTTATCCCCGGTATAGAAATTTCATTATGCAAGGATATTCTCCTGGTGTGATGTTTGGTGCGGAGTTGAAACAAGTACAACCCGGCTACCTCCCCGTCGACTTCAATGGTGACGGAAAACCAGATAGCAAAGCCCAGGTTATGAGTTACCTTAAGACATTGAATGCCAGTAATGCGTCATTGCCAACCAGTTCGAATGTCATTATGATTGAAAACGGTTTAAACAGTTATCTCGGTAAACCCACACCAGACTGGACCGGCGCCTTTGGCGGAAGCATGAATTATAAGAATTTCACACTCGAAACGAACTTCGAATTCAAAACAGGTCACTATTATGTAACTGACCTGACATCTGCATTCCGAACATCCAACCCTGTTATTGGCCGTAATACCCCCCAGTCAGCGAAAGTTGAACGGGATTATGTAACAGGAGGTGTTAATGGCAATTATCAACCGCAGAACAATGCCAATGTCCGTTACCAGGCCTTAAAAGACTGGCTGTATAAAGATCTCGCTATGGCCCCATTTAGCGGTCTTAATGAGGTAAAGAAAGCCGACTTCATACGCTGGAGAGAGCTTAGCCTGACGTATCGTATACCACGAAGAATTCTGAAATATTATGGCATATCCAAGATGTCATTAACGGCTGCGGCACGTAACCTGGCGCTCTTTACGAAATTTCCGGGTGTCGATCCCGAAGTTAACGCTGTAGGAAACGATGCAGGAAATAATCTTACGAATAACTTCAATGTCGGGAACCCGGTATTCAACTGGCCAATCCCAAGAACAATCTTATTTACAGTGAAGCTGACTATTTGATCTCATATATGAGTCAAGTCAACCCATGATAATCCATAGATCTAATATTAAAAGAAACTTCACTAAGGAATTTGTTATGAAATCATTGAGAACACTTAAAACATTTAATACTGTCGCTCTGACCGCTTTGATAATTGTAGGCATGAGCGTTTCGGGCTGCGATCCACTCAAGGTAAACAACCCTAACAACCTTGTTGAATCCGACCTTAATAATCCGGCTGCAGCCAAACCCATGGTTAATGGTGAAGAAGCATCGGTAACAAGAGCCATCAATAACATGCTGCCACCCTACTCAGTCGCTAGTGGCGAACTCATAAATATCGGTTCAAGAGAAGCCTGGGATGAACTGGAATACGGTAATCTTGATGATCCTAACAATGAGTTCTCTGATGCAGCTTTTCCATACATGGGAGAGGCGCGTTGGTGGAGTAATGATGTCATTCAACGGCTGGAAGCCTTTAAGAAAAATGGAACGCTTAAATCGGGTGACGAACCGGAACTTGCCCGTGCTTATCTATATGGCGGTATCATTTATTCGACCATTGCCGATATGTTTCAGAACTTTGTTTTTTCCGATAAATCGACCCCCGGTAAGCCTATCGGCGACAACAACATGGTGAAATTATATGATGACGCAATAGGGTATATAAACAAAGGTCTGGCTATTAATTCTATTAATGACAACCTTAAAACAGCTTTGCTTGCCATGCGTGCCAGAGCTTATTATTCGAAAGCACTTTGGCAGAAAGATCATGCATCCCCTGTTGATACTATGAATCCTTTGATCAATGATGCAAATGCTGTTGCAGATGCGAAAGCCGCGTTGAATTTGATGAGTGGTGATTATTATTATAAGCTTAATATTACCCCAAGCACTCCCGGTATCTTAGGCGGTAATGGCTTAGGTGGCCAGGTCAATGTTAATCTTTACCTACGCATTTCAGGTACTTATATCGTACCGAGTGACAATGGAAAAACTGTCAAGGACTTGAGTAGTCCATCAACGAGTATAAGTATGACGGATCCCATAGATTCTATTCCTGATCCCGTACTCTATAATCGCATCAAAACATTTACAGAATCACAGCAATACGATGATATTATTGTTACTTCCAAACGGGAAATGTTATTGATTTTGGCTGAATCAGACCTGGCCCAGAGCGATATGAACGGATTCACCACAGAGATCAATAAATTACGAGCTCTAAATAACCTCACCCCGTATTCCGGTCAAATACCGGCTACAAAACTATTGGAATATGAAAGGAGAGTAAACCTCTTCCTGCAAGGCCGGTTATTAAATGATGAATATCGATTTGATGAGAAATCGAAAGAATGGAAATCGAATAGTACGGCCGTTACGAAACCCGGCACCTTCTTTCCGATAACCATCACAGAACGAAGAGCCAATCCTTACCTCTCAGAGTAATCTGACTCATACGATAAAACAGAGGTGCGGGTTCTTCCGATAGGGAGAACCCGCTTTTTTATTGCATTGCTTTGACAATCTCCTCCGGCTTAATCTGATCCAAAGGTATTTTTGAATCCTCGATGAATTGATTGATGTGAGTTTCGGGCATTGGTTGTGTTAACAGGCTGACTACAAACAATACAACAACATTCACAATGAGCCCAAGTATACCGGCGTGTATATCAAACAATGGCGGAGCAAAAAAGGAATAATAAACCATCACGAGGGTTCCACTTATCAAACCGGCATAAGCTCCGGCTTTGGTTACTCTTCTCCAGAAAAAGGCCGCGACAATTATAGGGAAAAACTGAACGACACCTCCATAGGCTATCAATAGTAAAGAAACCAATGATGATGGAGAATAAAGGGCTAATAAATATGAGAGTAACGAAATCGTCAGTACCAGTATGCGGGTCATCATCACCAAACTACGTTCTTTGAGTTTGGTTTTGAACAGCTTGACATAAAAATCACGAACAATGACAGAAGCAGCCGTATGGGCCAGGTTAGCACCAGTTGACATAGCGGCGGCAAGCGCTCCGGATAGCAAAATACCGATCAGCCAGGGAGAGAAATTGGCGCGTTCGATCAGTTTTACCAATACCGTATCAGATTGTTTTAACGGATGTCCGGCAAATACCAATATCCCGGCAAAACCAACAAAAAAAATGGGTATGAGAATATATCCGTATAAGGGATAAAGAATGATTGTCTTTTTTAATGTTTTCTCACTGTTGGCACTATACGATTTACTAAAGATATGCGGCCACATCGACAGACCAATAACACTCACTACCAAAGCAGAAGAAAAAGCGGCAAATGACATGGCATGATGATGTCCGGGAAGTGTTAGATAATCGGGGGCCTGCGCAGCAATCTGATGAAACATGTTCGTCACACCACCATAGAATTTATAAGGAATGGCCAAACCAATGATCCAGGCCACGGCAATCATCACGATACCCTGTACAACGTTTGTCCAGCCTATGCCCCTTAACCCGCTGGTAAATACATAAACGGCTACTACTATAAAAGCAATAAGGGAACCCAGCCAAAAAGGGATATTCCCACCCGTTGACGCATCCACCAAAAAACCGGCTCCTTTAATTTGTATAGTGAGATAGGGAATAAATGCACCAACGCTGATAATGGCCATTAATGCGGATAATCCCTTACTTTGAAATCGTGCTGAGACCAGTTCGGCCTGTGTAAGATACCCGTATTTTTTGCCGAGGCGTGCTGTTTTAGGCCCCAGCACCCAGAGCGGTATTAATCCAAGACCCAGATAACCGATTATATATAATCCGGGTGCTCCTTTCGAGTAGGTCCAGCCGGGTCCACCCAGGAATGCGAAGGCGCTGAATATTTCTGCTCCCATAATGAAAAAGAGCACGAAAAGACCTATACTCCTGCCATCAGCTATATAGCTGTCAAGACTCGTTCCCGTTTCTTTCCGCCTGGCTTTTATGCCTATGATTAACACCATTAACAAATAAGCAGAAGTAATGGCTGTAACAACCATCCAGTCTTTCATCGGGATTCCTCCTTCGAATATTCCCACATATATGTTATTACCAGGCCGATAACGATTATCAGATTCCAGAGAACAAACCAAAACATCAGAAAGGGCATTCCAAGTACCATCGGGTAAATAAAGTTGACATATGATATTACAGGCCAGATAATCGCTGTCAGACAGATGAAGAAATATATCCCCATAACGAGGCCGATCTTCTTTTTATTCATAGACACAATCCAAGAGTCTTAATATTTGGTTAAGCTGTGACAAAACTAATCTTTTATAAGTACTAAAATGTTCTCTTTACCGCAACTTTATCGGTGATCAGTAAGCAGTAAAACAGTTAACAAAAAAATCGTATCACTTAAACCTGCACAACTCCTGCTGTTTCAATGATGGTATTCAAAAGCACGTCAACACCTTTCGCCAAATCCTCATAACCTGTCCATTCTTCCGGACAATGACTTCGCCCGTTTTTACTGGGTACGAATAATAAGCCAACATTCGTAATTTGAGCCATCATCATGGCGTCATGACCAGCCCCGCTACTCATTATTTTATGTGAATATCCGAGTTTTTTAGTATGATATTTCATTTTTTCCAGTATTTTTTCTGAAAAACGAAGGGGTGATACACGCATTTTCTCTTCAATAGAAAAATTCATACCCATGGACTCGGATATATCCGTTAGTTCCTGATCAATATCGGCATAAACACGCTGTATGCATTGCTCTTTGGGGGACCTGATATCGATTGTGAATGTTACTTTTCCTGGGATGATATTCATGGCACCGGGGTGTACATTCAAATTCCCGACCGTCGCGACGGTACCATTATCGGCATTATCAGCAAAATGACTAATCTTACTAATTACTTTTGAGGCCATATCCATCGCATCTTTTCTCATATTCATCGGTGTGGTACCGGCATGATCGGGCCGGCCATTTACCGTGACTTCAAGCTGATGAATACCGACAATTTTCTCCACCAAACCGATTTCATTCCCTGATTGCTCCAGGACCGGCCCTTGTTCGATGTGCAACTCAAAAAAAGCTTTCAATGATTCCGGTTCCCGGACAGATCCCTGAAATCGATCCGGATCGAAACCAAAATCACGCATCGCTTCAGCCATGGAAATACCATCTGAATCCACATAATTATCCAGATCATCCCTGGTCAGATTTCCGGTCATGGCCCTGCTGGCGATCAACCCGCTTCCAAAACGCCCCCCTTCTTCCTCGATCATCGCTATGAATTCGATGGGATGTTCAACTGTCAGATTCTTTTCTTTCAACACTCTTGCTATTTCAAGGCCGGTCACCACTCCGGCAGGACCATCAAAGTTGCCGCCGTTTTTCACCGAATCGAAATGAGAACCGATCATAACGGCCGGGGCTTCGTTTTGACGCCCTTCCAAACGGCCCACGATCGTACCAACGGCGTCTTCATAAACTTTAAGACCCATATTCGCCATCTCCCTTTTTATGTAATCCCTGGCTTTACGGTCCTCTTTGGAATATGTAAACCGTGTCAACCCGTTACCGGGGGTAGCATTGAACCGGGCCAAGGATTCTATGTCTTTTTTGATCCTTTCGACATTGGACTTGTACATATACTAATAATCTGCATTTATGTTGTTTGAAAGTTTATAAAACCCATCCTAAACAAAAACACCCGTTTTTAAAAATTTTTATCCTTGTATTTTGAGTCCCGGATTTAAACGGATTCAAGGGGGGTGAATTGGAAAATGTCTTATCTGT
>Ga0102962_1001185_pt1 | contig 10713 bp, 4 predicted proteins | sample SalPonF2_C_D2_MG_FD_84519 | JGI IMG/M metagenome (GOLD analysis project Ga0102962, IMG submission 84519) | Salt pond soil microbial communities from South San Francisco under conditions of wetland restoration - Salt Pond MetaG SF2_C_D2_MG ... | reverse complement strand
GCCGGAATTCTCGGACTGGCAGTAGGATTTGGTGCACAGGAACTTGTGCGTGATTTCATTTCAGGTTTTTTTATTTTACTGGAAAATCAAATCAGGGCAGGTGACGTGGCGATTATTAACGGAACAGGTGGACTGGTTGAGAAAATTGAGCTCCGAACTACTTCACTGAGAGATTTTTCAGGTACGGTACATGTATTTCAGAATGGCAAAATCAATTCACTTTCCAATATGACCAAGGAATGGTCGGCCATCGTTTTTGACATGGGGGTTGCTTATAAAGAAGATGTTGATCATGTGATGAAGGTGATGAAAGAGGTGGGCGATGAAATGAAAAGCTCTGAAGAGTATGGTCCAAACATTCTTGAACCTATCGAAATTTTTGGTGTGGATCAGTTTGCTGACAGTGCGGTAGTTATTAAGGCCCGGCTAAAAACCAAACCTATTCAGCAATGGACCATCGGCAGAGAATACCGGAGAAGACTCAAAATTGCCTTCGATAGGGAAGGTATTGAAATCCCGTTCCCGCATACAACCTTGTACTGGGGTGAAGAAATTAAACCGCTTCAGGTAAATATGAATAAACCTGAAAAGTAAAACATAAATCCTGATGATAAATGGCCTGTTTCTCACTGAGAAGCGGGCTTTTTTCATTAATTAACGCATTGCTGAAATTTCAATTAAGAATAATTCTAAATAATATTTATCTTTTTTAATTCATTCGAAAAAAAATGTTTAAGTCTAAGAAACATATATTTTCAGGTATTTTTAACTTAAATCTGATCACCTTTTTTTCTCCTGGATAAGATCGATGCATTAATTGCTAAATTGACTATAAATTAGTAACTTGTAAAATTGTTGGCTGTATTTTTTTTACATTTAAATAGCATCAAACGAATGTAATCATGGGTGTTGCCATAGCCATTACTTATCTGCCGGAAATTTGTAACCCATGGCAGATTAAAATCCTACAGCTGACTAAATTACATGTCATCAGACAGGGATTTTGTAAAGTTTATTATGAAAAACCTACTTTCCTAACCATCGAAACCATCCTTTCTAACCTTTTCTTCCTAAATCCTTCCTATTATGAAAAACATTTACCTGACAACAACCCTGCGGGGTTTGCTTAGTTTCCTTTTTACCCTGTTACTTACAGCGCAATTTGTCAATGCACAACAGCTAAATCCGGAATTACCCGGTAAAATCGAGGAGGCTGACTCCACGGGCCATGTTTTAAAAAGTACGAATGCCGGAACATGGAACGCACTGTCAAACGGCAGTGATTATTATATCTATTTCACATGGACCGGAGTTACTAACAGTTGTCCATGCCATTCGGGCATAAATATTTATTTTTATCGCAGTGGCATTTCCAGTGCCGTTGCTTCGCAGGGAAGTCCGGCTGCTAATTATTCCGGAACTGGTGTTCACTATTCAATGGGACCCAACCAAACCGGATCTTTTACTTTTAAAGCGCCATACACAGGACATACCTATCTGATCAGTTCAAGCTTTGATTGCATATATTCCTGCAGCGGTGACTGGCATTCTACCGGTGCAATAACCCGAAGCACCAGCTATATTAAAAGCCCCACCAATGTGCAGGCTTCCGACAGCGAATCTGATACCTATATTAAAGTAACCTGGGATAAGGGAACTGATGTTCCCAATAGCAATCATGGTTATAAAATATACCGGGACAATATGCTGGTGGACAGTATATACAATGTTTCCAGTTATGAATGGTATGATTATGATGTAACACCGGGTGAAACACATACTTATAAAGTGACAACCTATACCGTATCCTGGGGTGGTCAGGAATCCTGGGGATACAGTGATACAGGAAGCACATTCTTCTTAAATCCAACTGCAGAAGCCAAAACTTCCAGTGTGGTACTTACATGGAATAATCCGCAGTCAATTGGTGCCACGAGTATTAAAATTGAAAGAAATGACGGACAAAGTACAATTGGCCTTGATGTGAAAGATGCTGCCATTGCCAATTATACTGATGATACTGGTATCCCGGGCTATGAATATACCTACATAATTACTCCGCTTGCTTCCGGTAAAACATACGTCCCGGCTGAAGTAATAGGACACCGCATGCCCAATGGAAAGATTTCCGGTTATGTCCGTACAGTAGGTAATTCCGGAGTGCCTGGTGTGGAAGTGTGTGCCGTGCGGCAAAATGATATTCCGCAAAGCGATACGGATACCTATTGTGACACTACCAATTCTCAGGGATACTATGAACTGTCACACATCTATTATTACGAAAGTGCAACATTTACCATTACCCCTAAAAAGGAAAAGCATGGATTTTCACCTTCTTTTCTTTCTGATGTTACGCTCGAGCAAATAGAAGGAGGAAATTACCGTACCAATATGAATTTTACAGATACTTCCTCCTTCTCAGTAAGAGGACATATCTATCAGGTATTAAATGGTGATACCTGCAACCTGCCCGGAGTATCCATGGAAGTAAATGATTTACCCACCGGTGCCGTTTCTGATGCTGAAGGCAAGTATGCCCTGACAGTGGAGAATGCCGGGAAATATACAATAAAACCAGTACTCGAAAATCACACATTCGCACCAGCTTCCAGATCTTATAACATTGATCAGGATTTGATTAAGATTAATTTTGAAGATACTGCTACTTTCGTGCTGGATGGCCATGTATGGGCCAGTTGTGGTATATACATCGGACAGGCAAAACTGCACATTTACAGTCAGGCTAATCCTGCAAGCTGCTTTGATACCACAGTGATGACGGATACTGAAACAGGATATTATCATTTGAGGCTGCCGGGTAGACCTTATTATGTTGAACTGGTTGAGTTTACACCATCCGATCCTTCTGTAACTGATAAAACAGAAGTTGAGGGGTATTTCAATACAGAGGAAGCAGATTTAACAGATGGGGATATAACCCGCAATTTCACTTACAGAAAAGCTCCTTCCATAATGGTTGATGGTTTTTATAATATGGGTTGCGGTGATTATAGGGATATTCCCATTGTTCAGCAGAACAGAATCTATCCGCTTAAAATTAGCGTGCTGGAAGCTTTTGGTGATCAATCCTGTCTGACTGACACTGGTTACGTTATCATTTACAACGGCCTGGTGAACGGTAGTGTGAAAGTTGATACGCTCATGCTGCAGGACGGTGTAGCACATTATGATCTGATACCGGGCAATCCGAACATTATTGCTCCCTACAAAAAATTATTACAGATAACCGCCAATGTTGAAGGACAGACTGACGACTATAGCCAGGAAGTACTGATTACAGGAAACAGGCCCAGGGAGCAAACATTTGTAAGTGTTTCCCCGGAAATACCTTTCCTTATTCTGCGTGATCCACCGGGGGATGGTAGTTTTAGTTTTATGAGCAAAGGAACTTCTACCGAAAAGGCGGTTAGCTTTATGGCCAAACAGGATAATTCGGTTACTGTTTGGGATCAATTGAAGGCAGGTGTAAAATTTGAAGCTGGATTTGGTGTAACTGTTGAAACATCGATATGGGGCAGTATAAAAGCCAGTATGGAAGTGGGAGCCTCAATCAGTACTTCGGATGAATTCAGATTGAATATAACCAACACTGAGGATTTTGCCACTTCCGGCAATTCGGATATTACAGGTAAAAATGGTGATGTGTTTGTAGGCTCTTCCCTGAATATGATCTATGCCCTTACCGATATTATAAAGTTTGACTCTACGATATGTTCAGTTGATAAATCGGTTGACATTATTATGGGTACTGAAAGTTTCAATACCACTTTCATGTATACTGAAGATCATATTCGTAATGTGCTGATTCCTCAGCTTACTCAATTGCGAGATCTTTACCAGAATGAAGGCTCCGATTCTGCAAAACTGTATGAAAACCAGATAAAAGTATGGCAGCAGACACTCAATAACAATGAAGAGGAGAAGAAAAAAGCTGCCTTTATTGAAAACAGGTCCTTTAGTGCTGGTGTTGATTATACTTCAACAGAAGAAATTACAACTACGCAGATCTCTTCAGTTGAATTCAATATGTTTGTTAATGATCAGGTTGCAATAGAAGCAGGTCTTGAAATTGGAGGAGTTGGCTTTAGCGGAGGGGTTGAAGCCACTTTCAGAATGGACCTCGGAAATTCAAAAACCAGCTCACTAACAACCACCACAAAAACAGGTTATACGCTCAAAGATGATGATGCGGGCGATTTTTACAGTGTAGATATCCTGTCTGACGGAGTATATGGTACACCTGTATTTAAACTGGTCAGTGGCCGGAGCAGTTGTCCCTGGGAACCTGGAACACAGCCCCGCGAAGGCGTTCAGCTGCTTTCCGACAAATATACCGCCTTTGAGGAAAATCCGAATGCAGCCATACCTTATGTGTTGAGTCTGGGAAATATCAGTCAGAGTGATGAATCCCGTATGTACAACCTCATATTTCTGCAAAAAAGTAACCCGGATGGCGCCATGCTGACACTCGGTGGAAGTCCTGTTCAGGGCGGACTTAAAACGCCCTACCAGATTGATCCGGGAACTGCTGCAACAGCTACGATTACAGTGAAACGAGGCCCCACTGCTTTTGATTACAATAATCTGCAGTTTGTTTTGCAATCGGGCTGCGACGATCCTGCAATTGGAGATACAATTAACCTCAGTGCGCATTTTAAAAGCTCCTGCAGTGCTGTTTCCATTAGCAGACCCAACAACGGGTGGCTTATTAACCAGAATGACAGCAACCAGATGGAAATAAGGCTCGATGGCTACGAACTGGATAAACTGACACTGGTCAGCCTGCAATATTCACCTGCCGGCACAAATAACTGGAAAACAGATGTGACTTTTGATAATAATTCACTCGACAATGAGTACACTGTTTTCAACTGGAACCTGCCGGATATTCCTGACGGAAACTTTGACCTCAGAGCTAAAGTAGAATGCAGTGATGGAGCAGGATACTCCTCCACCATCTCAGGTACTATTGACAGGAACGGACCTGCACTGTTTGGTGTTCCTGAACCCGCAGATGGTGTATACGACAATGGTGATGTGATCTCTGTGAGCTTTAATGAATCAATTAATTGTGACAGGATTGCAACCAACAACATTACCCTTCATGATTTGTCGAAAGGGAAAGTTTACAGCGGTTATACCGGATGCAACGGTAATACCCTTATCATTGTTCCTGAACCCGGTAATGATGACCTTTCAGGCGATACGATTAAACTGGAAGTATCCGGGATATACGATATGCATGATAACATAATGCCGGATACTGTTAACTGGACATTCCGGGTTGCTGATACTGCTTCGTTTGCCATTAATAATGATGATGATACAGATGGGGATGGTATCGTGAACAGTGAAGATAATTGTGTGCTTTCGTACAATCCGTCACAGGATGATCTGGATGGTGATGGAACGGGTGATGCATGTGATGATGACATTGATGGAGATGGCATACTCAATGTGGATGACAATTGCGTTTATACTGCCAATCCTGATCAGATGGATGCTGATTCAAACGGGATTGGAGATGTCTGCGAAGCTACAGCCGATGGTGACGGAGACGGAATTCCCAATGACATTGATAATTGTCCCTACACGTATAATCCAGATCAGGCGGATACTGATAACGACGGAACAGGAGATGTGTGTGACAATGACCTGGATGGAGATGGTGTAATTAATACAGCAGATAATTGTATGACAACTGCGAATCCTGATCAGGCAGATGCCAATAATGACGGTATCGGAGATGCATGTCAGAATTCAACCGGAATAGACGAATATAACCAGAAAGGATTTATGTTGTACAGAAATTATCCGAATCCTTTTAGCGATTATACTATAATCAGGTACAGTGTACCGGTTCAGTGCCGTGTTATCCTGCAGATATTTAATGCCCTGGGTGAACAGATTATGATTAAGCAACTGGATGTAAATCAGGGTGAGCATGATTATACCTGGAAAACAGCCGGACGCCCCAATGGCATCTATTTCTATTCGATTTCTGCCAAACCTGCTGATGGCAGTGAGAATTACTGGAACATTCAGAAGATGGTACTGAAACGTTGATGAAATGTTTATCAATGATTGCCGGCTTTGAACTGAAATTAGTTTCAAAGCCGGCATCTTTTTATCTGTATGAGCATTGAACATCGCTTTCTTACACCTGTTTCTATAATCGTGAGAGTTATTGAAAGATCATCTTTTATAATTATTTCATGGCAGGTTCCAAAAAGAAGAAAAAGAAGAAGAAGAAGCAAAGCAGGTTCAATACTGTTAAAGAAAAAATAACAAGATATTATGACAGGATAATCAGGCAGGCAAGCCCGGGCAGATTGTTAATACTGGGTTATTTTTTATTGATCATAGCAGGTTTGGGTCTGCTAAGTCTGCCATTTGCGCAAAAAGAGCATGTGGGTTTTCTGGACAATCTTTTTATTTCAGCATCAGCTTTATCTACCACAGGGTTGGTGACTGTGGGTGTGGCTTCCCATTATAATTTTATCGGGCAACTGATTGTTTTGTTACTTATCCAGTTGGGCGGTATGGGTTATATGACCGTGGCTTCATTCATTATGCTGGCAAGAGAGAAGCCTATATCAAAGATGTCAGTTAAAATATTAAATGATGAATTTAATCTTCCGGAGAATTTTAATATCGTACACTTTATAAAAGAAACTGTATATTTTTCTGCAGCTATTGAACTGGCGGGCGCTGTTGCCTTGTATATCATTTTTCAGGTCAAAGGAATCAGCCATCCTGTTTGGTCGGCTGTTTTTCACAGCATTTCAGCCTTTTCTACAGCCGGGTTCAGTCTTTTTCCCGGCAGTTTTGTACAATTCAGTAATAATCTTGCACTGAACCTGGTAATTGCCTTGCTTTCAATTGCTGGAGGTCTCGGGTTTATTGTGTTTACAGAAATTTACGATCGAATAACCCGCCACAAAAAAGATTTCTCCTTCACAACCCGCATCATTCTGCGTGTAACCCTGATCATGCTGGTGGCAGGAACTCTGATTTTTTTCCTGAGTGTTGAAGACCTGAAAAAGCTTTCTGTTGGAGAACGATTGCTGGTGTCATTTTTTCAAAGTATGACAGCATTAACTACTGTAGGCTTTAATACTTATCCGGTAGCCTCTATTCCTCATGCGCCACTCTTTCTCATGACAATCTTTATGCTTATTGGCGCCTCACCCTCAGGAACCGGTGGAGGCATAAAATCAACCACTGTTACCGCCTTGTTTGCTGAAATGAAATCAATTGTTTCCGGACGTAAAAAAGCTGCTCTTTTTGGCAACAGTTTTCCTGAACACAGAATGAGACTGGCAGTGGCAAGCTTCTTCTTTTATATGACTATCCTGGTCACAGGCATCTATCTTCTATTGATGACAGAGCAGGGAAAATCTACTTTTGATGTTATTTTTGAAGGAACTTCAGCATTGGGTACCGTCGGACTAAGCAGAGGCATTACCTCCTCACTTTCCTCAGCAGGAAAAATTATCATTATGCTAATGATGTTTCTTGGGCGTATTGGTCCGCTTTCATTTGGCATAGCCTTTATGTCATCAGAGAAGAACAAAAATAAGTTCGAAAAAGAAGAAGATGTGGCTGTTTGATTAAGTTGAAGCCTACCAGTTTTCTTACATACTATTGTTTTTTAGGTTGATACTGAAATTTATGTTGTAGAACTATAAAATATTTTCCGGATTTTCATGCTCAAATAAATCTCAATTCATTCATTTTTTTAACTTTAACAATTAAATAAAGCTAAAATTAATAATCTAAGGGACAATTAATCCAACTTGCTTTAAAGATCTTGTGAATAAAACATTGTTTTATTAAATAATTATGTATCGTTATTAACCCTAACCAAAGTAAAAGATGAAAAATTTATCATTTGTCAGGCAGGTTTTGATCTTGCTTGTAATTAGTTTAGCAATTTCATCCTGTACCCAAAAGAAGCAGGAAGAAGCTTTAAAAATTGATTTTGTTAAGTACCAGCTGGATAATGGTTTGACAGTTATATTACATAACGATAAATCTGATCCGATTGTATCACTTGCCATCCAGTATCATGTGGGATCGAACAGGGAATCAAAGGGACATACGGGATTTGCACATCTCTTTGAGCACATGATGTTCCAGCAATCTGAAAATGTCGGAGAGGATCAGTTTTTTCGCATTATTCAGAATGCCGGCGGTACCCTGAACGGAGGAACCGGCAAGGATGGAACAGTGTATTACGAAGTGGTTCCCAAAAATGCACTTGAAAAAGTCTTATAGCTGGAATCCGATCGCATGGGCTATTTGCTGAATACAGTCACTGAGACTGCTTTTGCCAATCAGCAAAATGTTGTTCAAAATGAAAAAAGGCAGAGTTATGATAACCAACCCTACGGATTCACCCGTTATGTGATAGACAAGAATCTTTATCCTGACGGCCATCCCTATAGCTGGCAGATTATTGGTGAAATGGAAGACCTGCAGCATGCAACCATAGTGGATGTAAAAAATTTTCATGAAAATTTTTATGTTCCCAATAATGCTACACTGGTGCTGGCTGGCGACTTCAATACTGCTGATGCGAAAACCTTGATTGAGAAATATTTTGGTGAAATACCGTCAGGGAAAAAAGTGACGGATATGAAACCTATGAACATTAGCCTGAATCAGACAAAAAGGATTTACTATGAAGATAATTTTGCCAGGGCCCCGCGCCTGACCATGGTTTGGCCTACTATCAATGAATATACAAAAGATTCATATGCCCTTGAATTTTTAGGTGAAATTTTGGCTGATGGTAAAAAGGCTCCATTATACAAGGTGCTGGTTAAGGATAAAAACCTTACCTCACGTACCAGCGCTTATAACTATTCACAGGAACTGGCCGGACAGTTTAATATAACCATCACAGCCAATTCCGGGGTAAATCTTAGTGATGTTGAAGCAGGTATTAATGACGCTTTTGCCCTTTTCGAGAAAGAAGGAGTAAGCGAAAAAGATATTGCCAGAATCAAAGCAAAACTCGAAACAAGGTTCTATAACGGACTAAACAGTGTGCTTTACAAATCTTTTCAGCTGGCCAGATATAACGAATATGCCGGCGACCCCGGATTTATTGAGCAGGATATTGCCAACCTGAAGGCAGTTACCAAAGAAGATGTAATGGATGTGTATAACCGTTATATCAAAAATAAGCCTTTTGTACTTACAAGTTTTGTTCCCAAAGGACATACAGAATTAAATGCAGCCAACTGTGTAAATGCTGATATTCAGGAAGAAAATATCAACGATGCACTGGAGGTAAAAACTGATAAACTGGCTGAAGCTTCTGCTGAAATTGAAAAGACACCAACCAGCTTTGACAGAAGCAATGAGCCTGCAGCAGGTCCTGATCCGGAAATTACAGTTCCTGCTGTTTGGAAGGAAAAATTGCCAAATGGTTTAAAAGTGTATGGCATTGAACACACGGAATTACCTTTGGTAAGTTTTTCTATTATACTTGATGGAGGCCATTTACTCGATGATATGAGTAAACCGGGTGTAGCAAATCTTGTTACTGACCTGATGATGGAAGGCACCAGAACCAGGACCCCTGAAGAATTGGAAGAAGATATTGATTTACTGGGTTCCTCTGTTAACATGTACACTTCAGATGAATACATCAAAATAAATGTGAATTGCCTGTCAAGAAACTATGATTCAACCCTGGCGCTGGTACAGGAGATTCTCCTCGATCCACGATGGGACATCGAAGAATTTGAACGTGCCAAAATTAAAACATTGAACAACCTGAAACAACGTCAGGGTAACCCCTATTACCTGGCTTCCAAAACTTTCAGAAAACTCAACTACGGCAATGAACACATCCTTTCAACAATGGCTGCCGGTACTCCGGAATCCGTTAATTCTATTACAATTGATGACCTGAAAAATTACTATGCAGCTAATTTCTCACCATCAATTGCTTCTTTCCAAATTGCAGGAAATATTTCAAAAGAGGATGTGATGAATTCACTAGCTTCTCTTAGTGAAAACTGGGCAGCCAAAGAGGTAGCTATTCCTGAGACGAAACCTGCTGATCCTCCGGAAAAATCCAGTATAGTTTTTGTCGATATGCCGGGCGCTAAACAGTCAGTCATAAATATCGGTTGCCTCTCTATTCCACAAACAAATGATGAATACTATGCTGCCACTGTAATGAATGACAAACTGGGGGGTAGTTTTAATGGCATCCTGAATTTGATTCTTAGGGAAGAAAAAGGATTTACCTATGGGGCAAGATCATATTTTGATGGCACCAAAAGATATGGCGAATTTGTTGCTTCTTCTGCTGTTCGCTCAAATTCAACACTTGAATCTGTTGAAATATTTAAAGATGAAATGGAAAAATATCGCAACGGAATCAGTGATGAAGATTTGAACTTCACCAAAAATTCTCTTATAAAATCAAATGCCCGCAAATTTGAGACACTTTATTCGCTTGTTAGTATGCTGGAGGATATGAGTGCTTATAATTTGCCGTCGGATTATATTAAAAAACGCGAAGAAATCGTGAAAAATATGACCCCGGAAAGACATAAAGAACTTGCCCAAAAATACCTGCCAACTGACCATATGTATTATATTGTGGTTGGTGATGCTGCTACGCAAATGTCGCAGCTTGAAAAGGCTGGTTTGGGTAAACCGGTGCTC
>Ga0102962_1001184_pt1 | contig 10713 bp, 10 predicted proteins | sample SalPonF2_C_D2_MG_FD_84519 | JGI IMG/M metagenome (GOLD analysis project Ga0102962, IMG submission 84519) | Salt pond soil microbial communities from South San Francisco under conditions of wetland restoration - Salt Pond MetaG SF2_C_D2_MG ... | reverse complement strand
TAAATTTAATAATGCTTAATCAAGGCTCCAGAGTGTCTCTGCGCATTTTTATCCCGAAAGTGTTCGGGACACGATTAAATTTCTTGGTGAATAATCGGGGTTAATGAGTTTTTAAATAACGTGAGTTCGAAATAATATTTCCACTAAACAGCGTTTTGAAATGAATATTTTACTTTGCAGATTTCTCCAACCGGTCGAAATGACGCGAATGGGTGAAGATAATGTTGCTGTTTAAAAAACTTCACTCAAAGGCGTCATCTCGAACCCGCCTTTTGGGTGAGAGATCTTCCAAACGTGGATATGAAACAGAATAAGTATATAATTATATCGAATTCACGTTAAAATAACGTGAGTTAGTATCTAAAATTCATATTAATAATCGTTGGGATAGTTAAATATATTACGTCAAAATTTTTAAATGCCTAAAACCAGCAGGGACCTAACATGCTACGTCCCTACTGATCTGTGTATCAATAATTTATAAGGAAGAGAAATATTGTCCGAAAATATCATTTAAAAAATAACCTCAAATCTTATTCTTATAATACTCTACATGTCCATCCGATAGATCTGCAACTTTTTTAATCAATATCTGTCTTTGTTGTTCATTAAGAGGTTTAAAATTGCGTGCCAGATCTATTTTCTCCTGCATCATTTGGTGATTATCAGGACCGCTTATCAAAACGCTTATTGGCAGGGACCAGGCAAAATAAAGTGCATCTTTTACGGTGATGCGTCCGGGAACAACGGGATCATTGGAATGCCAGGAGGCATTACTTCTCGTTTTGGAGAAAAAACGTCCGTCGGCTAATGTTTTCATTGCGAGAATTCCCATATCTCTTTTTACAAGGATAGGCAGCACATTCTTAATAAAGCTCAAATACGATGGATCAAGAACATTTATAGGCATTTGGCAGGTTTCAAACTCATGAGTACGTTCAAGCATATGTTTGTGAGCTTTATAATTATTATGACCGGTAAATCCAATATGCTTGACTTTGCCCTCCTTTTTCGCTTGCAGCATAACATCAAGCACCCCGTTATTGAGCAAATGGTCTACATCCTTAGGAGTATAAATCGAGTGAATTTGCCAAAGATCCAAATAATCGGTATTCAGTCTTTTTAAGGAACCTTCTAAACTTTTACGGGCCTGCTTGTCATTTTCAGCATCCGTCTTCGTCATCAGAAAAATCTCATCCCGATATTTAGGTACCAGATATTTACCGTAACGCCGCTCAGCTCCACCGTTTTGATACGATTCAGAGTTGTCAAAAAAGCGTACACCACCGGTAATAGAGGTTTCAATAATAGCCTGAGCTTCTTTTTCACTGTGGTTGCGTCCGACATGATAACCACCCAACCCCAGCATGGTCACATGCTCGCCGGTATTTCCGAGTGGTCGTTTAGGCAGAACCTCACCGATTTTATCACTAGTCATTTTCGTATTGGCCAGCACATCTGTCCCAGAAATCATAAATGCCCCGGACAATGCTGATAACATCTTTAAGAATTCACGTCGATCCATATATCCTCCCTCTTGGATTACTTTTATATTATCTCTACCAACTTACGAAACAGGATTTATAAAGTATACAAAAGGATGTTAAATCAATAGCTTACATACATAGTCCATTGATGAATGTCATTTGTAATGCTTCTAACTTAATTTAATTAATTGGCTTAAATCATTATAAATTTATTGAATAGTATTATAAGCATCCGAAATTAATTTTAATATAGATCCTATCTTCAAGAAGGCTTTGCAAAACCAGGGATTTTGTTCAAGATCAAAGCTTGATCGACTTCGGAACCACAGCATATTAGCCATATGATAGGATTTCGAAGTCGCGAAAATGAAGATATTGGGCAAAAGAACGGTTTTGCATAGTCTTCTTGTAGAAATTTGTAGCTTATAATGATCAAAAGAACGGTTTTTTAAATACTGCCGTTAATGCAACAGAGAGATTGAACTAAAACTATTAATCGACATCAGAAAAAATCATTATGCCATATTTAAAATTTCAAACCAACAAACAGGTCGAAAATGAAGAGGATATTATTACGAAGGCATCAAAGTTAGTGGCCCGGGAACTGGAGAAATCAGAAGAATATGTGATGGTCGCGGTTGAACCCAACGTTAAAATGTCTTTCGGAGGAAGCTTTGAACCAACCGTTTTTATTCAATTAAAAAGCATCGGATTACCTGAATCAAAAACAAAACAGATATCTGCAGCATTAAGTAATTTGATGGAAGAGGAATTGGGTATCCCTAACGATCATGTATATATCGAATTTACGGATGTGAAGCGTACGTTTTGGGGATATAACGGAAGTACGTTTTAGAGATAATAAGTTAAGAGTTGAGTGTTGAATCTCATCTCAACACTCAATTCTTATTCTAAATAATTAGTTAGGACTTCGCCCTTTTTCAACTTTATTAATTGAATAGCTATGTGTTATTTCCGCCGTGTGCTCAAGTGTTTTGGATGCGGAACAGTATTTATCCAATGAGAGATTGATGGCTCGTTCCACTTTGTTAGCATCCAGATTACCGTAAAATTTATAATGGACATGAATTTTACGAAAAAGGGAGTAGGTTCCCATTTTTTCACGTTCACCATCGACTTCTATTTTCAGATCTTCCAGCGGCTGCTTTTGTTTTTTTAAAATGCCAATAATATCAATGGCACTGCAACTACCTACAGCCATTAAAAGCAATTGCATTGGGCGTGCTCCCTGTGCGTTTTCCTTAGCACCGTCTAAATAAACTGTGTTTCCATACTCATTTTTAGCTTCCATGTAGGTATCGCTGTTAAGGCGATCGATGGTAATTTTCATAATGAAAAATTTTTTAATGGGTTTTCTGTAATAAATAATTACTCAATAAATAGTTTCGTATTTGAAAATTCTAATTTACACAAGATTTTTCGTATTGTGAACTTGTTAAAGAAGGTTTATTAAGTTCATAATATTCAAATAATGAGTATTATGATAATAACAGGGGAAATTTCAACTATTCATAAACGTACATATTCAATGTCAGCAAGAAAAGTCAAATCAGTGGTTTATAGTGTGCATCCATCTGTGGAATATGCACAAGCCGTTTTGAGAAATTTACCTGATAAAACAGGTTATTCAATAATCGACTGGATCGAAAAACTGGAGAATAGCAGCAGAAATACAGTAAAAGAACGAAAGCAGTGGCTGAAAGATGAATTTGGTGTAGGTGGAACAACGGCTAATATTATTGCTAATTTTTCTCTTGGAGAGGCAGAGGAAATGACAGATCCGGAAGCATATCTTCAGATGGCACCCAAATATGTTGCTAAAATGTACAGCGGAGAAAAAGAACCATTGCGTCCCATTTATGATGAGATCGTTGATAGGATATTAACCTTTGGTCCTGACATTAGGATATGTCCGGTGAAAACTATCGTTTCCGTTTATAGAAATAATGTAATTGCTCAAATAAAACCAACGACAAAGAAAAGAGTTGATCTGGGACTCTGCCTGAAAAACTATCATAGAACAATTCCGGAATGGATAATAAATACCGGTGGTACTCAAAAAGGAGATCGCATAACACATCGAATTGCCTTAAATTCAGTCGATGAAATTAATGATAAAGTTATTCATTGGCTGAAAATTGCATACGATTTAGATAAATGACAGATGGCAAGGTTATGAATTTTTATGAATCCAGACGGCTCGCAGGTTCGTTAATAGCCATTATTCTCATATTGGGTACCGTACAAATATTTCATTATGAGCCTGCATTACCTGCCAAAGTTGCAACCCATTTCAATGGGCAGGGAAAGGTGAATGGATGGATGTCAAGAAAAGCATTTATAATATATTCAATAGGAATGTATTATTTCATGGGTGGACTTTTTTTCATTTCGGGATGGGTTATCCCAAAATTGCCGTCTGGTCTTATTAATATTCCCAACCGTTTATATTGGATGCATCCTGCCCGAAGGGAACAGGCTATAGATGCCTTACTTCATTATTTATATTGGATTGGTGTAATTACCTTACTGTATTTACTTATTTTAACACAGATGACAATTGAAGTTAACCTAAATCATTCCAATCAGTTAAATTCACATTTTTGGATGGTAACTTCGGCTTATCTAATTGGATTAGTCTATTTGGGCTGGAAGTTATATCGACACTTTAAACCGGTAAGCTTGTCCTGAAGAAATGGCCTTGTTCAATGTTATGATTTGAAATCAAAATGGAATTCGTAATTATCAGGTAAATGAAACCATTTTCGGGCAGCTTCCGATTGTAGCGTTTCTTTGCGATAATATTTTCTGATCAGCGAATTGTGACCCCATTTGAAAATATCTTCATTGGCTTCCTTAAAACGCCACCAGACATCGGGTTGGGACATCTTATTTATCCTGTCATTGATGATAAAAACATAGGCCCAGGTAATTGTTTCATGATAAAGTTCCGGGTTGTTGAATGCTTTAGCTAAATGCTTAATACCATTAGAAAAGCGCTCAAGGACTTCACATACAGGATAAAGCTGCAAATACAGCCAGGCTAATTTTACATGATCTTCATGATGAAATTGTTCTTCTGACAGTACCGCGGATTCAAATTTATCAATGAATTTTTGATCCTCTCTTGAAAGTGCGGCAAAGCGCGGGTGACGTTGACTGAAATTCAATTTTTGATTCATCATTTTAATGAAAATTTAATTCTCTGATTGGAATAGTCGTATTTAGTTGTTTGAATTTGTGCTTTCTGCTTTTTGTAGTGAACTATCTTCATGACCTAAATCAAGATCATAAATATGTTTTAAATCAGTTATTAGTTTTAACGTTTTTTCATCAAACGGATTTTGTCCGTCCAGGGAATGTAGTAAGATGCTCTCCATTAATTCTCCGAATGAGATATCATAGTATTCAGCCAAAGCTTTCAGTACCTTCACAAGGCGTTTTTCCAAACGGACACCTGTTTGAACCCGTTCTGACTTTTTCCTTTTTGAAAGGATGTTTGAGTTAATAGATTCTATGGTCATATCTAAATATATAAATTATATTGTTATCAATGTACCAATATAACAAAATCATCTTATAAAATCCCATTTGGTGCATAATGCATTATCGGTGAATAACCCGTGTTAACCTTATTTACGACTTAAAAAATATTTCGTTGAAATTTGAAAATACTCGTCTGCTATCAGGATTCTAATCTATGTTAATCTAATAAAATTAGTAAATTATCGATATAACATAGTCATAAGAGAAGAACCTGTCTGAGAGAAAGGAGTTATTAATGGCCGCCGCTTTGAGAACATACCACCTTTTCATAAGTCATGGATGGAAATACACGGATGATTATTATCGTATGGTCGAATATCTTGAGAAACTATCTCAAATGGAATCAAGGTTTGGTTACGATATCCATAGTGAACCCGAATCCGAGAAGGGGAAAAAGAATCGGAATACGGAAGAGCTCATGTCGGAGATGCAATCCCAAATCAGGGATTCAGAATGCGTTTTCATCCTATCTGATATGTATAAAGAGTATCATTATTGGCTGGATTACGCCATGGATCTTGCCAAGGATTGGGATATACCTATTATTGGTGTCAGAACATGGGGAGATGCGGAAACACCCTATCAGATAGAAGAAAGAGCAGACGAGATGGTGGAATGGCACGATAAATCAATTTTAACAGCTATTCGTAATCAATGCCGTATGGAACAAGAGCCGGAACGTTAACCCGAATTATTCGCGTAACCCATAAGAAGTAATATATATCATATTGTTAATTAAAGTACTTATAAAAAAACGATTCTCGATTTTGAGGACACTAAAAAGAGCTGCGAAATTTGGCCGTGCTCTTCGTTGCTCCGAAAGCTTTCGGAGCGCCTTGATCACGACAAAATTTCTTGGTGAATAATCCGAGTTAACCGTTATAGAAGACTATGCAAAACTGCCTTTTTGGCCAATATCTGTGTTATCGTGAATTTAGAATTCTCACATATGACTCAATATGCTGTGGTTTTAAATTCCCTATAGGAGACTGCCGGACTTAGGAAATCATAACGAAAGGTTGTCAGTTTGAGACTGGTTTCGGGGTCCTTTGAGGCGAATAGTGGTTCTATTTAACGAAAAAGAGGACATATAGCCTTAATCTTGACCAAGAGCCCTGGTTTTTCAAAGCTTTCTTATATTCAAAAAAAACAGGAAAAAATATGGATTTACGAAATAAAACAATCGCTATTCTTATAGAGGATTTGTACGAGGACATGGAATTTTGGTATCCCTATTACCGGATGAAAGAAGCTGGCGCGAATGTCGTTGTATTAGGTACGGGGAAAAACAGTTATACCGGGAAAAACGGACTTAAAGCGCAAGCTAACAGGGATGTGTACGAAGTAACGGTAGATGAATTTGATGCCCTTATCATTCCGGGAGGATATGCGCCTGATCGTCTTCGCAGACACAAAGCCGTCCTGGAATTTGTCAGGAAAATGGATGAGGAAGATAAAATTATTGCCTTTATCTGTCATGCCGGCTGGGTTCCCATTTCTGCAAAAATAGTTTTAAACCGGGAAGTCACCTCATTCTTTGCTATTAAAGATGATCTGATCAATGCCGGTGCCAATTGGGTGGATGCCGAAGTCGTGAGAGACGCCAATCTCATCTCAAGCCGTAAACCGGACGACTTGCCCGCTTTTTGCAGTATGATCATTGAAGCGTTGTCTACGGTAAGTGCCTAAAAATACATAATGGAGAACGGAAACCGGAGTACGAAAAACAAACTCAACTAAACGTTAAACATTAATGTTAAAATCTCTTTGTGCCTTTGGAACTTTGATTCTTTTACGCCATGCGCTTTGCTCTCTGCGCTATTCCCCATTCATTCATCAAGTAGGAATCTAAAATGCCTATTCATAATAGCGATATCGCTGATATTTTTAATGAGATTGCAGATCTTCTGGAAATTGAGGAAGCCGATCCTTTTCGCGTGCGGGCTTATCGCCGGGCTGCCATGAGTGTGGAAAATTTATCGAATGAATTGTCCGAGTCGGTAAAGAACGGTGAAGATCTGACAAAGTTGCCGGGCATTGGAAAAAGTATTGCGGAAAAAATTAAGGAAATTGTTGAAACAGGTAAGCTTAAACAATTGGAAGATATCAGGAAGAAAACGCCAGCGGAATTAGGCGAAATGATGAAAATAGGCGGACTCGGACCCAAACGTGTAGAAGCATTGCATGAAAAGCTTCACATAGATTCCATGGCCGATTTGCGAAAAGCTGTGAAGAAGCACGAAATACGGGAACTGGAAGGTTTTGGTGAAAAGACGGAGGAGAAAATCAAAGAGGAACTGGAACGGGGAGCGGAAAGGGAGCAACGAACATCACTCTACCGGGCGGAAGAGTTTGCCAAACCACTTGTCCGTTTGTTAGAAGACGTTAAAGGTGTGGATAAGGTGATTGTAGCCGGCAGTTACCGGCGTAGAAAGGAGACCGTCGGTGATCTGGATATTTTGGTTACCTGCAAAAACAGTGAACCGGTGATGAAAGCGTTCACGGGCTTTGATGATGTGGATAAAGTGCTGTCAAAAGGTTCCACTCGGTCATCGGTCAGGTTACGGTCCGGTTTGCAAGTCGATCTTCGTGTGGTGGAAGATAAAAGCTATGGTGCCGCATTGCAGTATTTTACGGGGTCTAAAGAACATAACATCAAGATTCGCGAACGGGCGATGAGCCGGAAGCTGAAAATCAATGAATACGGGGTCTTTCCGGAAGGAAAGGAAAAATCGATAGCGGGCGCTACGGAAGAGGAAGTGTATAAAACAGTTGATCTTCCATATATCGAACCGGAACTTCGGGAAAACAGGGGAGAAATCGAAGCCGCGGAGAAAAAGAAACTGCCGAAACTTATTACTTTAAAAGACCTTAAGGGAGATCTACACACGCATACAAAATACTCCGACGGGGCTAATTCGATAAAGGAAATGGCTAAAGCTGCAAAAGAGAAAGGGTATGCCTATATCGGTATTACTGATCATTCCAAAAGGGTAACGGTAGCAGGCGGTATGAAAGAAGATGAGTTGGCCGCTCAGCTGGATGAGATCGATAAGATCCAGGAGGATTTTGATGATCTTACCATTTTAAAAGGGTGTGAAGTTGATATCCTGGATGACGGATCGCTCGATATGCCGGATTCGATCCTGAAACGATTGGATTTTACGGTTTGTTCGATTCATTACAAATTCAATTTGTCCCGTAAAGAGCAGACTGAACGTATCATTAAAGCTATGGATAATCCGTATTTCACTATTCTTGGACATCCCACCGGCCGTCAGACACCAGAGCGGGGCGAAATGGACCTGGACATGGAGAAACTGATGGATGCGGCTCTTGATCGTGGTTGTTATATGGAATTGAATTCCACACCTAAAAGACTTGATTTGCGGGATGTTTACTGTAAAATGGCGAAAGATCTCGGATTGAAATTGTCCATATCAACGGATGCTCATAGTACTAATCATCTCGATTTTATTCGTTATGGTATGGATCAGGCCCGGCGTGGATGGCTGGAAGCTGGTGATGTATTGAATACACGCAGTATAAAAGAACTGAAGAAATTGTTGAAACGATAAATCGTGATATTATGGCTAAGAAAAATGGTAATGTGCAGACGCAGCCGGAGGTGGATCTAAGAAAAATACAGACCAAATCGGAAGCAGAGCGTGCCATCGAAAAATTGCGGGAAGCGATACGCTATCATAATTATCGTTATTATGTGCTGGATGACCCGGTCGTCTCGGATGCTGATTATGATGATATGATGCAAAAGCTGGAAAAACTCGAAGATAAATTCCCGGATCTGCTTACTTCCGATTCTCCATCACAGCAGGTAGGAGGGGAGCCGCAGGAAGAACTCGGACTTGTACGTCATCCGGTTCCGATGCTCAGCCTGAAATCGATCAATAAAGAGGATGATTTCCTGAATTTTGATCAGACCTGCCATGATGAGCTGAAAGAGAAGAAGGTCGTTTATTGTTGTGAGCCTAAATATGATGGTCTGGCGGTAGAACTGATCTATGAGGACGGAAAACTAACGATGGCCACAACCCGTGGGGATGGTGAAACGGGAGAGAACGTGACGGAAAATATTAGGACCATTAAAGAAGTGCCGCTGCGTTTATTATCGGAACATAACAAAAAGATACCGGACCGGGTTGTTGTACGAGGTGAAGTCTTTATAAGGAAAGATGATTTTGATAAACTGAATGAAATTCAGGAGAAGAACGGGGAAAAAACATTTGCCAATCCTCGGAATGCCGCTGCAGGTTCGTTGCGTCAGCTGGATCCGAAAATAACCGCTTCCCGCCCGTTAAAGATATATTTTTATCAAGTAGCACAAATTGAAGGATATGATTTCGAGAGTCACTGGCAGGTTTTAGAGACTTTACCGAATTGGGGATTAAAAGTAAACAAGGATTGGAATAAGCGGTGTGAAGGTGTTGAAGAAGCGCTGAAGTTTTATGAGAAAATGTCCGGTGAGCGGGAAGACTTGCCGTATGAGATCGATGGCATGGTCTGTAAGGTCGATGAACTAAAAGCTCACGAAAAACTGGGGTTTCGCACGAATAATCCACGCTGGGCAATTGCGTATAAATTCGAGGCTCGTCAGGCTACATCCGAGATAAAAGATATCGAAGTGCAGGTTGGTCGTACCGGGAAACTGACGCCTGTAGCTGTTCTCAAACCGGTGAATATCGGAGGAGTGACTGTGCAACGGGCTTCTCTGCATAACCAAAGCGAAATCGACAGCAAAGATATTCGTATCGGTGATTCGGTGATTGTGGAACGGGCCGGGGACGTTATACCACAGGTGGTTAAATCTATTCCTGATGAGCGGGATGGAAGTGAGAAAAAATATGCACTCCCTGACAAATGCCCGGTTTGCGGATCCAATACCGTGACCAGCGATGACAAGAAACAGACCCATTGTACCAATTTAAAATGTCCGGCGCAGTTACAAAACAGGATTAAGCATTTCGTATCGGTAGATGCCATGGATATCGAAGGTCTTGGCGAAAAGAGGGTCACGTACCTGGTAGAAGACGGGCTTTTGAAACGGCCTTCTGATATTTTCTATCTGAAGAAAAAAGACTGGATGACCCTGGATGATGTCAAAGATAAAGCATCCCAAAATATCCTGGATGAATTGGAAAACTGTAAGGACCAGACGTTGGACCGTTTCATCTATGCTTTAGGTATTCCACTGGTGGGAAAACATATGGCAAGAGTATTGGCAAAACGATATCCCGATCTGGATCATCTGCAAAAAGCGAGAGAAGAGGAATTGCGGGATATTTATGAGATCGGACCGGAAGTGGCACGTTCGGTGGTAACTTTCTTCTCGGATAAAAATAACCGGGAGGATATTAAGCGCATTTTAGATGCCGGTGTGACTCTAAAAAATCCCCTGGCTAAGAAAAAGAAACAATCATTAGATGGACTTACGCTTGTTTTTACAGGGGAATTGGAAGAATGGACCCGTGATGAAGTTCAGAAATTGGTGGAAGATCATGGTGGCAGGGCTACTTCGAGTGTTAGCAGCAAAACGGATTATGTAATAGTCGGTCCCGGTGCCGGTTCAAAACTGGATGATGCTAAAAAACAGAATATAGAAATACTGGATGAGGATGGATTTAAGAAATTATTGAAAGAT
>Ga0102962_1001183_pt1 | contig 10718 bp, 8 predicted proteins | sample SalPonF2_C_D2_MG_FD_84519 | JGI IMG/M metagenome (GOLD analysis project Ga0102962, IMG submission 84519) | Salt pond soil microbial communities from South San Francisco under conditions of wetland restoration - Salt Pond MetaG SF2_C_D2_MG ... | reverse complement strand
GTAATTTAAACAACCTAAACAACCTAAACAACCTAAACTATCCTCGGCTACCACTCGGTCCCCTGGCAGGGGAAGTAGCCGCACATACCAATGACGAGTATCTAAAACATACTGTGAGTATGCAACTTGTCATCTCAGCTTTACGACTCAGCCCGACCAGGGTTTGGGCTTCGGAATGGCAAGACCCTTATAGTGATGTAGGGGCGCGTCTCTCACAACTACAAAGGGTCTTGCCACACAGCGTCCCCTACAATACTACAAATGGACTCGCCACACAGCGCTTCCCTGCGACAAATGACTTTTCTCTAGAGACTTGACCATCGTATTCAGTGACATCCGCAAGGGATGTTTGATTCATTACCAGGCTGGAATACGAACATTTTATGACCGGTGTATTGTTTAAGTTAACAGAACGTATTGACAAATGAGTAAAAAACTTAATGTCCCTTCTGTATGGGCGCTGGCCGCCGGCGGCATGGTCGGCGGAGGTATTTACACTGTTCTTGGTGTGGTTATCGCCTCATCGGCCCAATGGGCCTGGCTTGGTTTCTTAATAACCGGCTTTATTGCCCTGCCATCGGCTTACAGTTATGCCAGCCTGTCCAATGTTTTTTCAAAGGGTGGGGGAGCCTTCTCTTTCCTGGAAGGGGTAAATGACCAGAAAACAGGCGGAAATATTGCCTGGTTGCTGATCATTGGTTACGTATTAACGATCTCGGTATATAGTTATGCCTTCGGGCATTATCTCTCGTTTGCCTTCCATGGCGGGCCGTTAATGACGCGTCTCCTGGCAGCCGGCATCATGGCAGCTCTTATTGTCCTCAATCTCTCCGGCGTGGGGAAGATGACAACAGTTGAGGTCATCATTGTCTCTTCCAACCTGCTTATCTTGCTGGCCCTTGGTATATTGGGACTCGTCCATTGGGACACGCACCAGCTTACTGCCGGTGTTACACCAAAACCTTTTTGGACCGCATTCATTGGTGGGGCAGCTATTTTTATGGCCTATGAAGGCTTTCAGCTTCTGACCTATGAATATGATAAGATCAGTAATCCCAAAAAGATTTTTGTTCCTACCATTGTTTCGGCTGTTATTTTTGTAATCATCACCTATATTGTTGTTACCCTTGGTGCCGTCATGCTCGGAGGAGCGTTTGACCTCGTTCAGTACAAAGAGATCGCTCTTTCAATTGCAGCTAAAAAGCAACTTGGCAGTACGGGACTCATCGTGATGACCCTGGCTGCCGGTTTTGCCACCACAGCAGCTATCAACAGCACGTTGTATTCCACTGCTTCACTTTCGAACCACATTTCTGAAAAAGGTGAATTACCGCTATGGTTTGAGCATAAAAACAAAAACGGTATACCCGACCGGTCGGTCATCCTTATTGGTAGCCTGGCTGCACTCATGGCTGTTGTTGGTTCGCTCAGTTCACTTGTTGAAGCTGCCAGTGTGGTTTTCCTGATCACATTCAGTACCGTCAACTACCTGGCGTATAAAAAACTTAAGCAACGGCGGTGGATACCTGTGGTGGGACTTATTGCAGCTGCTTTTATCGGACTGGCATTGCTCTTCCGCCTGGTGATCACCAAACCCGGGGCATTCGGCGGATTGTTATTCATCGCACTCCTGGTCATCCTGGGAAGACCATATTTGTTGAAAATTATGGGGAAACAAAATCATTGATTCAATGAAACATAAATGGAAGGTCATCCTGTGGTCGCTCCTGCTACTTACCCTGGTAAGCGGCGGTTGCCAAAACAAGGAGACAAAAACCTATAGCGAAATTCGTTTTATCGATTTTCTTCTGCCCAATCACGCCTTGAAAATGCAGATCAGCGGACCTGATGAAACCACACTCGATATGGTATATGGTGAAGCCTCAGCACCGGTAAAACTAAAGGAAGGCATCTACAGGTTCCGGGTTCTTGACGGCAATGACAGGGTGATCATTGAAAAAAAACTCGGGATTGGTAAGGAAACCAGCTATACTATTGCAGTATCCGGCATTCTTATACCTTCCGATGCCGGCAGGAATGTAAAAACATTAAAAACAAAACTCCTGGAAGCTGCCGAAGGAGCAACAGCCAATCCCGACAATGCTGCCATGCCGGTATTAAACGTTTTCCTCGACCGTTTCGAGGGAAATCCTGAAAAGGCCAAATTGAAAGCAGTGCATTTGGCACCCGGACTGGATGATCTGGAACTGTTCATTAAGAAAGAAGATGAATTCAAAAAAGTGGCTTCTCTTTCGTACCCCAATGCGACAGAAAGGGACCATAGTCTGCCACCAGGTACCTACCCGGCAGAGATCAGGTATAAATCTTCATCGGTAGTTTTATACCAGGGAAATGTAACTTTGAAAGCCGGCCATTTAACGACCTTGTTCATCTACGGTGTTCCGGAGGCATATCCGTATAAGCTTGCGGTAAAAGCCCTGATTAACCAAAGCCCCGGCAAAAACGACTAGTTTTCAGTTTCGGCCACAGGCTCTGTTAGTATGAAATCTTAAGAAAACCGGCTTCATGACGAAGTCCGAAAGAATTAATTCTTACAATTTCTGCAATATTGTTATTTAAATAACAATATATTTCTACTTTTGTACCCGAACTTTAAACCAATCTGAGAAGTGGTCTGTTCTGCTTCAAGGATCCTTTACTGACATTAACCTGATCCAAAAGATATTCTTATGGAAAAGAGAATCGGAAGTGCCCTTATCATGATCGAAGATTCATCGGTTGTCCCAGCCCTGAACGAGATACTTACCAGGCATGGCAACATCATTATTGGTCGCCAGGGTATCCCACTACGTGATCGGCAGATCAGCATTATTTCACTTGTCCTTGAAGGAACCACAGATGAGATTGGCGCTCTTACCGGCCAGATTGGACGGCTCAAGGGGGTTCAGGTAAAATCTGTACTAACCAAAAACAAGGAACAGTAGCATGAAAAAAATTGGTATTCTCGTCGTCTTAACATTGGTATTTGCATCTTCATTCGGCCAGATAAGCGGAAAGGTAACGGACGTAACCACTGGTGAAGCCCTTACGGGTGCCCATGTAATCCTGTACCAGGAGCCTGGATCTGTGCCTGTGGACCAGGCGGTGACCGGTCGCAATGGTACGTTTATTTTTACAGGTCACTATGGGAATGCAGTCAATGTGGTGGTTTCATACCTGGGATACAAGATGTACCGGTCGTTGATACTGGATGCGACCATACCCGAAGATCTTGATATTCAACTTGAGCCTGCGGCCGTACCGGTAGGTGAAGTAACGATATCGACCACTAAAAAAGAACAATCACAGCGTGAAATCGCCATTCCGATGAGCGTGGTTACGGAAAAGAAAATTGACAGGATAGCCGGGTTTACGACACCCGGGGTGCTACAGGATGAGCCGGGTATCCACCTGGTACGCGACGGCATCTGGGCCACCAGTGTGAACATAAGGGGGCTGTCGGAGGAACGGATCGTGACCCTTGTCGACGGCAACCGGATTGAGACGGCAACCGACATAGCTGCCGGACTGGCCATGGTCGACATCAACGATATTGAACGCATCGAGGTGATTAAAGGGGCAGCCTCAGCCCTGTATGGCACAGGAGCGTTGGGCGGCGTGGTAAACATCATCACGAAAGACGGCCATTACAACGATGGCCTTTATACAGAAGGAAATGTTACCGGTGCCTTCCAGTCGGTAAATAACATGTACGCCGAAAATGCGGCCCTGCTCATGGGTAATAAGAAATGGTATGTCCGCCTGAGCGGAACCAACCGTGATGCCCAAAATACAATGACACCCGAAGGCGAGCTGGCTAACAGCCAGTTCAGTGACAAAAATTTCTCGGCCAAACTGGCGGTCAGGCCTTTCATTAATCATGAACTCAAGCTGAATTATCAACGTTTCGATGCCCGCGATGTCGGTATTCCCGGGGGCGCCGTCTTTCCCGGACCAGCCACAGCAACCTACCCCAGGGAACAGAGAGATATGCTCAGTGCCAGGTACAGGATTACCCTTGGTAATGGTGTTTTCAGGGATGTTGAAATAAAGTATTTTCACCAGTACATTTTACGGGACGTACTTCTGAAACCTTCGCCACTGGCTACCATCAACCCGAAGGGTTACCACACAACCGACGGTATACAGCTTAAAACGTCCTTTGTGCCTGCTGAGGGACATACCACCATTGCCGGTATTGACTTGTGGCAGAGAAGACTGAGTACTGAAAGGCTAAAAGACATTTACCAGCCTGTACCAGGTTTCCCCGATAGTCTTAACCATATCCTGAGGGGTGAAGTCCCCATCCCCAAATCGCGCTATGCCAGCGGTGGATTCTACCTGCAGGACGAATTCATGACTTTCAGCGATAAGTTTAAAGTCACCATCGGTGGTCGACTGGACCTTATCAACGTGAAGAACGACAAGGCCGTTGATCCTGTTTACCTTATTATTAATGGCTATCCACAGGAACCGGTTAAAAACCAGCGCATCACTTTCATGGGAAATGATGTAAACAATTACAGCTGGAGTGCAAACCTCGGATTACTGTATCATGTCAATCCCGACTTCGACATGACGGCTTCACTGTCAAGGGCCTTCCGCTCACCCTCTATCGAAGAACGATACAAGTATATCGACCTGGCAGCCCTGGGAAAAGTGGAGATAGGTGATCCGAACCTCAAACCTGAAGACGGGTATTTTGCCGATTTGGGTTTTAAGATATGGAAAGACAGGTTCCACTTTTCACTCGACGGTTTCGTTAATTCACTTACCAACATGATCGTTGCCATGCCGGGCACAGCTATTTACAATTACACCAATAACCCGGGACAACAGGATACCGTATCGGCGCTCATTAATTCAAATGTTGATAAAGCCTTGTTGTACGGGTACGACATGAGTTTTTCTTTCAACCTCTTCGACGGATTGACACTGTTTGGTTCCTCGTCGTTCGTGCGGGGCATCAACCAGACCCGCGACGGGGTAAACCTGCCGCTGATACCTCCACTTAAAGGGAGAACAGGCATCGGCTACCAGGACCAGAAATGGTTTGGCGCTGAAATCGCCTGTAATATGACAGCCCGCCAGGATAAAATCGTGGAGGGCGAAACAGCTACGGGCGGATATGCAACCTACGATTTTAATATTTACAGCAAACCGGTCGATTTCGGATTCTCCACAATTAACCTGTTTGCCGGTGTTAATAATATTTTCAACAGAGCTTATATCAACTTCCTGTCGTCGAACCGCGGTCTTATTAAATATGAACCAGGACGAAATCTTTATGTAAAACTGAAGATCGCCTTCTAGTAAAAAATGTATAGAAATTACACACTTATTGTGTAATTTCTATACATTACCGGCATTTTATAGTGTATTAAAGCTGGTTGGAATGAATAATTCCGGTCAGCTTTTTACTTTTTTGAATGCCTCGGTGAGATCTTGTTTCAGATCGTCGAGGTGTTCCAGTCCAACCGAAAGCCTCAAAGCATCCGGTTCCACGCCGGTTGCCAGCTGTTCTTCGGCCGAGAGTTGCTCATGTGTGGTACTGGCAGGGTGGATAATAAGTGTCCTGGCATCGCCGACGTTAGCGAGGTGAGAGATCAGGTCTACATTATTGACCAGGTCTATAGCAGCCTCTTTTCCGCCTTTAACATTGAAGGTTAGCACCCCTCCGAAACCGTGGGTTAAGTATTTTTTTGCGAGGCTATGGTAGGGATTGTCCTCCAGTCCGGGATAAGTAACTTTGGTAACCCAGTCCTGTTCCCGCAACCATTTGGCCATGGCCAGGGTACTATCGGCATGGCGTTGGACGCGTAACGACAGTGTTTCGATGCCCTGGATAAGCAGGAACGCATTGAAGGGGCTTAATGCATTACCATAATCCCTGAGTCCTTCAACCCTGGCCCGGATGGCAAAAGCGATATTTCCGAACGGACTTTTTTCTCCGAAAGCGTCCCAGAAGACCAGGCCATGATAGCCTTCGGAAGGCTCGGTAAACTGTGGGAATTTTCCGTTAGCCCAGTTGAAATTCCCGCCATCGACGATTACACCGCCAATGCTGTTGCCATGACCGCCTATCCATTTGGTTGCCGATTCGACCACGATGTTGGCACCGTGTTCAAGCGGCCTGCATAAATACCCACCGGCTCCGAAGGTATTATCAACAATAAGTGGTATGCCGTGTTTCCGGGCTATCGCTGCCAGGGCTTCAAAATCGGGGATGTTAAAGCGCGGATTGCCTATGGTTTCCACATAGATAGCCCTGGTTTTATCGTCAATACGTTTTTCGTAATCAGCCGGGTCGTCACCTTTTACAAAGCGGGCTTCGATGCCAAGCCGTTTAAACTGTACTTTAAACTGGTTGAAGGTGCCCCCGTAGAGGTACGAAGTTGACACCAAATTGTCGCCATTGCCGAGAATGTTTGTCAGGGCCAGGAACTGCGCCGATTGTCCGCTCGATGTTGCCAGGGCAGCCGTTCCTCCCTCCAGGGCAGCAATCCTTTTCTCGAAGACATCGGTGGTCGGGTTCATGATTCTGGTATAGATATTTCCGAATTTTTTCAGCGCAAACAGGTCGGCAGCATGGTCGGTGTCGTTGAATGTGTACGATGTTGTCTGATAAATCGGGACGGCACGTGAATTAGTGGCCGGATCGGGATTGTAACCTGCATGAAGCTGCAAGGTGTCGAAATGATAAGATTTACTCATGGTATAAGGATTTATGGATTAATACAGATTTTCATTGGTTTGAGTTTACATGACGGCTTGCCGGTTCCTGAGTGAGACCTGGTAAGCTGTTTCAGCAAACAATGGGAATTGCTCAGTGGCGCATGAAAAAAATACAGTGGTGCATCATACAAACACAGTAGGTGTTGCAAATGTTAAAAATGCCGGGAACCGTCCATTTTTCAAAAGGTGAAGATGAGTTTTTCATGCTTTAAGATTTATATTCATCAGGCACTATTACCTGAACAGGACTTGGCACCTTTTCCTGTGGAGGGCTGGTTGCCAGAGGGTCGTTGAGCCTGTCTCTCGCCTCTTCTTTATAAACCACAATCTATTGTAATAAGATAGGATAGATTTACGGATGTAAAATAAGACAATCTTATCCGAAATACCAACGTATATTTGTAAAAAATATGTTAAAAAACATAGATTTAACTGGTACCGAGAGGTTGTGACCGTTCGGTAGGACACAAATTCAAATACATTAATTATTTACCGGCTGGCCATGAGTTACTGGCCGGGCCATCACTATTAAGGATCCAGTAATCACCTGAGCCGTCGGCGTTCCAGTTTATTTCGGCCTGCTTTTCACTATCGGAATTGTAGATAAGATTTCCACTTCCGTCGGCATTCCTCGTTACTTCAAAAGTGCCTGTCGGGCCTGAGTTTTGGAACGTCTGGATGGTTGATGAATAGTTCCCGTTGGCATCGGTACTCCAGCTTTTTGTCCAGTCAACCTGATCGGGGGAGTCGGCATTGTAGATTGACCAGGTACCTGATTTCCCGTCAAGGTCCTGCTCAGCTGTCATGTAAGTAAACCGTGTGGTTGACGGAGCTTGCCAATCCCATGTCCATACATACTTGTCCGATTCTTTGCGGTAGGTCATCCAGGTGCTGAAACCGCCGTACGACCAGGTATAGATCACCGAGTTTTTATCGCCGGACTGTTTTTGACCATCCTGGGGAAGAGCGAAATAGGTTGAAAAAGCTGAATATGTGTTAAATATCATTATATAAGCAATAGCCGAGGAGGCATTAACATCACCGTTCTGTGACAAAGCCGTTAATCCGGCCGGTGTATCTATGGTAGTGTAATTATCGGCTACGAACGGCTGCTGATATTGTATAACATCGGGTTTTGAATTATCCTTGTTACAGGAGCTAAGAAGCAGGAAGCCTGCTGCAAGAGCGAAGATACTGAGTCTTATTGTTTTCATATCCAAAGAAGTTTATGTTATTTAAAGAAACCAGTGCTTACAAAGGCACACAGTTACTTTATAACTCACTAACAAATATGAATACTATATGTTTACCCGGTATCCTGTGAAACTATTTTGATATCTGGGATGTATACGTTATTATTTTCCGGCCGGCCAGGAATCGCTGAGACCACCGTTGTCGTCGCTGATCCAGTAGTCACCCGAACCGTCGGCGTTCCAGTTTAATTCAGCTGTTTTTACACCATCTTCCTTGTAGACAAAGTTTCCGCTGCCGTCAGCATTATCGGTAACATCGAAGGTCGATTGTGTACTATTATCGTTCATTACGAGAGTAGCAGAATAATTTTCGTCAGAGTCGATGCTCCAGTTATAGGTCCATACAGACGCGCCGCCGCCTTCCGGGTCAAAAATTGACCAGCTTCCCGATTTTCCATCCGGGTTTTCCGTAGCGCTGATATAGGTGAAGCGGGCAATTTCGGGAGTTTCCCATTCCCAGGTCCAAAGGTAACCTTCGGAGGTTTTCTTATAGGTCATCCAGTAGCTGTATCCCCCGTAACTCCAAAAATAGACGGCAGAATTCTGGTCACCGGCTTCGCGTTGAACATCATTCGGCAGGGTAAAGTCGGTGGCGAACGTAGAGAGGCCATTAGCAAGTTCCATATACGACATGGCAGCATAGGCGTTGTAGTCGCCTCCTTCTGCCAGGGTTATCAACCCCTGGGGCACTTCAATTACATTGTCTCGCTGGGCAATTGCGGGTTGTTTGTAGTCGAGAACGTCCGGTTTTGGCTCGTCTTTTTTACAGGAGTTCAAAAGAAAGACCAGCGATGCAAAGGCAAAAAGAGTTAATTTAAATGGCTTCATGGCAGTAGTAGTTTTAGATTCAACAAACTAATGTATACAAATATACGCTATTATTGCAATCCCTGATTGCAAATTTTGAGCAGTTTATTGAGTAATACATATACAGAGGAGAACTAATCGGAGACGAGGACTATCTTCCCCCTCGCCCTTCCTGTTTCGCTGTATTCATGGGCTTTCCGGGCTTCACTCAACGGGTAGGTCCGGTCAATGATGACCTTGATTTTACCGAGGGCGACCTGGTCGCGGATCCACTTAACATCATGGGTCGTATTCTTTAGCAGCACCAGTTTGGTTTTTTTAGACGAAAACAGGGTTGTCCAGGCCTGTGCGAAATAGGTCCGGAAGGAGTGATTAAGTTTAATAAGGTAGCCGTGTTTTTTGAGTGCGCTTTTCACCTGGCCGAATGTCTTATTGCCAACAGCATCGATGATAGCATCGTAGGTCTGGGTATTAAGGGTGAAATCATCGAGCCCGTAATCGATCACCTCATCGGCACCAAGTGATGTCACAAGGTCGGCATTGCGACTGCTGCATACGCCGGTGACCCTGGCGCCGAGAAGTTTAGCGATTTGTACCGCGTAAGTGCCCACGCCACCTGAAGCGCCGTTAACAAGAACATGCATTCCTTCTTCGATGCCGGCGTGGTCGCGCATTGCCTGCAGCGGGGTGATACCTGCAATAGCAAAGGTACAGGCTTCTTCAAACGGGATGTTATCGGGGAGGACCACTGCATTTTTAGCCGGCATACACGCATATTCGGCGTATCCGCCACCCTTGTAGCTGAGTCCTGCAAAAACCCGCATGCCGGGTTTCAGAACCTTTACATCACTACCGGTCGATTCAATGATACCGGCCACCTCGCCACCCAGGTACTGAGGAAACTTGCGACCGGTAATAAATTTCAGTCTGCCCATACGCACCTTCCAGTCTACCGGGTTTACCGATGCTGCCTTGACGCTAACGCGTATCTCCCCGGCTTTGGGCCGTGGTGTTACCACATCCGTATATTCCAGGACTTCGGGTCCGCCGTAATGGTTAAAAATGACTGCTTTCATGGTTTAGTTTTCCGGGTTTGTAGTACAAAAGTACACTTTTCGTTGAAATTACATTGCCGGAATGCGATTGGGCAGGTGAAAGATTATGAGTCTGTACCTCCACGGGCCCCGAAGGGTGCTTTTAAACAATTTTAATTCCGTGAAAAAATCCTACTTTTGTTGAGGTAAAACAACGACCTAAAAAGTTCCATTAACAGACATAACGAATGAAACGTACCGTATTTTATGAAATACACAGGCGGGCAGGAGCTAAGCTCGTAGAATTTGCCGGTTTTGAAATGCCTGTGGAGTATTCCGGTGTGACTGATGAGCATCTTACCGTTAGGGAGAAAGCAGGTGTTTTTGATGTGTCACACATGGGGGAAATCTGGGTTAAGGGCGGGCATGCCAGAGATTTTGTTCAAAAAGTGACCACCAACGACGTCGACAGGCTTACACCGGGAAAGGTTCAGTATTCGTGCTTTCCGAATGGTGAGGGCGGCATTGTCGACGATCTTCTTGTCTACATGTATGAGAAGGATAAGTACCTGCTGGTGGTAAATGCTTCTAATATTTCCAAAGACTGGGAATGGCTGAATGAATGTAACGATAGTGGCGCTGAGCTGGAAAATGCTTCCGATACAATTTCACAACTTGCGATTCAGGGTCCGCTGGCCACCGGTATTTTACAAAAGATTACAGACCTGGATCTTTCAAAAATCAGTTATTATTCTTTTGTTACGGGAACCATCGGGGGCATCGATGATGTCATTATTTCGAACACCGGCTACACAGGAGCCGGCGGGTTTGAATTATATTTCTACAATGAACATGGTCCGGCATTGTGGGATGCCATTATGAAGGCCGG
>Ga0102962_1001182_pt1 | contig 10721 bp, 9 predicted proteins | sample SalPonF2_C_D2_MG_FD_84519 | JGI IMG/M metagenome (GOLD analysis project Ga0102962, IMG submission 84519) | Salt pond soil microbial communities from South San Francisco under conditions of wetland restoration - Salt Pond MetaG SF2_C_D2_MG ... | reverse complement strand
GGGGGAATCTCGGTCTGACCCAGAGTGCCCGGATCGAATATGCCCTGGCGGGGGGGCGGATCAATACCGATGCCGTGGACAATTCGGGGGGGGTGGACTGCTCCGACCACGAGGTCAATCTCAAGATTTTCATGCAACATCTGAGAGAGCAGGGGCGGGTCTCTTCCCGGGAAGAGCGCGACCGGCTGCTTGCCGAGGTCAGCGACGAGGTTTGTCGCTCGGTCCTGGCCAATAACTACCACCAGAGCCTCTGCCTGTCTCTCGATGCCCGGCGCTGTGCCGAGGATATCCAACCCTTCCTCGACCTGGCCGAGCGGCTGGCCCGAGCCGGTCTTCTCGACCGTCGCAGCGAGTTTCTGCCCACCACCCGTGAGGTTCTCGCCCGCAAGGAGAGAAGCTTCACCCGGCCGGAGCTGGCGGTGCTCATGGCCTACAGCAAGATGCAGCTCTTTCATGCCCTGCTCGAGAGCGACCTGCCCGAAAGCGACGCCGTGCGGCCGCTGCTCCTCGGCTATTTTCCCGATCCGATCAGCGAGCGTTTCGCCGACCAGGTTTCCGATCATCCCCTGGCGAGGGAAATCGCCGCCACCGTCATCGCCAATCGGGTTGTCGACCAGGCCGGCAGCGCCTTTGCCGGCCGCCTGGCGCGGGAAACCGGCTCTTCGCTGGCCAAAGCGGCGTCCGCGTATCTGACCTTCGACCGGATTCTGGAGGGTCCGCGCCTGAGGCAAGAACTGCATGGGTTGGACAACCGGATGGTGGCGGAGCGCCAGTACCGGCTGCTGGGAGATCTTGAACAGGCGCTGGCGGCCATGTGTGGCTGGGCGCTGACCCACGGCATGCCGGTTTCCGCCGGGGAAGGGGCGATCGCCGCCTTTCATGACAAGGTGGCGGTTTTTGAAAAAAATCTCGGGGGTATCCTCCCCGCGCGGGAATGGGCAAAAGCGAAAGATCTGGCCGCTTCCCTTGAAGAGGAGGGGTTGGCGGCGGCGTCGGCCCGGCGCTGTGCCGCCCTCGCCCATCTGGAGGACCTGCTGCCGCTGGTGAGTCTCAGCGACGCGACCGACGGCGATTTGTATTCGGTGGCGCGAACTTACTGCGAGGTGCGTGATTTTTTCGGGATTCCCGAGATCCGGGAGAGGGCCGGCGAGGTGCCGGTGCGTGATCGCTGGGATCGGCTGGCCTACCGGGCGCTGGGGGAAGAACTCGCGGAACTGCTCTACGATCTCACTTTGGCGATACTGCGGCACTCAGGGGGGAACTTGGAGGCGTTTTGCGCCGCTCGTCGGCAAAAAGCGACCTATTACCAGAGGCTCCGCGATGGGCTGGGAGGAGCGGTGCCGGCCAATTTCCATCCCTATACGGTGTTGTGCAAGGCACTGAAAGAACTTCTCGATTAAGGGATCGATGAAAAACGTCCATCTGCAGCGTTTCCCTCATCCCTCGTCAACGACGTACCTTCCAGGTATGCCTCATGCCGGGGGATTTCGGGAGCTTTGCATCCGATTATTTTCGATTCGCCCGGAAGCAGTCGTTTTCGGTAAGCGACCAAAAGCCTTCAGGGCATTCTTGGTGCATTGCTTAATGGAGGATTCTGCGGTAGCACTGCCCTGAATCCCCCATATAATCACAGTCTTCTTCCGGGGCGCTTTCCACTTCGAAGATTTGGTACAGGTCGGAAGGCGCTTCCTTCAGGAGGGCGAGGATATCTTCCCGGCTGTGTTTATCGTCGAAAATGTACATATCGTTCGTGCTGTCTTTCACGGTCAGTTTTCTGCCGATTTCCGCCGACCACTTATCGTGCCAACGGACCTCGTCGCGGATGATCAGTCCCAACATACGCGCCTCCTGGGAAAGATTTACTGGGGATTTTACTCATATTTTACCGGGAGTGGCCCCTTTTGCAAGGGAGACCCTGGGGGCGCTTCGCCCACTTCCCGATTCGGGAGAGAGTCACGGCGGCCAGAGCCCGCCTGCTGAGGAATGACGGCGCATGGATGCCGATGTCATCGTTATAGGAGCCGGACCGGCCGGCTGCGCGGCAGCCATCGAGGCGGCCCGCCAGGGGGGGCGGGTGGTTCTGTTGGAGCGCGCGCGCACTCCGCAGCACAAGACCTGTGGCGACGGGCTGCTGCCCGATGCCCTGAGGTCCCTCGATTCCCTGGGTTTGGGGCCTCGAGTCCGCGCCGAAGGTCTTTGTCTCGAAAGCCTGACGGCATCCGCCCCCGGGGGCCGGGAAGTCCGCCTCGCCGTGCCGGCGGTCACTCTGCCACGCCAGCGCCTCAACGCCCTGTTGCAGGAGGAAGCGATCCGCTGCGGGGTCCAGTTGGTGCAGGCCGAAGCGTTGGAGCCTTTGCGCTCCGGCGAACAGGTGGTCGGGGTTGCGGTGCGCGATGCCCAGCGCGGCCGCTGCGAAATGACTTCGCCCCTGACGATTCTGGCGACCGGGGCCCGGCCGGGGCCCCTTCGGGACTTCGGCGTCTGCCGCCGGACGCAGCCCTCCGCCGTGGCTGTCCGCGCCTACTATCGGGATCTGTCGGGAGAGTTCGCCGATACCCTGCACATCTCCTACGACCGGAGCCTCTTTCCCGGTTACGGGTGGGTTTTCCCCCTGCCCGGCGGGGTGTTCAATATCGGCTGCGGCCGTTTTCTCTCCCGGAAGCAGGGGGATCCGCCCGATCTGCGCGACATGTTCGACTTTTTCATCCGTAATTTCCCGCCGGCGCGGGCCATCGCCAGCCGCGAAGATCTTCTCGAAGTCCCTTGCGGCGGACTGCTGCGCACCGGTCTGGCCGGCGCCGAATTCCATGCTCCCGGCCTCCTGGTGGCCGGCGAAGCGTTGGGGGCGACCTGTCCGTTTATCGGCGACGGTATCGGCAAGGCCCTCGAAACGGGAAGCTGGGCGGGTCTCTTCGCCGGGCAGGTTCTGGAGACCGGCGACGTGTCGGCCGCTTCTCTGGCGCGGTACCGGGAATTTCTCGAGCAACGATACCGCACCCTCTACCGGGGGTATCAACGGGCTCAGCGCTGGCTGGCCTACCCGCGGCTTCTCAACCTGCTCGCCTGGCAGGCCGAGCGCCGGCCCCGTCTGCGTCATGCCATGGAACAGATGCTCGCCGAGCGGCTGCATCCGGGCAAAATCTTTTCCCTGCCGGGGCTGCTTGGACGCGTCCGCATTGCTGCGGCCGATGAACCGGCACCCCCGCGATTGTTGAAGGATTCCTCCGGGTAATGGACGGCAAAATTCCCCAGTTCAGCCGGATTAATGCTGGACAAAAGCGAAAAGATTGTGATATAGAGTAAAACAGTTTTTCCAGACGGCTGTGAAAGGGCCCGGAACCTGTGCCGGAGCAAAGAGATTTCACAGCCGTTCCACGTGTCAGACGATACCGCTTGGATCCATCGGACCGGGACGGGAGGCAATAGCAATCACGCCGGGGAGAATGTCTTCTCCATTGTGCGACATGTGCCTTTCGGATGGTTTTCGAAAGGCCGTTTTATTTTGAGGGGTCAATTAATAAATTATGAGCAAGCCGAAGACGATTCTCGATATTCAGCGCATGAAACGGGAAGGGGAGAAGATCGCCGTCCTGACTGCCTATGATTTTCCCTTCGCCCGCCTGATGGACCAGGCGGGGATCGACATGATCCTGGTGGGGGATTCGGTGGGTTCGGTGGTATCCGGCTACGACAACACCCTGCCGGTTACCATGGAAGAGATGCTCTACCATACCCGGGCGGTGGTGCGGGGCACGAGCACGGCCCTGGTCGTTGCCGACATGCCGTTTCTCTCGTATCAGATCGACCTCAGGGACGCCCGCATGAACGCCGGCCGGCTCGTCAAGGAGGGGGGCGCCCAGGCGGTCAAGCTCGAGGGAGGGACCAATGTCGCCGAAACCATTGCCGCCATCGTGGCAATGGATATCCCGGTGGTGGCCCACATTGGCCTCACGCCCCAGTCGATCCACCGCATGGGGGGCTTTCGGGTTCAGGGGAAGAAGGACGAACAGGCCCGCCAACTGCTCGCCGACGCCAAAGCGGTGGAGGCGGCGGGCGCCTTCGCCGTGGTCCTCGAGGGGATTCCCGCCGACCTCGGCCGACAGATCACCGAGACACTCTCCATCCCCACCATCGGCATCGGTGCCGGCGTCCACTGTGATGGTCAGGTGCTGGTCATTCACGACATCCTCGGTCTGTGCGAAAAATATTCCCCCAAATTCGTCAAGCGCTTCGCCGACGTTTCCGGCACCATCAGCCACGGTATCGCCGATTATATCGAGGAGGTCAAGGCGAAGACCTTCCCCGGCGAGGAGCATAGTTTCTAGCAGGCCCAAGGCAGCAAGGCCCTAGGCCCAAGGTGCAAGGTGCAAGGCCTTTTGTAACCGCAAGCTTCCTTCTGCGAAGTTATATGAAGTTGGATTTTCAGCCGTTGGCTTCTGATTTTAAACCTCGGGCCGTGGGCCTCGAATCTTGCCGCTGAATTAATATGGACACTATCACCGACATTCAAAAGATGCAGGAGCGCTGTGCGGCCGCGCGGGCCGAGGGGCGGCGCATCGCTTTCGTTCCCACCATGGGCTACCTTCACGAGGGGCATCTCTCGCTTCTTCGGGAAGGGCGCCGGCGGGGCGATCTGCTGGTTCTCTCGATCTTCGTCAATCCTGCCCAGTTCGGCCAGGGAGAGGACTTCGAGTCCTATCCCAGGGATCTGACCAGCGACGCGGCGATGGCCCGGGCCGAAGGCGTCGACTTGGTGTTTTCCCCCGAAGCGCGGGAGATGTATCCGAGCGGCTATGCGAGCTACGTCAACGTCGAGGGGCTGACCGATACCCTCTGTGGCGCCAGCCGTCCCGGCCATTTTCGCGGGGTGACCACGGTGGTCGCCAAGCTGTTCGCCATCGTCCAGCCGCACGTCGCCCTCTTCGGCCGCAAGGATTTTCAGCAACTGACGGTGATCCGCCGGATGGCGGCGGACCTGAACTTTCCGGTGGAGATCGTCGGCGTGCCGATCGTCCGTGAGGCGGATGGTCTGGCGATGAGCTCGCGTAACGTCTACCTCTCGCCGGAGGAGCGGCGGCAGGCCCTGGCCCTGTCGCGGGCGCTGGCGGAGGGCCGGAAGATGGCCGCCGACGGCCAACGGGACACCGGCGAGATTCTGGCCTTCCTGCGCGCCCTGATCGAGGCAGAGCCCGATGCCCGCATCGACTACCTGCAGATCTGTGATCAGCACACGCTGGGGGCCCAGGAACGGGTCGATGCCGATTCGGCCCTGCTGATGGCGGTCTTCGTGGGCAAGACCCGGCTGCTCGACAACGGCTTTCTCCTACCCTAACCGGGGGCCGGCGCTAGCCCTGACTTCCGACTGTCTCAAAGGCGAAACGATTATGCCGAAAAATCGCGAAGTGGCCCGCGCCACCCTGGAAAACCTCTACCGCATCTTCACCGTTCCCGAGGCGCCCAACTCGACCCTCGGGGCCATCGATCAGGCGATCACCGACGACGTCGCCGGCTTTCTGCAGACCCATATCGTCGCCCTTGAGCATAGCCTCGAGGAGATCGAAAGCGACTTCGCCTCGGCGCAGATCCCCGAGGAGCCAACCTTCGTCTCTGAATACACCGAGTTCGTCAAAGAGAAGTTGGTCGCTCAGTCGGTGCATACGGCGGCCCCCGGGTTCGTTGGCCACATGACCTCGGCGCTGCCGTACTTCATGCTGCCCCTCTCCCGGATCATGACGGCGCTCAACCAGAATCTGGTCAAGGTTGAGACATCCAAGGCCTTCACCCCCCTCGAGCGCCAGGTACTGGCCATGCTCCATCGTCTGGTCTACCGGCAGGACGACGCCTTCTATGGCCGCTGGATTCACGACAGCCGGCATGCCCTCGGCGCCTTCTGCTCCGGCGGCACCATCGCCAACGTGACCGCCCTGTGGGTGGCGCGCAACCGCCTCTTCGCCCCGGACGGTGACTTCCCGGGGATCGCCCGGACCGGCCTGATCGGCGCGCTGAAACATCTCGGCTGCGAGGGGCTTGCGGTGTTGGCCTCCCGGCGGGGCCATTACTCACTCGGCAAGGCCGCCGACCTGCTGGGGATCGGCCGCGACAATCTGGTGCTGGTCGAAACCGATGATCGGAACCGCATCGATCTGCACCTCCTGCGGGAGGCGGTCCGGCGACTGCGGGACGAAAACATCCGCCCCCTGGCCTTGGTCGGCATTGCTGGAACGACTGAAACAGGTAACATCGATCCGCTGCCGGAGTTGGCCGATACCGCCCGGGAACTTGGCTGCCATTTTCACGTCGACGCCGCCTGGGGGGGGCCGACCCTCTTCCCCGAGCGCCACCGCCACCTGCTTGACGGCATCGACCGGGCCGACTCGGTCACCATCGATGCCCACAAACAGCTCTACGTGCCGATGGGGGCGGGGATGGTGGTCTTCAAGGACCCGACGGCGCTGACCGCCATCGAGCATCACGCCGCCTACATTCTGCGCCATGGCTCCAAGGACCTCGGCAGTCATACCCTCGAAGGGTCCCGGCCCGGGAAGGCGATGCTGGTCCACGCCGGTCTGTCGATCATCGGCCGCAAGGGCTACGAGCTGCTCATCGACATGGGGATCGAGCGGGCCAGGACCTTTGCGGAGATGATCCGGCAGCATCCGGATTTCGAGCTGACCAGCGAGCCGGAACTCAACATTCTCACCTACCGCTACTGCCCTGCCGCCGTGCAGCAGACCCTGGCCGGCGCCGGCAGGGAGCTGAGCTGCCGCATCAATGCCCTGCTCGACCAGGTTAACCAGCTGGTGCAGAAGATCGAGCGCGAAGCCGGCAAGACCTTCGTTTCCCGCACCCGGCTGCGGGTGGCGGCCTACGGGCGCAAGGAACTCAACGTCTTTCGCGTGGTACTTGCCAACCCGCTGACCACCGACGCGATCCTCACCGAGGTGCTGACCGAACAGTGCGCCATCGTCGAGCGCCCCGAGGTGCACGCGCTGCTCGAGCAGATCGAAACGCTCTGCACCGAGGAACTCGCCGCTTCCTAGTGTCCCCCATGAACGAAACCCGACTCTACACCGCCCGTCACCTGCTGCCGATCCTCGCACCTCCTGTCGAGGACGGTGCCCTCTGCGTCCGCGGCGGACGCATCGTCGCCGCCGGGCGGCGCGACGAGGTGCGCCGCTCGTCCCCGGGCGCTGCCTGCACCGATTTCGGCGAGGCGATCCTCCTGCCGCCGATGGTCAACGCCCACACCCATCTGGAGCTGACCCACTTCCCCGAATGGGCAGCGGAAGGGGGGGAAGAGGAGCCCTGCACCTCCTTCGTCGATTGGATTCTGCAGGTTGTGCGCGTCAAGCGCCGACTCGACTCCGGCCGCTACCTGACTTCGTTGCGGGAAGGCGTCCGGCGCTCGCTTCGGGCCGGCACCGGGGCCGTGGGCGATATTCTCTCCTGGTTTCCGGCCCGGGAGGGTTTTGTCGGCTCACCGCTGCGCGGGCGGCTGTTTTTCGAGACCCTCGGACGGGATCCGGAGAGAACCCGGCGCATGCTCGTCGGCATCGAAGAAGAGCTGAAAGGGGCGCCGGCCGGGTGCCTCGAACCGGGGATTTCTCCCCATTCCCCCTACACCCTGTCGAGCGAATTCCTGGAAGAGGTGATCGAATTCGCCCGCCGGCGAGAGGTTCCCCTCTGCACCCATCTCGCCGAGTCGGCGGAGGAGACGCGTTTTCTCGGCGAAGCCGAGGGGCCCCTGGCCGAGACGTTTTATCCGTTTGTCGGCTGGGGAGACCATGTGCCTTCCCCCTCCCGTCTATCGCCGGTCGCCTACTTGGCGGCACGGGGTGGGTTGGTCCCCGCCAACCTGCTCGTTCATGGCGTCCAGGTTGCGCCCGAGGATGTCCGACGCATTGCCGACAGCGGCGCCGGCGTGGTTCTTTGCCCCCGATCCAATGCCCGCCTCGGCGTCGGTGTGGCCCCCATCGACGCCTATCTCTCTGCCGGCGTGCCCCTCGCTCTCGGCACCGACAGCTTGGCCAGCTGCGACAGCCTCTCTCTCTGGGACGAACTCGCCTTCGCCCGAGGCTGGTGGCAGGGGCGGATCGACCCCCAACGTCTCCTGACCATGGCCACCGCGGGGGGCGCCCGCGCCCTTGGCCTGGCATCCGAGATGGGCGCTTTGCTTCCAGGCAGCGGCGCCCATTTTCAGGTTCTTCGGCCGCCGCTTCTCCCCGCGGCGAGGGAACTGACGGAATTTCTCTGTACTCCCGGACGGACCGAGGAAGTGGCCCATCTTTACCTCGATGGCCGGGAGGTCTTGCTAAAAGACTGAATCCCCCCTATAATCCCCACGACGCGTACCTGGTCCGTGTGCTAAAATAAAGGCAATACGGATTCTATAAAAAGAGGTGTTCCATGCTGGAAGAATATGGAAGTATCGTGGAATTAAAGGGAAAGCACGTGGCCGTCGTGCTCTGCAAGAAAAACAGTTTTTGCAAAAACTGCGCTTCGATGGAGAGCTGCCATGTCAGCGACGACAATCAATCGATGCTGGTCGAGGCCCACAATGCCATCGGCGCCAGGGTTGGGGACAAGGTCAAAGTGGTCACCAGCACCAAAAGCTTTCTGCAGTCCTCTTTTATTCTGTATATCGTGCCACTGATCTCCCTGCTGGTGGGGGGGATTTGCGGTTTCCAGGTCGGCTTGCATCTCAAGGGGGGGCCGGATCCCAATCTGCTCGCCGCCATTATCGGCGTGGCCTTTTTCGTCGGCTCCTTTTTCGTCATCCGCGTCGGCAGCCGGGCCCTCCCCAAGGAAAATTTCATGCCCCGGATCACCCTCATTCTCCCGGATGATGAGGCGTATCAGGAAGCCCTGAAGAATGAGTATTAAGATTATCGCCACCAACAAGAAGGCCTACCACGATTATTTTATCGATGAAACTTTGGAGGCGGGTTTGGTGCTGACCGGCACGGAGGTCAAATCCCTGCGGGTAGGAAAGGTGAATCTCAAGGAGTCCTTCTGCCGCATCAAGGACGGGGAGGTTTTCATCAACAACATGCACGTCAGCCCCTATGAGCACGGCGGCCTTGAAAATCCCGAACCGACCCGGATGCGCAAGCTGCTGCTGCATAAGACCGAGATCGCCAAGCTGAGCCGCAAGGTCGACGAGAAGGGGCTCTCCCTGGTGCCGACGAAGATCTACTTCAAGGAAGGTCGGGCCAAACTGGAAATCGGCCTCGCCCGGGGGAAAAAGCTGCACGACAAGCGCGAGACCCTCAAACGCAAGGAAGCCGACCGCGAGATGGCCAAGGCGATCAAGGGGCGGCATCAGGAATGAATGAAGGTCGGCAGCCGGCGGCGGTAAGCGATAAAGTTTTAGATTTGGCAATATCTTGATTTTTCAAAGAAAATCGTGTATAAAGGAAAGTGAATTTAGGTTTTCCTTAAAACTGACAGCTTAACACTTAAAACTGCTTTTATGGGGGTGCCAAGGTTTCGACGGAGATTGGTAGCGAAGGTGGCATGCCGGGGACGCCAGTTGGCCTCGTTAAAAAACTGGCACAAATACAAACGCCGACACTGACGTTTCGTACGCACTGGCTGCTTAATTGCAGCCACGTCTCTTGCCTGAGTTCCCGCGTAGGGTAAGTGACGTCAATTTAGTGGGATAGTCTCCAGAAGGCCTGTGGTCCGGAGGCGAAACCAAAGCAGGCTCGCCTGACGTAAATCCTGTCCGTGGGAGATGCGACGGGTCAAATCCAATATACGGACTAAGCATGTAGAAGCCTTGCGTGAAAGATTTTCGGACGCGGGTTCGATTCCCGCCACCTCCACCATTAACAAAAGACAAACCCGTCTCTCTGGGGTCGTTCTCCGGGGTGACGGGTTTTCTTTTTCCCCTTGTTTCTAAAGGGTTTGCACCCGTTTCACATCTTTCCGAAGCACCTCTTAGCACCTTCGATTCTCCCCATCCTCCAGCCTTTCTTTCTCTGTTTGGCCCCTGATTCTCTGTTTTCTCCGGACCAAGTCCGAAGCTCGTCCGGAAAGCTACATCCTTGATTGATATGGGTTTGCGGCTGGTTGCCGTTTTTGGCGGTTGTCTTAGGTCATCGTTCGACGCCGCAACCGGACGTTTTTTTCGAAATCGCCCGCCTCGGCCATGAAAAGAAGCGCAGTCAACTCCGGTTTCCTGCCCCCCAAAGAAGAAAAGCGACGCTGATGGTCGGCTCTCTGGTGATCGGCGATGAGTTCAAGACCGCCCGCAAGCATCTGATGGCCAACATGCCTGGCGACGCCGCCTTTAAGAACGGACGCCCCAAACCGGAGGACGTCCTTCCGGACGAAACCGAAACCACCACTCTCACCAACGAGGCCGGGCAAGTTCCCGGCCTCACTGTTTAAGGAGGTGCCCCATGAAGATTCTGATCCGCTCCACCACGCTGGACGGCGAACCGATTCCCGGCAGCGGGGAAACCATCCAGGCCGCCGACTGCCTCGAAGTTGTCGAACTGATGCGCGGCCAGACGCCGTTCACATCCAGCCGAGCGCCCCGGGACTACATGACCGAGGTGCTCTCCGGCATCGAAGGCGGGCCGACCCAACCGTTACCGGAGGACGCCGCCGCTGCGGCCGCCGAGTTTCTCACCCGTCTGGCCCGGCACGGCCTGATCGAGTTCCTGCCCGACTGCAAGGCCAGCGATCCCTGGCCGGAACGATTCCTCGAAGCC
>Ga0102962_1001180_pt1 | contig 10732 bp, 12 predicted proteins | sample SalPonF2_C_D2_MG_FD_84519 | JGI IMG/M metagenome (GOLD analysis project Ga0102962, IMG submission 84519) | Salt pond soil microbial communities from South San Francisco under conditions of wetland restoration - Salt Pond MetaG SF2_C_D2_MG ... | reverse complement strand
ATGATAAAAAAGCTGGAACAGCATATTGTTTCAGGTGAACCGGAAAATGAAGATACGGACCCGCGATGGGACCGGTTAAAAAACATTAAGTTTAATTAAAAATAACGTTTAATAAATTTTTTAAAATGGCACATCCAAAACGAAAACAATCAAAGCAACGGAGAAATAAAAGAAGGACTCATGATAATGCAACCCTTCCCACCGTAATGTCTTGCCAGAATTGTGGTGCAACAGTTTTGTATCATCGCGTATGTCCTGAATGCGGACATTACAAGGGCAAGCTGGCAATTGAAAAAGAAGTTTCTGCTTAATTGCAGTTTGAATTGAGCCTGTCAATAAAGTCAAGTGTCTGGATCAAAATGTTCGAGAACAAAGCCTGTTCCGTTCTAAACGGGAGCGTGCAAAAATTTTAATCCATATATATGAGGAATTATAATTTTTGCAATAACGCGGTTATCGGCCATTATGGACAGACAGTAATTAAGAAGGACACTTATTTTCTTAGAACTAAATTATTAAATGCTTAGAATAGGAATTGATATTATGGGTGGTGATTATGCACCAGAAGCAGCAGTAAAAGGTGCTATTCTCGCCCATAATGAACTCAAAGAAAAGGCTAAACTGGTATTGATCGGTAATCAAGATCAAATTCATTCTATTTGTGAAAAATCTCAGTTTGATCCTTCTCTCTTTGAAATAGTGCATACCACTGAAGTAATTGGTATGGGAGAACACCCTGCTAAAGCGTTTTCGCAAAAGCCGGATTCCAGCATTGTTGTGGGTTACAATATGCTCATGAAAAAAGAGATAGATGGATTTGCCAGCGCCGGCAGTACCGGTGCCATGTTGGTCGGTGCCATGTATACCGTCAAATCAATCCCCGGAATAATCAGGCCAAGTATTACTGCCGCAGTACCTTCCGGTAATGAAAAACCAATTATTCTGCTTGATGTGGGTATAAATCCTGATTGTAAACCTGATGTATTGTATCAGTATGCAATACTGGGTTCCAAATATGCGGAATACGTCTACAAAATAGACAATCCAAAAGTGGGACTTTTAAACATCGGAGAAGAAGAAGAAAAGGGTAATTTACTTACCAAAGCTACTTACCAGGCAATGAAGGGTACCCGTGACTTCAACTTTATTGGAAACATAGAAGGTCATGATTTTTTCAACGATGATAAGGCAAATGTCATCGTTTGTGATGGTTTCGTAGGCAATGTAATGCTTAAAGAAGCTGAAGCTTTTTACATGCTGGTAAAAAAGAGGAATATGACCGATGAATTTTTCGAAAAATTCAATTTCGAGAATTACGGGGGTACTCCCATATTAGGTATCAATGATGTGGTAATAATTGGTCATGGAATATCTAATGATATCGCCATTAAAAATATGGTACGGCATACATTTGATGTTATAGAAGCCAGGTTAATTGACAAAATAAAAGAAGCATTTAAATAATGATAAAAATTAGAGCTGCAATTACGGGGGTAGGAGGATATGTTCCTGATTATGTTCTTACCAACGACGAATTGAGTAAAATGGTAGATACCTCTGATGAATGGATCATGCAGCGTATAGGGATCAAAGAAAGACGGATACTGAAGGAAAAAGGAAAGGCTACTTCTGATCTTGGAACAAGGGCTGTAGAAGACCTTTTTAAGAAGAAAAATGTGAATCCAGACGAAATTGACCTTGTTATTTGTGCAACGGTTACGCCGGATATGATGTTTCCGGCAACGGCAAATATTATTTCTCATAAAACAGGGATTAAGAACGCTTTTAGTTTTGACATCAATGCTGCCTGTTCCGGATTTATTTTCGCACTGGAAACAGCTGCAAAATATGTTGAGTCAGGAGCTTATAAGAAGGTTCTCGTTGTTGGAGCTGATATGATGTCAACCATTACAGACTATACCGACCGCACTACCTGTCCTCTTTTTGGTGATGCTTCAGCAGCCGTAATGCTGGAACCTACAGAAGAAGAAGTAGGGATAATGGACCACATTCTTCATGTTGACGGACAGGGTCATAAATACCTGCACATGAAAGCAGGAGGGAGCCTGAAGCCACCATCTCATGAAACCGTTGACAATCGCGAACATTTTATTTATCAGGAAGGTCAAACAGTATTTAAGTTTGCTGTTTCAAACATGGCTGATATCTCGGTAGAAATTATGGAAAAGAATAATCTTACTGCAGATGACCTCGCGTGGCTGGTACCGCATCAGGCAAATATGAGGATTATTGAAGCTACAGCAAGACGAATGAACCTGCCCAAAGAAAAGGTTATGATAAACATACAGCGTTACGGAAATACTACTGCCGCCACTATTCCATTATGTCTGTGGGAATGGGAAGATCAATTGCATAAAGGTGATAACATCATCCTTAGCGCATTTGGTGGTGGTTTTACCTGGGGATCCATCTATCTTAAATGGGCATATGATGGAAAATAAGCAGCAATTAATGGCAATATAATGCACGAATACCTGCCTGGTTTGCGTTAGTTTATTGTCTTCACTCCTGTTGTTGAATAAATTGCAGGATTATTGGTATTGCGGGAAAGAATGGGTATAGTATTGCTTATTTTTATACCTTTGAATAGTATAAATCTGTTATAAAAAATATAGGATAATGGCCAAACTTGCAAATGAAACAGATTCCAACAGTATCAACCTCGTAGGGATTGGTACTGTCATTACCGGTGATATTAATTCCAACGGTGATATTAGAATCGACGGAACACTTAATGGTAACCTGGTAACCAAAGGAAAAGTAGTGATTGGTGAAACCGGCAAAGCAAATGGTGAGATAAATTGTAAAAACTCTGATGTTTCCGGGGAAATTGAAGGTAAAATTATTGTATCTGAACTACTTTCACTTAAAGCAACATCAAAAATTAACGGAGATATTATTGCCAACAAACTGGCAATTGAACCAGGTGCTAAATTTACCGGGAACTGTAATATGAATGGTAAAACAAGCTCATTTGGTTTTGAAGAAAAACAAGAAAAAAATACTGAACAAAAAGGAAAGTAAAAAACTTGCCAATTATGCCAGGTATTCTTCCATGGCTTTCCAAATGATTGCCACTATGTTGCTTGGAGTCTTTGGAGGCATTGAACTTGATAAATGGCTTAAACTGAATTTTCCTGTTTTTACCATTCTTCTTACTATTGTTTCTGTTATCCTGGCAATATATTTGGCTATTAAGGATTTTATAAAATTTAAATAAGTGTTAAAGTAACATGCACAAAGAAACCCGGAAATTTTTTATCCGTGAATTAATCCTTTTCCTATTCCTGCTTGTTGCAGGAAGTGCTGTTTTTTTGTTCACTCCATTATCTGAATCCTTTTCATATGCTTTTTTCATTCCTCTCCTATTGATTTTTCTTATTACTACCTTTATTTTTAATCGTTTGGTTAAACTTAGCCGGGAGAATAATAATCGTTTCAACTTTTTCTTTATCGGATCAACTGGTTTAAAACTTATTTTTTACCTGCTGGTCATCATTATTTATCTTCTAATCAATCCTGGGCAGGCAATTCCTTTTGTCTCTGTTTTTCTGGTGGTTTATTTTTCATATACTGTTCTGGAGATCGCTTCTTTGTTAAAATTTTTGAAAAAGAGAGGAGTTTATAAAAACACTTTATAAATTGTTTCCTATCTTTATGGGTCATTTTTAGAGCTCATCCAGCGGAGAATTTTTATGAAGGGAAAAGTAGGAATACTATTTATTGTGATGTTGTTTGCCTGTACAGCAGGAGTTTATTCTCAGGAACAATCATCTGAAGCAACAGAAACAGCTGAAAAAACAGTCTCTACAGAAAAATTTAATCCGGGAGACTTCATTTTTGAACATATTAAAGATGCCTATAACTGGCACATCTTCACCATAAAAAAGAAAGACGGGGAAGAAGTGCCGGTATCTATTCCCCTGCCGGTTATTGTTTATAGTAAAGACCGCGGGTTAAATATTTTCATGGCTACACGTTTTAATCACGGAGAATCTTCTTATCATGGCTTCTATATAGCACAGGAAGGAGAATATAAAGGCAAAATTCTTGAAAAAACTATAACAGGAGAAGTTGTGCGACCGCTCGATCTTTCTTTTTCCAAGGATGTACTGGCTGTTTTTATCAGTCTTGGTTTAATGCTTTGGATCTTTATTTCCATTGCAAACTCCTACAAAAAGAATGAGGGCAAACCACCCAGCGGACTTCAGTCGGTGCTTGAACCCATTATTTTATTTGTAAGGGACGATATTGCCAAGGCTTCCATTGGCAAGAACTACGAGCGTTATATGCCCTTCCTCCTCACAATATTTTTCTTTATCTGGATCAACAACCTTATGGGGATTATTCCCATTTTCCCGGGGGGGGCTAATGTTACCGGTAATATTACGGTTACTATGGCGCTTGCTTTGTTAACCTTTGCCATTACTACTTTTGTAGGGAACAAACATTACTGGAAAGATATGGTCAATGCCGAAGGCGTTCCCTGGTGGCTTAAATTACCCATCCCGCTAATGCCCATCATTGAGATTATGGGAATGTTTATTAAACCCTTTGTGCTGATGATCCGGCTCTTTGCCAATATGGCTGCAGGGCATATTATCGCCCTGGGTTTTATTTCACTGATATTTATTTTTGGTACTGTTCATCCTGCAGTTGGATACGGGATGTCTGTTCTTTCAATATCATTTACTGTATTCATGACCTTGCTTGAATTATTGGTGGCACTGATTCAGGCTTATGTTTTTACCCTGTTGTCGGCTTTGTATTTCGGACTGGCCACGCAGGAACATCATTAGTAATTCATTTAAACAACCAAATATAATTGTTATGGTTTCATTAGTAGTAATTTTAGAATTAGTTTTCAGCCAGCTTGGTGCCCCGGTGGGTGCAGGTTTGGCTGCCATTGGAGCGGGTATTGGCATCGGCCAGATTGGTGGACAGGCAATGGAAGCAATTGCCCGTCAGCCTGAAGCCGTTGGTGATATCAGATCAAACATGATCGTTGCTGCCGCACTTGTGGAAGGGGTTGCCTTTTTCGCTGTTGTGGTTTGTTTACTCGTGATGTTTATCTAATGGTGAAACAAAATTTTTCACAAGGTAACGGTTGGTTGCCTTGTGAAATTTAAAAACATTAAAGAATTTATTATGGATTTAGTAAAACCAGGTATCGGATTATTGTTTTGGATGTTGCTCTCCTTCGGCATCGTGTTGTTTATTCTTAGGAAATATGCCTGGGGACCTATCCTGAATGCCCTTCGCGACCGGGAAGATTCAATTGATGAAGCCCTGCGTTCGGCTGAGAAAGCCAGGGAGGAAATGTCTAAACTAAAAGCCGATAACGAGAAAATTCTTGCTGGTGCTAAAAAGGAGCGTGAAAAAATCATTGGCGAAGCACGGCAGATCAGAGAAAAAATGATAGGCGACGCCAAAAAAGAAGCTACCTCTGAAGCAAGAAAGCAAATCGACCAGGCTAAGAGAGAAATACAATCGCAAAAAGTAGCGGCTATTGAGGAGATAAAGAAGCAAATTGCTGATATTTCCGTTGAAATTGCAGGGAAAATTTTACAGGAGAATATTTCTGTAGATGAAAAACAGCAAAAACTAATCGAAAAAGACCTCGACAGGATAAAGTTTAATTGATCGGCCAGGATTTTTTTATCTGATAAAGAAATATTGTGTTTTATATAATTGAGAGGATATAATAATTGATAACAGATATTTTAATTCATGAATCTAAGTAAAATACATGTACGATACGCCAAAGCGTTTTTTCTCTATGCGGTGGAAAAGAACATCCTGGAAGTGGTAGGGAAGGACCTTGGGCTTTTCATGAAAGAATATAAAAACACAGTAGAATTATCCCTGATGCTTGAGAGTCCGGTTATTTCTTCGTCCGTAAAGCTTAAAACACTCAGGGAAATATACGATAATACATTTCACACAGATACCCTGGCTTTTTTTGAGCTGATCATTAAAAACAAACGTGAAGAACATATTCCAGGTATTATTTCCCATTTCTTTCACCTGGTTAAAGAAAAAACAGGTATCAAGGAAGTTAGACTTACTACAGCGGTTCGTATTACCGGTGAAATCAGGAATCGGTTGCAGGAATTTCTTAAAGATTATTATAAATCAGGAATTGAATTTGAAGAAGTGATTGACGAAAAATTAATTGGAGGCTTTGTGCTGAAGGTTGATGATATACAATACGATGCCAGTGTAACCTCCCGTTTGGAAAAAGTGCGTGATAAATTACTGAAAACTGAATTATTTAATTAATTAAAATATTAAAGATTTATGGCTGATATTAAACCTGCCGAGATTTCGAAAATACTTAAACAGCAGCTGGAAGGCATTGACACGCAGGCTGGCATGGAAGAAGTGGGTACCGTACTGCAGGTGGGAGACGGTATTGCAAGAATATATGGGCTGTCACAGGTACAGGCAAACGAATTGATAGAATTTGACAGCGGAGTACAGGGAATAGTACTTAATCTGGAAGAAGATAATGTCGGAGCGGTATTGTTGGGTGATACTGAAAAGGTAAAAGAAGGGGATAGTGTTAAAAGAAGCCGGTTGATTGCTTCTATCAAGACAGGAGATGGACTGCTCGGCCGCGTAATTAATACCCTCGGACAACCCCTGGACGGAAAAGGACCAATTACTGGCAAAACTTATGAAATGCCGCTTGAACGCAAGGCTCCGGGCGTAATTTATCGTCAGCCGGTTATTGAACCACTTCAAACGGGAATCAAGGCGATTGATTCAATGATCCCTATTGGCCGTGGTCAGCGGGAACTTATCATTGGAGACCGCCAAACCGGAAAAACAGCGATTGCACTTGATACAATACTTAATCAGAAAGAACTGTATGAAATGGATGATCCTGTTTATTGTATTTATGTTGCTATTGGACAGAAGGGATCAACCATTGCCAATATCGCTAAAGTACTGGAAGAAAGAGGCGCCATGGAGTATACCACCATCGTGGCTGCTACTGCCTCTGATCCTGCTGCCTTGCAGTTCTATGCACCTTTTGCCGGCGCTGCTATCGGTGAATATTTCAGGGATACCGGCCGTCATGCACTGATTATTTATGATGATCTCTCTAAACAGGCCGTTTCTTATCGTGAGGTTTCTCTTTTACTGCGTCGTCCACCTGGCAGGGAAGCCTATCCGGGGGATGTATTTTACCTGCATAGCCGTTTGCTTGAAAGAGCTGCAAAGATTATAGATTCAGATTCAATTGCATCCCAAATGAACGATCTCCCGGAATCATTAAAGGGGATTGTTAAAGGAGGTGGTTCCCTGACAGCCCTTCCAATTATTGAAACACAGGCGGGTGATGTATCTGCCTATATCCCGACCAATGTAATCTCCATTACCGATGGACAGATTTTTTTGGAGTCGAACCTTTTCAATTCCGGAGTTCGCCCTGCAATTAATGTAGGTATCTCTGTTTCCAGGGTAGGAGGAAATGCACAGGTAAAAGCCATGAAAAAAATTGCCGGTAACCTGAAAATTGATCAGGCGCAATTCCGCGAACTGGAAGCTTTTGCTAAATTTGGTTCTGATCTGGATGCTGCTACCAAAGCAGTCCTTGATAAGGGAAATAAAAATGTTGAAATTCTGAAACAGGGACAGTTTTCTCCTGTTCAGGTTGAAAAACAAATTGCTGTTATTTTTGCAGGTACCCGGGGCTTGTTGAAGGATGTGCCGGTAAGTCGTGTGCGGGAATTTGAAGAAGAATATCTCAATTTTCTTGAAATGAAACACAAGGATAAACTAAATGAACTGAAAAAGGGTATAATGAGTAGTGATACAGAACAACTGCTTGAAAAAGTGGCTTTGGATATTGCCGGAAAATTCAGTTAATAAATGTTGATTTTTGTGAATGGTTAAGCTATGAGTAACCTCAAAGAAATAAGAAATCGTATTAGTTCGGTATCATCTACCCGGCAGATTACCAGTGCCATGAAGATGGTTTCTGCCGCAAAATTACGAAGAGCCCAGGATGCTATCCTGCAAATGCGACCCTATGCTGATAAATTGTATGATATTCTGAAAAGTATCTCTAACAGCCTGGAAAATGAAGCCGATAATGTTTTTGGACAGGAACGGCTGGTTAACAATGTACTGATAGTTCTGATAACTTCTAACAGGGGATTGTGCGGGGCCTTTAATTCACAGGCGATCAAGCTTGCTGTAGAACTTGCAAAAGTTAAATATGCAAAACAGCTTGCCAGAGGAAATGTTTATTTTATGGCTTTTGGCAAAAAGGGATGCGACTTTTTGCGTGCCGGGCAATACAAACTGGTAGAATCCCATAATGAAATTTTTGACAACCTGACTTTTGAAAATGTAGCTCCTGTTGCCACCGAAATTATGGAGAGCTTCTCAAGAGGACAGTATGACCGGATTGAGCTCGTATACAATCAATTCAAAAATGCTGCTGTTCAGATATTAACTCAGGAGCAATACCTGCCGGTTAAGGCCGATGATGAAGGGGATGATTTTGTGGGATATGGTTTCGATTACATCTATGAGCCAAATATGGAGGTAATAATTAATGAACTTATCCCCAGGTCGTTGAAAATTCAGCTTTACAAAGCACTGCTGGATTCGCATGCAGCTGAATTCGGTGCCCGAATGACAGCCATGCATAAAGCTACTGATAATGCTACCGAATTAATAAAAGACTTGCGTCTTACTTACAATAAGGCCCGTCAGGCTTCCATTACCAATGAGATACTCGAGATTGTTGGTGGGGCAGAGGCGCTCAATAAATAGTTATTGCAATTCATATTATGTACTTTCCAGGTAAAAAATGGGTAAGGCAATTCCATATACACCCCTGGAAAATTTTCCTGTCAATAACACTTTTAGCCTGCTTCCTTTATTTAATCGGTTCTCCAAGACAAGTTTTTGATGATCCCACCTCTACTGTAATTATTGGTCGTGACGGTACGCTCATTGGCGCTTTAATCGCGGATGACGGTCAGTGGCGTTTTCCTTGCGATGCCGCCGTCCCTGAAAAATTCAGAAAATGTATTCTTACTTTTGAAGACAAGAACTTTTATAAGCACTACGGTTATGATCCAGCGGCCATTCTCCGTGCCTTGTATCTCAATATCCGGAACGGATCCATTGTAAGCGGGGCCAGCACCATTACCATGCAGGTCATCCGCCTTTCGAGGAAGGGAAGATCAAGGAGTATCAAAGAGAAAATAACTGAAATTATACTGGCTTCCAGACTGGAACTTTCCCGTACCAAAAATGAAATACTGGCTCTTTATGCTTCCAATGCCCCTTTTGGCGGTAATGTTGTTGGACTTGATGCTGCCTCCTGGCGGTATTTTGGTCGAAAACCATCTGACCTGAGCTGGGCCGAGTCGGCTACACTTGCTGTTCTGCCAAATGCTCCTGCATTGATCCATCCCGGAAGAAACAGATCCCTGCTCCTGGAAAAAAGAAACAGACTGTTGAACCGTCTGTTTCAAACAGGACAAATTGATACAGTTACTTATCAGCTGGCATTGCTTGAACCACTACCGGAAAAGCCACTTCCCCTGCCTGACGAAGCACCTCATCTGCTTGCGCGCATGAATAAGGATCATAATGGACAGATTAGTGAGACCACAATTGACCCTAAATTACAATATTTTGTAAATAAGATAATTAATCATCATTACCAACAGTTAAAATTTAATCATATCTACAATATTGCCGTACTGGTTGCAGATAATGAGACCGGTAATGTACTTGCATATAACAGCAATGTGCTTTCTGAAGATTGTCAGGGACATGGAGAAGATGTTGATTTGATTACCGCTCCCCGTAGCAGCGGAAGTGTACTTAAACCTCTTTTGTATGCAACTATGCTCGACAAGGGTGAATTGTTGCCGGATATGCTTATTCCTGATGTTCCTACCCATTTTAATGGTTTTTCACCGGAAAATTATGATCATACTTACAGTGGTGCTGTACCGGCCAGCCATGCGCTGGCCCGTTCTCTCAATGTTCCGGCTGTACGAATGTTGAAACAGTATGGAGTCGAAAGATTTCATTATCTTTTGAGAAAACTGGGATTTTCTACAATAACATATCCCGCAGAGCATTACGGACTTTCTCTTATTCTTGGTGGTGCTGAAATTTCATTATGGGATCTTACAGGAGTTTATTCAGGATTGTCGCGTAACCTATCTCACTTTTCTGAATTAAACGGGAATTATAACTCTGCAGATCTACATGCTCTAAGGTTATTAAAAAATGATAAAAAAGAAAATATCTTATATCATAGTTCTCAACAAGAAAATATATTATCTGCCGCTTCCTTATTCATTACTTTTAATGTAATGGTTGATGTAAACAGGCCCGCGGCCGAATCATCATGGCGATCATATAATTCATCCCGCAAAATAGCCTGGAAAACCGGGACAAGTTATGGTAACAGGGATGCATGGGCACTGGGTTTGACTAAGAAATATACTGTTGGAGTATGGGTTGGGAATGCCAGTGGTGAAGGTCGTCCGCTACTTACCGGTCTTAATGCTGCTGCACCTGTTTTATTTGATGTCTTCGAACATTTACCAGCTTCAGAATGGTTTTTGCAACCTTATGATGATATGACAAAGACCGGAGTATGTCATGAAAGTGGTTATCGGGCTTCTCAGCATTGTCCTGTAGTTGATTCAGTCTGGGTTCCTCT
>Ga0102962_1001176_pt1 | contig 10743 bp, 6 predicted proteins | sample SalPonF2_C_D2_MG_FD_84519 | JGI IMG/M metagenome (GOLD analysis project Ga0102962, IMG submission 84519) | Salt pond soil microbial communities from South San Francisco under conditions of wetland restoration - Salt Pond MetaG SF2_C_D2_MG ... | reverse complement strand
TGAAACATTTCCCTGGCAGGAAATGGTTCCTGATCAGTCCCTGATTTTGAATGAGAATCCGGCAGATTCTGCTTATATGGTAAGTGCCATCGGGGGGGCGAAAGATTACATTTTAGTCTATACACCAATGGGCCGGCCTGTTCAGGTTAATCTGAACACATTGAACACACCAAAGGTTAAGGCCTTCTGGTTTAATCCGAGAAGCGGGAAATATCTCTTTATCGGGGATTATTCCAATTCTGAAACCCCTATTTTTAAGCCGTGGTCATTGGGAAGAGGCAGTGATTTTGTTCTTGTAATACTGGATAAGGATTCCAGTTTTCTTCTTCCTGGAATGATGGGAGAATGATAGTCGGTTAGCTATCAAAGATACTTCACATGACATCTGATGATATCGCACTAAACAGACTCTATAATCAGAGTATTGCCGGATCAGGTCCGCAAACTCCCGCAGGGTTGGTGGATTATATGGGTGCCATGCAAGCCCAGGATTTTGCCATGGCAAAATGGGCCATAGGTGTCCGGATGCCCTGGCTGACCATGCATGATGTGGACGCAGTTATCGACACGGGAGAAATACTGAGAACCCATATATTACGTCCGACCTGGCATTTTGTGTCAGCAACAGTTATCCGTCCTTTTTTAAAACTGACCGCCCCGCGTATCCTTGCTTCGATGACCTCCAGGCACCGGCAACTTGAAATCGACGACAAACTGGTTTCGCGCAGTAATAAGCTTATTACAGCGATCATTCTAAAAAACGGTCATGCAACAAGGAATGAACTGGTGGCTGCTTTTAAAAATGGACATATTCCACTCGATAACAACCGTGCAGCCCATCTATTGTTAATGGCTGAATTGGGTGGACTTATCTGTTCCGGGAAGAGCAGGGGCGGAAAACCGACCTATGCACTCTTTGAAGAACGCGTTCCACGGCAACCTGTATTAACAAGGGAAGATGCACTCGCCTTGCTTACAGGAAAGTTCTTTGTTAGCCACGGACCGGCTACTATTCAGGATTTTGCCTGGTGGTCCGGATTGCAGATGAAAGAAGCCCGGCAAGGGCTTCAACTGGTTTCAAGCCGATTGTTATGTGAAAAAATTGGGGCGGATGAATATTGGTTTGCAGGCGATCCGGATCGAAAACTTACCCCCGGTCATTGTTCCCTTTTGCCTGCCTGGGACGAATTTCTGGTGAGTTATAAGGACCGGACAGCTGTGTTGCCGGATATGCATCATAAAAACGTTGTTTCATCAAATGGTATCTTTCATCCGGTTATTGTCCAGGACGGTAAAGTTATTGGCAAATGGAGAAAAATCAAGATCAAGGGAAAGTTAACTATTGAAATAAGCCTGTTTCACAAAGTTACCCCTGGCCAGAAAAAAATGATTTATCGTGCCGTCACCAGCCTTGCCCGTTTTCATGATCTTGCAACCGATATTCAATACGGGGTCTATTCCGGAAACTAGGATCATCGGTTTTCCTTTCACCCTTTTTTATCCGTAATTTGCAGTTTTCTGTAGTTATTTTAACGTTAATACAGGCATAATGGGACACGAAATCGTAGCCGAGGTAAGCCGGACCATGAAAAGCCATGGAAATGAAAAAAACCGGCTTTCGGGTCAAAGATATTTTAAGGAAACGGTCAGACTATATGGAGTGAAGGCTGCCGATGCCCATAAGGTCAGTAAGGCTCTTTTCCCCGGGGTCAAAGACTTGCCGAAACATGAAATTTTTGAGATCTGTGAGCAGCTTTGGCAAACCGGCTACATCGAGAACGCTTTCGTGGCCTGTGACTGGTCCTATAACCTGAAGAAACAATATGAATCGTCCGATTTTGACATCTTTGAGAAGTGGGTCAGCCGGTATGTGACCAACTGGGCTTCCTGTGATACGTTGTGTAATCACACAGTTGGCGAATTTATCGAGCAATTCCCCGGATTCATTACACCATTAAAAACCTGGGCCCGGTCAGATAATATGTGGATGCGGCGTGCTGCTGCAGTAACGTTTATAGTCCCTGCCCGAAAAGGTAAATTCCCTGATGAGATTTTCGAAATTGCAGATATCCTCCTTACCGATAAAGAAGACCTGGTTCAAAAAGGATATGGCTGGATGCTGAAAGCAGCCAGCCAGGCCCGGCCATCCGAAGTTTTTGACTACGTGATGAAAAACAAGGTGGCCATGCCCCGAACTGCATTGCGATATGCCATTGAGAAAATGCCGGCTGATAAGCGAAAACAAGCTATGGAGAAACTTTGATTTTACGAGGCTAAGAAAATAAAGAAGAGATTTCGCTATTTTACCCCACTTTATTATCTTAGATCTAACTTTGAACAAGATTTTCAGTTCACTATACAGAAATTTATAACTATTCGGAAAATGCAAGTTTATTCTCCAAGACCACTTTCAAAGCCAGGTCTTCTTCAGCGGCTTTTTCACAAACAACTTAAAGAAAATGCTATTATTGAGATTAACAATCTTTTGGCGGAACATGAGGGTGATATATCCGCGATAAATAGTGATAACATTATTGAAATTGCCGGGCGCTATCATGTAGATCTAAAAAGGAAATTCAAGGAAGCAAGGTTGGCGCTGTTCAGTGATTTCCTTAAAGGCTGTTTAGCCGATAATAAATTGGATGGAAAGGAAATGAATAACCTGAAACATCTGCAGGTGATATTATTTCTGACCGAGTCGGATGCAAAGGCTCAAATTCAAACAGTTACCGAGGCACTCTATGAGAGTCATATAAAGGAATCTGTAAGCGATGGCAGGTTAAGTACTGGTGAAAAAGAAAACCTCGCACGCCTGAAAAAGGATTTATTCATACCTGATGATATAGCAGAGAAACTCTACACCACAAATGCCAGCGAAATACTCCAGCGCTTTATCGACAAGGTCATTTCAGATGCACGCCTGTCACCCGGAGAGGAAACCGAGCTGGACGAGATTGCAAAAAGTCTCGGTATTGAAGTGAAAATGGATGAGAAGACGGCGGCAGTACTCGACCGCTATCGGTTATACTGGCAGATCGAAAATGGCAAATTACCGGAAATTACCCCGGATATTAATATCCAGAAATCAGAATCTCTCCATTTCAAAGGCTATGTGAATTGGCTCGAACAGCGAAAGGTAACCCGTAGAATCAATTATTCCGGCCCGACGGCCCGTATTAAGATAGCCAGGGGTATTTATTACCGGGCAGGAAGTATGGCCATTCAGCCAGTTTCAGAAGATGTGTGGAGAAGGATTGATTCGGGGATGATCTACCTGACGAATAAGCGTTTAATTTTCATGGGTGAAAAAGGGAATAAGACGATACGGTTGAATAAGATACTCACTATAAATCCTTTCCAGAACGGCGTTGATATACAGAAAGACACCGGGAGAAGCCCATTCCTTGAATTTAACCATGAGGTAGACATTTTTTCCATGACGATGGTCCGGTTGATGGATGAATGCTAATCACTGGGCATCCTGATAAACTGTAAATCAGATTAGAAGGTTATTCCTTTTATCAACGGTGAATAGTTCAACAAAACAATAATTAGGATGTTTCTACGATATGACTATCCTAAAAAGGCATGTCTATGAGAACGCTCACCGGAATATTTCTCACACTGGTTTTGATCATCTTTTTCGGACATTGCTCTAAAGACATCCCGGAAAAAGAAGTCCCCGGCACCATCGACAAGGATACCCTTGAAGCTTTCGTACCTAAAGAGCATCCTATACAGGTCCAAAATGATGGGGGAGAGGCTGTGTTCTGGAATACGGACAATGATAGCATTTTTGTACCACGGGGTGTTAATTATTTCTGGATCGTTTCTGCCAATGGCGGGTACCAGGATCGTTTTTTCGGCCTTGGCATCTTTGACCGGGTAAGGATACGGGCCGATTTCAGGAGTTTAAAAGAGAACGGTTTCAATGTCGTCAGGATCTTTTTCGACAGTTGTAATGATGATCCGATATGCATAGGCAACCCGGAGGCAAACGGCCTGAATGGGAGCTACATCGATAACATTGTGACAACGATGGAGATTGCGAAGGAAGAAGGTCTTTTCCTCATGCTTACATCGAACGATCTTCCCGGCCAGGGCGGGTACTGGGACATGGTTGACCGGGGTGTGAATGATAACTTCGGCCCTTATCGTAATGCGAATTATCTTACCGGTAGTGGGGTAGAGGCAGCTGTGACTTATTGGGGTGATGTTATGAGAGCCCTTGCCGATCGTGACGCACCCTTTGAGTCAGTTTTTGCCTGGTCGTTGCTAAATGAGCAATGGTACATCACTAATGAGCCACCTTTCAGCCTTTCATCAGGCATGGTAACGTGCGCCAACGGGAATACATACGATATGGGCAGTCAGGCTGACAAAAAGGCTATGGCTGTTGAGGGTATGGAATACTACATCAGGAGAATAAGAGACACCATTGACAACTACGATCCCAATGCTCTTGTAACCATGGGTTTTTTTGTACCCGATTATCCGAACCCGATGCGTGCAGGCGATTTCAGGTATGTTGAAACAGCCGGATTATTAAATACAGGGCCACTCGATTTCTTTGATTTCCACGCTTATCCCGGGGTTGAACCGCTGGGAAAAATTGCCGAAAATTTTGGTATGATTGGTTATACCTCGAAGCCTGTTATCATGGGCGAGTTCGGTGCATTTCTGAATAATTATTCTGATCAGGCCGATGCCATAGATGCCATCCAGGCATGGATGGCCGAATCGTGCCAATATGGCTTCGATGGCTGGATTTACTGGGGGTTGTACAGGGCACCAATTGGTATAGGTGATGCTACCTGGGGATTCATGGATAATGATCGTGAGATAATGGATGCAATGGCCCCCGTCAATTTTCCGGATGCCTGCGATCCCTCTCTGTTGCCACCACGAAATATTGCGGTCGGAGCTTTGACAGATGCTTCTGCTTTTCTCTCCGATCAGACTCCCGGAATGGCGGTAGATAATGATCTTTCCACACAATGGGGTTCCGGTGACTATGCACCGCAATGGTTGAAGATAGATCTTGGCAGCGATCATCCGGTCGGTACCATTAAACTGCATGTTGCCCAATACCCCGCAGGTATTACGGTGCATAAACTTGAGGCTGGGAGCACTGGGAGGGACTGGGTCACTCTGGATACGTTTTCCGGAAATACCAAGGATGGTGATGTCCTGTCCTGGACGTCAGATGGCGGGACTGAATCTTATCGGTTTATTATAATTACAACCGGTGAAAGTCCGTCGTGGGTTTCCTGGCGGGAAGTTGAAGTGTTTGAAGATATCCTCCCGTGAGCTTGTCTCTAAAATCAATTATGAAATCATATTGCTGCCGGATTCGATTGGGGTGCCACACCTTTTGGGTCACGAAAGTGCATAGTTTGGGGATTCTTGTTTTTAAGTTGGTCTGTTTTTTGATTGGGTCCCCACCCCCGCCGACCAAACCGACCAACCCTTTATCACTTTCACCCCCAAATCTCCGTGTCCGATTCCGGACATTTTGACGAAAATTTGACGAATGTAAATGACAAAAAAACAAACGTATTGATTAATTGGTGTTTATGTGTATGACTATGATCGGGGTGAACAGGAACTAAATCATACTTTTAGGTGATGCCTTTGATAAAATTTTACTTCGAAATATAATATTAATTCTACCTCCATTTAAACAATGGTTCGTTAAACTTTAACATGAAAATCTGATTTTCAATGAAATAAGTGTCGAAATAATTTAGTTAAGTCCCTGATAATCAGTAACAAAATAGATTAACCATAATCTGTTGTTAAAAATACATTGTGTAAAAGTTATACATTTATGTGTAAATATTACTCGGCGCTTGAGAAGTATATTGTTATACTTTCTCCACCTAATCATATACTTGATCAGGAAGCCCTTAGGGTCGTCAGTTCCTCGCCTGACTGGACTCCCGGTTATTTTGAGGGCAAACCGGTGGCCGTTTTATTTACTTTTCCCATCAATTTTGCACTGGAAGATCCCCAAAAATGGAAATCCAGAAAAGGCAAATACAAAAGATGAATGTGAATTAGACCGAAGTCGGTCTTTTTGTGTAATAATTATACAGTGATTGTGTATTTATTACTCAATCCAATTATCCTGGCAACGCATTCGTGTGCTTCGAATAATAGGAGATTTAAAATACCTGACCTTTTTATCCTGGAGAATACACGGATATTTATTTTAAATGGATTCATCTCCCGGGTTTATAAAAAATACCTATCTTCGTTAACGATATAATTGATCCCTGTAACCTACAGGTGATTTGAATGCTTTTGCCACTTGCAGGCTATTGGTTATCAACCGTATCTGCAAAAATCTTCATTTAGTTAATTTATGAAATCACTAATAAGGCATATCCTCAAAGATACATTCCTTGTCACTAAAATCAGGAACCGTTTCATTCCTTCCGTCCAGGTATCGCAACGCCAGTTATACCATTACTACCGGGAGCTGGCAAGTAAAAAGGCATTGCCGGCATTGTCGGATACCGGCTTTCGGGTCTTCTCGCAGTATGAAGAAGATGGCAAGTTGCTCTTCATTTTTTCTGTGATAGGTATGGAAAATAAGCAATTCATCGAGATAGGGTCGGATGATGGTGTCAATAGCAACTCGGCCAACCTGTATTTCAACTTTGGGTGGTATGGTTTATTTATCGATGGGAACCCGAAAAGCATAAAGCGGGGTAAAAAATTCTTCAGTAAATACCCGCATCCACTGTTTTATAAGCCTAAATTCGTAAACGCCAAAGTGACCCGGGAGAATATTAATCAGCTTGTTGCGGAAGCTGGGTTTAAGGGTGAAGTTGGTCTGTTGTCTATCGATATTGATGGCAACGATTATTGGATTTGGGATGCCCTGGAAGTTGTCGATCCAAAAGTGGTGATCATAGAAACCCACAATGAATTCGGCCTAAATAATATTGTGGTTCCTTACGATCCGGATTATTTTTTTCCGGGTAAACACCCGGTCTATCATGGTGCCTCACCGGTGGCCATGACAAAGCTGGCCCATAAGAAAGGCTACCGGTTGGTTGGAGCCAACGAGCTTGGCTTTAATTTTATTTATGTCAAGCAGGGCCTTGCCGATGATCTCCTGCCGGAAGTCGCGGTGGATTCATTGTTGCAACACCCGTCAACAAAAGAAGCCTATAAGACGTTTATACCTATTAAAGATTGGGAATACCTTGAGGGGTAGTTGCATTTCAATGACAGAATGCTTTTACTCTTCATTTCCGTTTTTTTTTGTCAGGTAAGTCTCAAGTATAGTGTAGAGTTGGTTCTGTGAAATGGGTTTGGTAAGATATTCCGTAAAACCTTTTTTCTTACTTTTTTGAATTTCTTCAGGCATGGCGTAGGCCGATTGTGCAATAACTGGTATATCCGGATTTTTCTCCCGTATTTTGGTAATAATTTTATTTCCATCCATCTTGGGCAACCGGATATCAAGGAGTACCAGGTCGGGATTGATTTTATAAAAAAGATCGAGTGCTTGCGCCCCGTCATCAGCTGTAAAAAGTTCAGCATTTGTATCCTTCAACATGAATTGAATAATTTCGGTGCTGTAAAAATCATCTTCTGCCAGGAGTATCTTTTTTCCCGGAAATTGAGGTGAAATGTCCATGGCAGACTCTCTCATTTTTTTATGAGGGATAATATCCTTGCTTTTTTCAAGCTTTATGGTGAAAAAAAAGATAGAACCTATACCTTTTTCAGATTCCAGCCACATTTTACCGCCAAGTAGTTCGGCCAGGGCTTTTGAGATAGCCAGACCGAGTCCTGTGCCTTTCACCACATTTCTGGAAGTTTGTTCGCCTTGTTTGAAACGTTCAAAAATGGTTTCACCGTCCTTTTTGTTAATTCCGATACCGGTATCGCGGACAAAAAACACGATTTCTCCCGGTTTACGCAGTTCTTCGAAGCCAAATTCAATAAAGCCCTCCTCGGTATATTTAAATGCATTGCTCAACAGATTATGAAATATTTGGTGGAGACGATATTCATCACTTTTTATAACGAGGTTATCGCTTTCATTGGGGATCCGAAGACGTAAATCAATGTTTGATTTTTTTTGCCTTATGGCATAGCCTTCAACCTGATTCTTGATTTCCTTTAATACGTCAACCAAATTGATATCAGTGATACTAAGGCGTAATTCACTGGCATCAATCCTCGATATATCGACAATATCGTTAATCAGGTGCAGAAGCTGGATGCCAGACTGATAAATAGTATCGAGCTGATGTTTATGTTGATCATTTTCTAATTCATCTTTCAGAATTTCGGTGAAACCGAGGATGGAATTTAGAGGGGTACGTATTTCATGAGACATGTTGGCAAGAAAAGTGGCTTTGAGATTTGCGGCCTGTTCGGTCTCTTGTTTTGCCTTCATCAGTTCCTTTTCCCGTTCTTTCAGGTTGGAAATATCTTTTACGATATAGGAATATGCTACAATGCCACCGTTTGAATCCATTACAGGTGAAATGGTTACAGACACGGGAATTGTTGTACCGTCCTTTTTTCTATGAACAGACTCAAAATTTTTAGCGTCCTTTCCTTTTAGAATATTATTTCTGAATGAGGTATTCTTTTCTTTGCCGGCATTAGCAATGTATTCGAAACAGGATTTACCGGTAATGTCCTCAGCACTAAACCCGTAAAATTTAGCTGCTCCGTCATTCCAGGTAAGAATTATTCCTTTGGCAGATACACTATATATGGCATCCTTGGTCGATTCAATGATGGATGCCAGGTGGTGTTGGGCCTTTAATTCCTTACTGACTTCGGTTATATCCTGGATCAGCATGGCAAATGAATTTTCCTCATGTGTAAAGTAGAGTATTCTAAAATATTTTTCGATTGAAGGAAAATACCTGTCTTCCCGAATCGATTTTCCCGTCAGCGCTGACTTTCCTGCTTTTTTGAAATCCTGGTAAAATGAATCAAAGTGACTTAATTGGGATACTTTTTTATTCTTGAGCTGGCTAATTTCAACCTCCATCAATTCTTCATAAGCGTGATTGGCTTCAATGAGCTTGAAGTCGACCACTTTATCTGATGTATTCCTGATAACTTCGAAGAGGGCAAAGCCGTTGTCCATTTGTTCGAACAGTTGCTTGTATTTCTTCCATTTTTCCGATTCCTTGATAATTCGTTGAATCCTGTATTTCTCGGTGACATCAGTGAAGGTGATCACCACGCCGTCAATCTTATCATCAAAAGTGCGATAGGGCAGGATGCGCATCCAGTAGATATCGTCTTTGCCTTTCGAAATTTCTTTCTCGACCGGGGCTAGTTTTTCAAGCACTTTGGAAATGTCCGAGAAAAAATTCTGATCCAGGAAGTTTACTCCGAAATCTTTGATGCTGCGACCAATGTCGCTATCCTGAAGGTTGACGATATTTTTAATCTCGGGAGTGAATCTCTTAACCTTCATATTCTTATCCAGGAATAATGTACCTATTTGAGTACTCCGGAGAAAATTATTTAAGTCGTTGTTAATTGAGGTTACTTCATCAATTTTTCGGATTAGTTCAGTATTTGATGTTTCAAGTTCTTCGTTGAGTGATTGCATTTCCTCCTTTGATGTCTCCAGTTCCTCGTTGGTACTTTGTAACTCTTCGTTCGTAGACTGGGCTTCTTCATTTGCCGATTTTAGCTCTTCGTTGGAGGTTTCGAGCTCTTCAATAACATTATTGAGGTATTCATGTGTTTCTTCAAGTTCCAGCTCCAATTGGCGAATATATTCTGCTGTATCTTTTTGTTGATCATAAAGCTGGTTATCAGGTAAATCAAGTAAAGCGAGGGAAGGTTCGATGGTCACGATTAGGAGTCCCTTGAAGGCCGCTGGTTTCAAAATTGGCGTGATAACCAGGTCGACATGCTCGGAACGGTTGGAAATATGTACCTTAATATTTTGCACTTCGGTTCGTCTCCATTCAGAATTTACTTTTCGCAAGGCATTCGATAATGGAATCTTAAGTCCTTCACGTGCGACATTTAAAATATTCTGATTTGGTTCTCCGACATGAAAAGCGAAGTAGTTGTCACACTTACCGAGTGAGTATTGAATGTCACCTCGCTTGTCGGTGATCAGGAACGGATGCATGTAACCGGTCAATGCTTTTTTCTCGGCAAATTCCCTGATGGTCACTCTCTTCCTTTCGGTACGAAACTTTGTTTCAGTCAATTTTTCTTGATCACCCTGAGAGCGGGTATGGGACAGGTATTCAGTGATGACTTTTGGGTTATTTTTCTTCTGAAAAATTTTTTCTTTACGGTCAATTGTTATAAACAAATCATCCTTAATTGATTGAGATTCGGAATTTCCTAAAAACAGGTAGCCTTGAGGTAGCAGGGCATAGTGAAAAACATTCATAAGGTGTTTCTGAATGCTGGGTTCCAGGTAAATGAGCAGGTTTCGGCAACTTATGAGATGCAGTCGCGAAAAAGGAGGATCTTTTATGGTACTGTGTTCCGCGAATACAATCATATCGCGTAAATCTTTATGAACCTGGTATGTAGAATCCCTTTTTTCGAAATATTTGGAGAGCAGTTTTTGAGGCACATCTATCTCTATATTATTAGGATAAATACCAGTTCGTGCGGTATTGAGAGCGGTTTTATCAATATCTGTTGCAAAAAACTGAATATCGGTCCTGATCCTGTGTTTCTCTAAATATTCTTTTAGCAGTATGGCCAATGAATAAACCT
>Ga0102962_1001172_pt1 | contig 10757 bp, 13 predicted proteins | sample SalPonF2_C_D2_MG_FD_84519 | JGI IMG/M metagenome (GOLD analysis project Ga0102962, IMG submission 84519) | Salt pond soil microbial communities from South San Francisco under conditions of wetland restoration - Salt Pond MetaG SF2_C_D2_MG ... | reverse complement strand
GGCAACCAGCGCGTGCATTTTTTTCAATATGGCCTGCGCCCGCCGGCGCACGCGTTTTGGATGGCGCTGCCACTGGTGTTGCGCATGCTCGATCATTTGCCGAAACGTGACGTGCTGGGCACTGACCTGGTGCTGCGGATAATAGCCGCCGCCGGCGAAGGGCAGGCGCTGCGGCGTCAGCACGATGCTGTTTGGCCATGCCACCGGACGCTGCATGGCGCGCTGCGCGATTTGGTAGATGCGGTCGACTTCGGGCCGGCGCTCCCGGTCGACGACGATGTTGACGAAGTGGGCGTTCAGGAAGGCGGCGATTTGTTTGTCCTGAAAAGCCTCCTTCTCCTCGATGTGACAATAAATGCAGCTCAGAAAACCCACCGACAGAAAAATCGGCTTGTTTTCGCGCGCCGCAAGCGCGAACGCTTGCGCACCCCATGCATGCCAGTTCACCCCGTCATGGACGTGCATGCGCACGAACGGATCCCTGGACGTCCTGGCAACGCCGCCGGCGTGTGCCACGCCTGGCGCAAACAGGAACAGGGGCACCAGCGCAGCGCCCAGCCATCGCCACACTCCCAACCCGGTTTTCATACAGCGCCTCGATGCCCTGCAGCCAATCGTGGTCTCTCTGCGGCCCCGGCACGACACCGGCGCGCCTGCGCCGCGGGCAAGCGTCGCAGCAGGCGTGTCGTGGCGTGAAAGCGCTGCTCCGTCGGCGCGCAGGGATACCGGCACCGACCGAGCAGCAGGGTTTGCCGCTGTTTTGCCCTGGGTGCGCTAGGGCTTGATGTAGTCGAAGCCCGCGTGCTCTAGCTGGGTGATGCGCACAACGCCGCTCGGCACGATGACCGCCTGCGGCACCAGCTTGGGCAGATGTCCCAGTTTCTTCGCCATGTGTTCCATGGTGTTGTGGCAGGCGTCGAACTCGACACCGCTGGAATCCAGCCCTTTGATCCTGGAGGCCACGGGGCTCTTGGCGAGGAGCATCTTGAGCCCGGGCCCGTACGCTACCACGACGATGCGCGCGTTGTCGTTGCCGAAATACTTCAGCACGTTTTGGGCGTTGTTAAGGGACAGATTCCAAAGGTGCGGATTGTCCTGAGACACCTGGATCACGATGTGGCGCTTCGCAAAAGGCGCCTTGTGGACGAAAGTCGGATGATCGAAGTCGAAATTCTGCAGCATCGACGGGTTGTTCGCGTCGGGACCCAGATTGTTCTGGGCCAATACCGGCGCCGCAACGGCAAACGCCATGACCGCGACGAGCAAGGCACCGAGTTTGGGCAATGTCATTTCATCTCCTCCGGGTCGGACTTGGGCCGGGGCTCAAGGGCGCACCAGAATAAACCCCTCCTTGACCAGGCTCATGATGCGGGCGACGCCCGCCTGAACCTTGGTCGCGCGAGGATTCAGCGCTGGCACCGAGCCCTTTTCTCTCTTGATGGTTTTCAGCGTGTTTTCACAAATATCAAACCTGACGCCCTGAACGGCCAGGCTGTTGACCATCTTGGCGTTTTTGTTTTTCGCAAACAGCAGCCCGACTCCCGGTCCGAACGTCACCACGTCGATGGCAATATTGTCCGTGCCGTAGAACTTGAGCATGTTGTTCGCGACATCCAGGACTTCTTTCTGCTTGGCCTGCGAGCCGTCACTGAGCTGCAGCACCAGGAAATGCTGCGCGAAGGGCTTCGAGGCCTTGAGGCTTTCTTGCGCCGCATGGCCCTGGGCCGGCAACAGGGCCAGGAGCGACAGGCAAACAACCAGCCAAAAGCCCTGACACTGCAGGCCCCGTACCCAGCGGGAACCGATGCGACGGTAGCCCGGGACGCTCCTGCGGGACGGTGGCGAAGCGGTGGGCCGCCCGCGATCGGGCATACACGCCGTTGATCGACGCAGGCGAGTCGGGGCACGGGGCGCGCTCGCCGGTTTCAGAAACTGCCGGAAAAGCAGTTTTCCGGCGTTTCCACTAAAGCGCCCGGTAGTCAGCCACACCGTGATTGCCCTGAACGCCGATCAATTTGGGCTCATTGACTTTAATGACCTTCACGTGCCCCTGCTGGCCCAGGTACTCAGCCACAATGTCCCAGATGGGCTTGCCCTTCGGCACGCTTTTCACCGCGGCCCAGCCGGATACTTTGTACTTCTTGTCGGGATCGATGGCCTCGCCGCTGTCGAGCTCCATCGCCGTGATACGCTTGCCGCGGCTGGCCGTCGGGTCGCATGCATAGCGCATCCCCGCGATGCGCACCATGTCGCCACCCTGCTGATAGTACGGGTTTTTGTTAAACAGATTGTCGCACACGTCTTCCATGACGCTCTTGAGCTGGCTGCCGCTCATCTCGCGCACATAGGTATTCGGATAGGTGATCGCGGTCTCCGCCATCACATCCTCGAACGTGATCGGCTGACCGGGGAGAACGGTGGTCCCCCAGCGGAAGCCCGGCGACAGCGCGATCTGCGATCCCAGCACCGCGTTTTGGGCGTCGCAAATGAGCTGGTCCATGGAGCCGTTGAAATTGCCGCGACGCCACAGAAGCTGATCGGCCACCGCGATCTTTCGCCCAAGCTTCGCCTCATGCGGCTTGCGGATGCGCGCGATGGCCTGGGCAACGTCCCGATCCGGCTTGACCAGCGCCTCATAGACGGGCAGCAGCGTGTAGTGGAAATCCGTCAGGCCCGAGGAACCCACCTGCAAATCGACCACGGCGACGAACTTGCCGTTGGATCCGGCATTGGTGACCAGCGTCTTGCCGCCTTTGTTGCTGACCACCGTGGGCTTGGGGACCGCGTCGTGGGTGTGCCCGCCCAGGATCAGGTCGAGCCCGCTCACGCGGCTGGCGAGCTTGAGATCCACGTCCATGCCGTTGTGCGACAGCAGCACCACAGCGTTGGGCTTTTCCTTGTCCTTGATGTGGTCGATGAGGTTCTGCAGCCGGCGCTCGTGGATACCGAACGTCCAGTCCGGCGTAAAGCGCGCGGGGTGGGCGATGGGCACGTAGGGAAACGCCTGCCCGATGACCGCGATCCGGCGCCCGCCCACGGTCTTGACCGTATACGGCTTGAAGACGCGGCCGCTCGCCTGGTCGTAGGCTTTTGCACCGTTGAAGGCCGCCGTCTGCGTCAGAAACACGTTTTGCGCCAGGAATTCGCCCTGGAACGCATCCACATTGTGGCGCAGACGCTTCTGCCCGTAGGTGAACTCCCAGTGACCGGTCATGATCTCCACGCCGAGTTGGTTGGAGACCTCGACCATGTCCTGCCCCTGGGTCCACAGCGCCGTTGCGGAACCCTGCCACAGATCGCCTCCGTCCAGCAGCAGGCTGTTGCCATGCCCGGCCTGGTCGCGGAGCTTGTCGATGACCGTCTTGAGGTAGGCGAACCCGCCCATACGCCCGTACTGCCGGGCCGCGCCCGCATAATCGAGATAGCTGTAGCCGTGGGCCCAGCGCGTATCGGGCTTGACGCCGAAGTGCTCCAGCAGGTATTTGCCCACCAGGTGCGGCGGTTGATTGCGTGCCGGGCCGACCCCGATGTTCACGTTGGGTTCGCGGTAATGGACCGGCTGGAGCTGGGCGTGCGTGTCGGTCAGGTGCACCAGCCGGACATTGCCCTGCGGCGGCAGATCGTAGAGGTTGGGTGACTTGCTGGCGACTTCGGCAAGGGCCGATGTGGGCAGCGCGCCCAGCAGGCTTCCGGCGCCCAGAAGCTTGAGCAGCTCTCGTCTCGAATACATAAGGCTTTGGTAGTCTCCCGCTCGTCCTCTTCCAGGCGGCTCCGGGTATCGGGCCGGCGTCTGTCGTTTATTTGGGCACTTCCTGATGCCAGGCGGTGCGCTGGGCCTTCGCCTGGCCGACGGCCAGATCGGCCAGTTTATAGGCACGCTCCGCGAGCGCCTTGGCGTGCCCGTACTCGCCTTTGGCCGCGGCTTTGTTGGCCGCCTTCAGCGTCTTGCCGGTGGTGGTCCAAGCGTTCTGCAGCTTGAGCGCCTTGTGGTGCTCGGCGGAAGCTTTTTGGTATGCGTGCTGGTACTCCGTCTTCGCCGACGCATAGGCGACGCTTACGCCCGACACAGCCAACAAGGCCGCGACCAACCCCAAACTCAACTTGCTCATAGCTCGCTCCCGCAATCCGTCGATGGAACCGTGCCGCACCCGCGGCGCCTAAAAAGCTCTCAATAACCTGCTGCGCTCGCGACGGTTCTTCAACACCTTCTCAGGGCCGCGCTCCGGGGCCGGCCACCGGCAGGCCATTGCTCATATACGTGAGGAAGTACTCCAGATCCCGATAGATCTTGCTTTGCGGCTTGAAGGGCTTCGACCTGACCTTCTTGTTGCAGCCGATGAAACGCCGGTCGATGGTGCCGAGCGCGCCCCATTTCGAGCGGTAGATGGGGAAGCTCGCCAGTATGCCCAGGGCCGGCGCCAATACCTGCGACCTCAGGTGCTTACCGGATTCATACATGTGGCAGCTCGCACAGGAGAAGTTGAGCTGGCCGCGGCGCTCGTAGAAAAACTTCTTGCCGGCCTCGTAGGCCGCCTTCGCTTTGGGGTCGTCAGGGATCTTGATATCGAATTTCTTGCCCCTCGAAGTATGCGCCATATAGGCCGCAATCTCGGCGATTTTGCCCTTCTTGTAGGGATACGGCTTTTCGCCGTTGGCTTTTCGGCAGTTGTTGATCGCCGCCTCGAGCGTGATCACACGCTCTTTGGAGGTGTCGAAATAAGGATAATTCTGCCGGATGCCGACCCCGCCGTGCGCGAAGCAGTCAGCATAGGATTTCCCGTTGGCGAACTTCTGGTGAAAGAGTTGCTTGCCGTCGCTCACCGCGAACGTGTACGGCGGAAACTGCATGATCTGCTTCCACTGCGCGCGCGCGGCCGCGTTCACCGCGTAGGGGCCGTTCACGAAGTCGCCCGTCTTCACTTTGGGGAATCGGTTGTTGAAATAATGCTGGAACGCTTTCAGATCCGCGCTAGGCGAACCAAATGCGGGGCCCGCAGCGGCTATCATGACCAAACCGGCCAGAATGAGTTTACCGGCGAAATAGCGTTTCATTGTCTCCTCCCGAAGCGTGCGGGCGCAGATTCGACTGCTACCGACCCTGTGACACTGGCCTGAGCCGGCCGGGCTGGTGGCCCCGGCCAAACCCCGCCGCGACCTCACATAATCTTGTAACTCGCTTGGTCACTCTTGCCCTTGTTATCGACCCACTTGGCGGTGATGGATTGTCCCTTCTTGCCGCCTTTGAATTTGAACTCGATAAAGGGATCTTTCGACACCGCGCGCCCGTAATCGGCCACGAAGATGCGCTTGCCCCCGTACTCGAACACCAGCGTTTCAATGAAATGCGCCGGTATGATCTTGCCGTTGGAATCCTTGACGAATCCGGAATCCATCGGGTGGCGCACCAATGCCTTGACGTCGACGATGTCGCCTTGCTGAACCGCTCTAATGCGAATGCTTGAAGCCATGCCTCACTCCTGCCAAATCGAATCGGGCCCGCAGCCGGCTAACCGCCGCAGCCGCCTACCGTCACCTTGACGTGCTTCGACGTCTTGTAAAGCTTGCCGTCGGATTCCACCACCGCGATCACATCGGAGCCCTTCGCCATCTTGACGCGGTTGGAGACAAAGGGCTCCGTGCCTTGCGGAATCTCGTAGGCGACCGCCATGGCGTACGGATTTTTCGGGATAAACACCGCTATCCGCGTAACCTTCGGCAGCTTGGCCTGGATCGTGATGGGCACGACGGCGCCGTTTTCGGCGATGTCGGGCGCGGTCAGCGACACTTTGTCGGACTTCGTCGCCTCGGACGTGCCGAAGAAATCCTTCATGGCATCCGCGGTCTTCTTCTCGTCATAGGCCTTCTTGGGCCAGCCCTTGACGAAATGCCAGTTCTTCTCGCTGTCGCTGCCTCCCGCCGCCCATGCGAGCGTGCCGTATGAGCTGGCGCCAACCGCTGCCAGCGTTCCGCCTCCTACCGCCAGCAGGCGGCCCATAAAAGCCCTGCGTGTGATAACAGTCATTGCCGAAACTCTCTCCTCCGAGGGAAGGGTCACTGGGTGTACAGGTAATCGATGATCTTGTTGATCTCTTTTTTGCTCAAAATGAGATCCTTGCCGAACGGCGGCATGGGCGTGCGCGGATTGAACTGGGTTTCATCCCAGATGTGCTTGAACAGCACGCTGCGCTTAGGGATCATTTGGCGCACGTCTGAAAGCTTGGGGCCGACTGTGCCCGGCATGTCGCCATCGTCGATCTCGTGGCAGGCCAGGCAGTTTCCCTTGCTCCTGGCGAACGCCAGCTTCTTGCCTTCCCGCTGGGCCTTGGTCAGGGCCGGCTTCGCGGACGAGCTGGATGACGCGGATGCGGCCAGCGCCGCATAAGGCGCGCCCAGGCACAGCACCAGACCCAGCAGCGCGGCCAGATATTTAAACGGAGTCGTCGTTAGCGAGCGGTTGCAAAGCATGGCGGCCACCTTGGTTACACGGCATCACGGGTTTGTTCAGTGGGCAAGGCTTTCATCGAGCTTACCCGTGGTACGCGGCGTCAGGTTCTTGCCCTGAGCCGACGAAGTGACTTTCACGTGCGTGCGGCAGTGATGCATGCACATTGTGTTGTGCGTGTCCGGCCGCGGATCCGGCCGGTAAAAGCCGTCGCGGTTGGGCATCTTGACGGCCGGGATCGTTTTGGCGTTCGCCACGAACGAGTTCGGGACGATGTTGCTCAGATTCAGCACGTACGCAACGATGGCGTAGGTCTGATCGTTGGTCAGCGATTCCGGCGCGTAGAACGGCATGGCCTTGTGCACGTAGGACCACAGCGTGGTCGCATAAGGCCAGTAGCTTCCAACCGTCTTTTCGGGACGTTGGTCCGTGAGCGTGCCTTGCCCGCCCGCGAGCTTGGGATAGCGGCCCTCGCCCTCCCCAAACGTGCCGTGACAGGAGGCACAATGCTTTTGGTACAGATTGCCGCCCTGCTGGACCGTGCCGTGTCCCGGCGGCAACCCCTTGCCGTCGGGCCGGATGTCGATGTCCCAGCCGGCGATCTCTTTGGCCGTCGCCTTGGCTCCGTAGCCGAAGTAGCCGGGCCGCGGGTGGCGGGGCAGCGACACGACAGTGCTGGCCGATGCGCCGGCGGAAGCTTGCGCCTTAGAGCCATTAGAGGCGTCTGCGTTGGTGGAAGGGGTCGCGGCCCACGCGCTGCCAACGGCGGCCAGGGCCAGCGCGACTGCGGTTGCTGCGGCAAACTTTCCTGAACGAGTCACCTTGCTCACCCCTTGTAGCCCAGCTGAACGTCGTAGACACTGCCATCCGGCTTGACCTGCCAGGTCTGGATGGAGGTGTTGTGGTAGATGGAACTCGTGCCGCGCACGGCACGCAGCTGCTGCAGGGTGGGCTGCACATCGCCCGAGTCATCCACGGCCCGGGACTGCAGCAACGCCGGCCCCCCGTCCCATCGCCACTCGATGCGAAAGCGCGTCAGAGCCTTGTCGCGGACGGGCTCCTGCAATTGCGCGGTACGCCAGTTGACGCCGCCGTCCAGCGAGACGTCCACGCGTTTTATCTTGCCCCGGCCGGTCCAGGCCAGACCGCTGATCTCGTACAGGCCCTTGCCGTTTTTGAGCGGCTTCTCCGGGCAGGGGGAGGTGATCACGGACTTGGTGCCCATCACCCAGGTGAACTCGCGCGCGAGCCCGGACGGCATCAAATCCGTGTACTTCGAGGTCTCTTCGCGCGTGAACCACGGCTTGTCGCCGACCTTGATGCGGCGCAGCCATTTGACGTTAACGTTGCCTTCCCAGCCGGGCACGATCAGGCGCACCGGGAACCCCTGCTCGGGCCTCAGCGCTTCGCCGTTCTGCCCGTACACCACGATGCAGTCATCCAGGCCCTTGTGCAGGGGGATACTGCGCGCCATCGCGGCGCCGTCCGCGCCTTCGGCAAGCAGCCAGGCAGCGTCGGTTTTGAGCCCCACCTCGTCCAGCAGCGTGGACAGGCGCACGCCCGTCCACTCGCAGCAGCTCACCATACCGTGCGTGAACTGCACCGAATTCAACTGTGCACCGCGCCACTCCATGCCGCCGTTGGCGGGACATTCCAGGAAGTGGATGACCGAGACGCTGGGAAAGCGCATGAGCTCGTCCATGGTGAGCAGCAGCGGGCGCTTGACCAGGCCGTGGATCATCAGCCGGTGCTTGGACGGATCGATGGTGGGCCTGCCGGCGTGGTAGCGCTCGAAGACCAGCCCGTTCGGGGTAATGGTGCCGTGCAGATCCTGAAGCGGCGTGAAGCTGACCGAGGTCTCGCGGTCGACGGTCAGCCAGGGTACGTTGCGCCGGATGACGCCGCTCTCGTACTTGGAAGGTTTGCCGTAGGGGCGGCTGACGACTTGCGCGCCGAGTCGGCGCGTCCAAGGCGGCACGTTCGGGGGCAGGTACTTCGCGTCCGAGCCGCCCTGTGCGGCCTCAGCCGGGCCGGTCAACCCGGCAGCCGCTCCGCCGAGCAGCACGCTGCCCGCCGAAGCCAGTCCCTTGCGTAGGAAAGAGCGCCGCTCCGCCGAGGGAAGCTCCTCAGCGGCGTCGTGCAGATCGCTCAAAAACTCCCCATCGGGGTTGTCCCCGCGTCTTCCCATCTCTCCTCCACATCGCACTCAAAAAGCCGTATGCGGGGTCGTCGCCCTCGTCATATAGCTATTTGTTATATGGATAGACCAATTAAGCTTAACTAAAGATTAAAAGCAGGCAATGCGCTGTGTCAAATATGTCCCGTTTGAACGATGACTTCGGCCCGGTGCTCGCCAGCTAAGTCATTGCCGGCGGGCAAAACGCTCTCCGGGAGGTGCGCGGCCGCATGCGCGCAGGAGGCTGCCCCTGTAGCCCGGGTGCGCACTTTATTGTCGGGGGCGGCTCCGTGCTGCGGTCGCTGCACGTCATTCACCGCGGTGTCACATGAGCCTGCTACACAGGCGCTCGGAAACCGTGCATGGAGGTGGCAGCAATGCTGGCGGCAATCGATTTGGACGATACGGTGTTTGATTTTCAGCGTGCGTGGGAGCGCACGGCCTTCCAGGTGCTCGGCCACGCCCGCTGCGTGCGCGCGCTGACCCCATCGCGGCGCGAGCGCTACCGCCTGAGCGCGAGCGAGCGGGCCGCGGTTTGGGCGGGCTTCGACTGGCGCTACCGCGACCCTCTGCCGGGCGCCGTCAGCGCCGTCCGGCGGCTGATGCAAGGGGGTTGGACCGTGTTCGCGGTCACCGCCGTGCCGGGGCACCTGCGCGCCGAGCGCGAAGCGGCGCTCGCCGCTGCCGGCATCGCCATGCCGGTGCACTGCGTGGGCTGGCGCGCGGACAAGGGCAGCCACCTGCTGCATGCGGATCTGTTCGTCGACGACGACCCGCATCACTGCGAGCGTGCGCTGGAGCTGGGCGTGGCCGACGTGTTCTGGGTGGGGCGCACCTACCCGGTGCAGCACGAGTGCCGGGCGCGGCGCGTGGACACACTCGAAGAGGCCGTGTCCTGGCTGTTCAGTGATGATGCACGCCTGACCGCGCACGCCCCGGCCGCCGCTTCGGCAGGGTGCTGAAGGGGCGCCACCTTGCCAAACAGGGCGTTGACAGCGTACAGGCGATGCGCCGAGGCTGTTGGCAGGCAAGCCTCGACGGACAAGGAGGCTCGCCTCCGCCACCGCCCACAACCTTATGCCAGCAAAATCCGCCATGAAGCGCCTCTGCCTGCTGCGCCACGCCAAGGCCAAACGTGGGGCAATGCCGGATGTCGAACGCCCGCTCACCAAGCGCGGCCGCCATGCGGCGGCGCTCATGGGCGAGTGCATGCACCGCAGCGGCTTCGCCCCAGACCGGGTTTTGTGCTCGCCCGCCCAACGCACCGAACAGACCTGGACATTGCTGAACCGGCGGCTCAAGCTGGCCGGCGAGCCAGAGCGGCCGCAGGGCCTGTACGGCGCCTCGTCAGCAGCTCTGCTCGAGCACATCCGCGCGTTGCCGGATACGGCGGCCACCGTCATGGTGATCGGCCATAACCCAGGCCTGGAGAATCTGGCGCGGGAGCTCGCCGGCCCCGGTTCCAACCAGGCAGGGCTCGCGGCGATGGCGGAGAAGTTTCCCACGGCGGCTCTGGCGGTATTCGAAATCGACGCCGCGGCTTGGCGGGAACTGCGCCCCGGGGGCGCACGGCTCGTGCATTTCATACGCCCGGCTGACCTGGCGTGAGGGCACCCGCCCAACCGCCATCCGGCGCTCCGGCACTTGTGCGCCAGCCGCCTGCCCTGCTGCTGCACGGGAGCTGTATCGATGAGGCGGCGGCGCTGGCGCGCGCTGATCTTCGCCGCCGTGGGTCTCGTCGTGTTCGCGTTCGACGTTTTGCTCCTGGGCGCACTCGCTTCTGTTGCAGGGTTAACGCCGTTTGCCGCGCGACTCGTATCGCTGCCGGCTGCCGCCACTGCCGGTTGGTATCTTCACCGGCGCATCACCTTTAATGACCGCCGGCCGCGCCGGCACAAGCGCCAGTGGTCGCAATACCTGCTCGTCAACGTACTCAGCGGCGCGGCCAACTACGGCGTCTTCGCGGCGCTGCTGCTGGCCTCGCCGCGGCTGCACCAGCTCTACGTCCTGGCGGTCATCCCCGGGGCGATAACGGCGAGCACGATCAACTTCGTGTGCGCCAATGTCTGGGTGTTTCGCTAAATCCGCCGGCTTCGCCTTAAGGCTGTCATATTGGTCCGCGACACTGGGGCGCGTGTC
>Ga0102962_1001170_pt1 | contig 10771 bp, 10 predicted proteins | sample SalPonF2_C_D2_MG_FD_84519 | JGI IMG/M metagenome (GOLD analysis project Ga0102962, IMG submission 84519) | Salt pond soil microbial communities from South San Francisco under conditions of wetland restoration - Salt Pond MetaG SF2_C_D2_MG ... | reverse complement strand
CTTTCATCGAATCTCGAATAACCGACGTTGCATGAAACGGCCTTTCCGCAGATGATACCGCGTCTGTGGCAGCATGGCACGTCTCTGCCTCAGAAAGACTGCAATCAACGCGTCCAAAGAGATTGTATCACCCAAGCAAGGAGGCAAGGGAATGCGAATTCGTTTCAGGCCCATTCTTACCGGATTGACCGCCGTCGTACTGCTGGCTGCGGTCGGCTGCAATTCCGACGACACCACCGAACCGTCGACCGACGACGCGCCCGCCGCGTCGATCGGTGGCCCCGGCTCCGAGCAGCTCGACTCGACCCCGGGCGTCTCCCCGTCGATGGAGGCCGCTGCGGCCGCGGCAGCCGCTGCCGAGGCCGAACGACTGCATCCGCGTGTGAGGATCCACACGTCGATGGGCCCGATCACCGTAGAACTCGACGCCGAAAGGACCCCGCAAACGGTCGACAACTTCCTGAACTACGTTCAAAACGGTCACTACGACCAAACGATCTTCCACCAGGTGATCAAGGGCGATACGAGTGTGATCATCGGCGGAGCGTATACCGACGAGTTGGTCGAAAAAGAGGCAGGCACCGGCGTCTACTGCGAAGCGCGAAGGGCGCAGAAGAACGCCCGGGCGACGATCGCCATGGCACGACAACCCGATGCGATCGATAGCGCGACTTGCCATTTCTTCATCAACCTGACCGACAACGAAGTGCTCGACTACAAGGACGACACTCCCGCCGGCTACGGCTATTGTGCGTTCGGTCGGGTCATCGAAGGCATGGAAGCGGCCGACAAGATCGGTGCCGTCGAAGTGCATGATCAGGGCGAGTTCGAGGGGCTGCCGGTCCAAACCGTCAGAATCGAATCGATGGAAATCCTGCGGTAGTTTCTCGCGTTGGCTAGGAAGCGACGGACCGAGCAGACCATGGAGCCGACCGATTGCAGTAGTATCGAGTCGTGGGTAGGACGCGCGGCGAGCCGACAGTTTCCCGTAACCGATGCCCTGATCGGCGCGTTTGCCGATCTCTCGGGCGACCGAAGCCCGATCCATGTCGACGAAACGGTTGCCCGCGATCGGGGGCTTCAAGGATGCGTGATGCACGGCGCGCTGCAAGCGTCATTGGTCAGTTGCGTGCTCGGCATGGACCTGCCCGGCCCGTGCGGCATGCTACAACAACTCGCGTTGCAGTTCCGAAAACCGTGCTACGCGGGCGATCAGCTGACGGTCACGGTCGAGGTCGAAGAAGCGTTCGATTCGGTCCAGACGATCAGCATGTCGGTACGGATTGTCAACCAAGACGGCCGTTTGGTCACAAGCGGCAAGGCCCAATCCGGAGTTGTTCTGCGCGGAGTCGCCCAATCCGGAGACGATCGGTGATGGCATTGGATCACGAATTGGATACGGCGCTGCAAGCACATCTCTCGGCCGGTGAACGACCGGACCGGCAGGCTTTCGGTACGTTGGTTGCCCGACTGAAGGAGGCCGTGGCGGCTGGCCGAGTCGACGAAGCGTGCAGCGCCACACGTCGGGCCGTGCTGCCGGGGCTCGACTATACGTCGGCACGGAGTCTCTATCGAATCTACCAGCGTGCCACCCGCGACACCTCCATGAACACGGCTCAGACAGTGCAACTGGCCGTACTCAGCAGTTTCACCAGCAAGCAATTGGTCGAGCTGATCGAGCTGAATCTCTTCGCGGCCGGTGTCGAGCCCGAAATCTACGAGTCCGACTACGGCATCTATCGGCAGGAGATTCTCGATCCGACGTCGCGGCTCTACGAAGTCCGATCGAAGACCGTCTTTCTGGCCACGAGCTGGCGCGATCTGGCTCATATGCCGAATCTTGGCGACGATCGGGCGGAAGTCGACCGGCGGTTGCGCAGGGAACTAGACGAACTGCGGGCGCTCTGGGACACGTTGCACGAGCGGCTCGGATGTCGGATCGTGCAAAACAATTTCGAGTTGCCGCCATGGCGATTGCTCGACAACCACGACACCCGGCACCCGGCCGGGCCGGCCCGTTATGTGGCCCGACTGAATCAAATACTGGCCGACGAGGCACCGCCGTTCGTCGTCATCCACGATGTCGACCATCTGGCAGCCACGGCCGGTCGCTGGGCCTTCAGCGACGAGCGGTTCTTTCATCACGCGAAGTTGCCGTGCAGTCCGGAGCATCTGGTCGATTACGCACACAACGTGGCGTCGATCCTGTTGGCCGACCTGGGTTTGAGCAAGAAATGTCTCGTGCTCGATCTCGACAACACGCTCTGGGGAGGCGTGATCGGCGACGACGGCCTGGGCGGTATTCGACTCGGCCAAGGCGATGCCGAGGGCGAAGCCTTTCTGAGTTTCCAGCGATACGTCCGCGGATTGCAGCAACGGGGCGTCATCCTGGCCGTCTGTAGCAAGAACGAAGAGCACATAGCCCAAGAGGTCTTTCGCGAGCATCCGGAAATGGTGCTGCGGCTGAACGACATCGCCTGCTTCGTCGCCAACTGGACCGACAAAGCGACCAACCTGCGCACGATTGCCGAGCGGCTGAACATCGGGCTGAACTCGCTCGTGCTGGTCGACGACAACCCGGCCGAACGGGCACTGGTCCGCCAGTTGGCACCTGAGGTGGCCGTGCCTGAGATCCCGGAAGATCCGGCCGGCTATGTGCAGGCATTGCAGTCGCATCGCTACTTCCAGATGGTCTCGTTGGGCGACGAAGACCTTCAGCGGACGGACTACTATCGGGCAAACGCCCGGCGACAGCAGGCCCAGGGCGGCTCGGGCAACCTCGACGAATTCCTCCGGTCGCTGCAGATGACCGCCCGAGTCGAGCCGATCCGACCGGCCACGCTGCAACGCACCGCCCAGTTGATCAACAAGTCGAACCAATTCAACCTGACGACCCGACGCCGCAGCCCGGCCGAGCTTTCCGCCCTGGTCGACGCCCCGCAGTGGATTACGCAGACGGTTTCGCTGGCCGATCGGTTCGGCGACAACGGACTGATCAGTGTGTTGCTGGCCCAAGTCGAGGGCGATACGCTGGCGATCGACACGTGGCTGATGAGTTGTCGAGTGCTGAAACGCGACGTGGAACACTTTTTGTTGAATCACACGGTTGAAACGGCTCGTAGCCTGGGGCTTATGCGGATTCGTGGCGAGTATATTCCTACGCCGCGCAATGTGATCGTGCGAGACCATTACGCCCGACTCGGGTTCGTGCAGGTGGAGAACGACGCCGACGGGCAAACCTCCTGGGAACTGCCGATCTGCGAGCAGTGGCAACCGTTGCCGTGTTTCATCGAAGAGGAGTGTGTAAGCCGCCGCAAAGCAGCCTAACCTGGTAGGGTACGTCGCGACGCACCATGAATTGCGAACCGCCCCCGACTTCAAGATGGTGCGTCTCGACGCACCCTACATCTCCGACATCCATTGACCGACCCCATACGTTGCTACAAGGAAAACTCGCTCATGGACAACATGCTCGACCAAATGCAAGAAGTGTTTCGCGATGTCTTCGACGACGATGAACTGACGCTGGCCGAGGAAATGACGGCCCTGGATATCGACGGCTGGGATTCGCTGATGCACATCAACCTGATCATTGCCGTCGAGAGGCGATTCGGCGTGAAGTTCGCCACGGCCGAAATCTCCGGTCTGAAAGCCGACGACCAGAACGTGGGCACTTTTTGCCGATTGGTTGCGAAGAAAGTGGACGAAAAAGCATGAGTGTTTGCAGCCTCGAATTTCTCTTGGCGCTGATGCTGCTGTCGGCCGTTTTCTTTTACCTGCCGGGAAGACGACCGCGGCAGGCGACGCTTGCGCTGTGCAATGCCGGCTTCCTCTCTCTGGTGATTCCAAATGCGGCCAGTTGGCTGCTGTTGGCCGTCTTCCTGATGAGCGGTTACGTGGCCGCCCAACTCTTGCGACGATGGCCCGGTCGGATTGGATTGGCGCTCTATGTCGTGCCGTTGGTTGTGGCCTTCATGCTGCTGAAGAAATACGAAGTGCTCTCGCTCTGGGTGCCCGCCTGGGTCTTCGATCATCCGGTCAGTATCGTGTTTCTCAGCTATCTGCTCTTCCGGCAAATCCATTTCGTCGTCGACGCCATGCAGGGCCAGATCGAAGACGCGTCGCTTTGGGCCTACTTGAACTATCAGCTCAACCTGTTCACGCTGCTGTCCGGCCCGATCCAACGCTACCAGGATTTCCGCGAGTATTGGTCGGCACCGGAGTCGCTGCTGGGCGATCTGCACGAACAGTTGGCGGCCTGCCTGCGGATTCTCGTCGGCATCCTCAAGATTGCGGTCATCGCGGGCGTTTGTCTGGCGATCTATGATCAGGGGGTCGGCTGGTTCGCCCAGATCGACGCGGCCGGACGCGAGCCGAGCCGGTTTGCGGCGATCGTCCGTTTTGCGGCGATCTTCTACCTCTACCCGGCCTACGTCTATTTCAACTTTGCCGGCTATTGCGACATCGTCATCGGCGGGGCGGCCTTGTTGGGGATGCGGCTGCCCGAGAATTTCGATCGGCCCTATGTGGCCCGAAACATGATCGAGTTCTGGACCCGATGGCACAAAACGCTCAGCTTCTGGATCCGTGATTACCTGTTCACACCGATGGTCAAGACAATCGCCGAGAATTGGCCCCGTCGGGTCGCTTCGCTGAGCTTCCTCTGCTACTTCGTCGCCCTGTTTCTCGCAGGCGTCTGGCACGGTTCGACCTGGAACTTCGCCCTCTTCGGCCTGATCCACGGGGCAGGTGTGTCGGCGGCCAAGCTTTGGGAAAACTATCTAGTTCATCGCGGCGGTCGCAAGGGGCTGCGTGAATACCTGAAATCGCGAAAGATCCACGCAGTGGCCGTGGCCGTCAATTTTCATTTTGCATGTGCAACGTTCCTCTTCTTTCCCGCAGAGTTGGATCGTTGCCTGCGAACCGTAGGGACCTTTTTTACGACGGTTGCATGATGCCTCGAACTGGAATCGCGGAGTGGAAAAGGGGGACTGGCTCCGAGTCGCATTGGATGCAAAACCCACGAAGGACATCCCCGACTCGGTGCCTGTCCCCCTTTTCCACGGTGCCCGAGCGTCGCCGCCTGAAAAAGGGGACTGGCACCGTCGACAAACCAAATCCCCGCTACAATATCCACCATCGACGGAGCCAGTCCCCTTTTTCAGGCTCCCGCACTTAAAGTATGAGCCAAAAACAAACATGACCGAACCGACTCGCATCCTCCTGATCGACGCCAACACCTCGTGGCTGGGCAAATCGGCCGACGACAACGGCGCTGCCCAAGTCGTCTTGCCGCTGGGGCTGATGTATCTTTCGGCCGCGGCCAAGAAGGCCCTGGGCAGTTCGGTCGAGGTACAACTGATCAACACGGCGGTCGATTGTCTCGACGCACGGCAACTCGAAGAGGAAGTACGCGATTTCGCGCCCCATGTGGTCGGCTTCCGTGCACTGACCGTTGCACGCGAGTTCTTCCATGAACTGGTCCGCACCGTCCGGCGAATCGTGCCCAGTGCGACGCTCGTGGCCGGCGGTCCGCATGCGACGGGCCATCCGCAAGAGGTGCTCCACGAGACGACGATCGACTACGTGATCACGGGCGAAGGCGAGCGGAGTTTCGTCGAGTTGCTCGAACATCTGCGCGGGCGGCGGCCGATCGATCAGGTCGCCGGGCTGCACTTTCGTCGGGGACATCGCACCACACAAACCACACCGCAACCGTTTATCGAAGATCTCGACTCGCTGCCGCTGCCAGACTACGATCTGTTGGACCAGGACAAGTATGCCTCGGTCCTCTCCTACGGCTATACGATCCGTCGGCAGGGCGTGATCCTCTCGTCGCGTGGCTGCCCGATGAAGTGCAAGTATTGCTTCAAGACGATGGGCCCGAAGTATCGTCCTCGCAGCGTGCGGTCGGTCGTCGATGAGATCGAGACGTTGCAGCGCGAGCACGGCATCCGCGACATTCTGTTTGTCGACGACACGTTCAACTTGCAGCCAAACCGGGCGGAGGCCATCTTCCGCGAGATCATCGCCCGGGGGCTGCAGTGCAACTATTACTTCCCCGCCGGACTTCGCGCGGAACTGATGTCGCCCGAGTTGGTCGACCTGATGGTCGAGGCAGGCACGATTTGGGTCACTTATGCGGTCGAGACCGTCGTGCCCCGGTTGCGTCAACTGGCGGGTCGGGCGGGCAACTCGGCCAAGGCGGCCCAGATCATCGACTACACGGCCGATCGGCGGATCATGGTCGGGCTGTTCTTCATGATCGGTTTCCCGACCGAGACGCGTGACGAGGCGATGGCCACGCTCGACTTCGTCCGCGCGCGTCGCCATACGACGATGCCCTACTTCTTTGCTGTGAAGTACTTTCCCGGCACGGAGCTGACCCGAGTGGCCCAGCAACTCGGCGCGATCGACCCGTCGGCCAACGAGGCCCGACAGCTGCCGTATCACGACGTGTCGCGGTCACGCACCAGCACGCTCAGCGAGAACGACTTTCAGGAACTGTTCACGTATTACATGCGGGAGATCCTGCTGGACGGTCGACGGTTGAGTTTCGCGCTCGACGTTCAAGAGCAGTATCTCTCGTCGGACGAGATGGCGGCCGCCTACGGTGCGCTGCTGGGACGCAAGATCGACAACCCACGCCGGGTCTTCCGCCATGCGTTGGCCCAGGCGAAGGAGGACGAGGATGGACAAATTCCTGCCCGAGCCGCTTGACCGATTCTACCGCCGTCATCCGTGGCTGATGCTGGCGACCGTGCTGGCACTGGCCGTGCTGGTCACGCCGATCCTGTTGTTCATCGGCCAGGCCCCGACGGTGCTTTATCAGACCTTTTAAGGGAAAAGAGGGAAAGAGATTGGGGCATCAGAAGAATCGGGAAAAGGGGAAGGTTGGAAAAAGGGAAATAAGGAAGTAAGGTGCGTCTGGACGCACCGCTTTGGAATAGTAGAGTTGGCTGACAGTCGCTTATCAGAATGCTTTAGGAAGAGAGATCGGAGAAAGAAAAGAAGGGAATTGAAATCCATTTCCCCTTTTTCCCCCTTTCCCTTTTTTCCTCCCCGTTTTGTCCGTTAGAACACAACTCGCCACTGAGACGATTTTGATGTGTGATTTGCACGACAGCCAATTGCCTTCGAAGACGGCACGAGTTCAAACGTTCGTGTCGTTGGCCGTTGCACTGGCTGTCCTGGCGACGTGCGTGGGCATCGATCTTTTGGCGCGTAACGAGCGGCTTGCCGGTTGGGTTCAGTCTCGGCGATTGCGTCGTTGGGTGGCGGCCGACTCGACCTATCAGCATGCCTTGGGATTCGTCGACTTCGAGCATCGGCTCCTGCTCGACGAAATTCCCCGGGCCGACTACTCGCGCGGCGGCGTTTACTTCATTGGCTCTTCGACCGTGGTGATGTCGTTGATGACCTGGGAACTCCCAACGGAGTGGCGCGAGCTGATCCACAACTACGGCATCTCCGGCGCCGACCATACCCAACAGTTTCACTTTGTTCGCCATTTGGTCGAACACGAAGGTCTCCTGACGGCGGGCGGCGAAAAGACGACCATCGTTCTGGGGCTCTTCTACGGCAACGCAGCACCGAACGAAGGCGGTCCCAACGGCCGCTACATCGGCGAGCTGTTCCGCAATCAGGGCCTGTTCCGCTACGACGAGGTTTCCGGTATCCAACCGGTCGCGATGCCCGACTCCGAGCGATTCGTCCGCTACGAAAAGGCTCGATGCGGCAACTTCCTCCGCCGGTCGCTCTACAACTCGGGCCTCAGTGGCGACCTGAACATCGGCATTCGGCCCGACATTCGTCCAACGCCCAACTACACGATCCGCCAACGCCAAGAGTTCTGGCAACGCCGGATGGGAGCCGATTGGACGACGACCATGGCCGAGCAAGTCGACGCCCTGGCCCGGATGGTCGACTATCTACAGGAACGCAACGTTCGGGTGCTCGGCGTGTTCCTGCCGATGGGCAGTTGGCAAGATGAATTGCCGTATGCGGAAGCCTATCGCCACCAAGTCGTGCAGGTTTGCCGGAAAGACTCAGTGCCGTTGATCGATCTAGCCGACCTATTGGAAGACAAGGACTTCAGCGATTCGGTCCATTTTCGCTGTCGTGGGCAACGGAAGCTTCATGCACGCCTGACCCAGATTGCAGTCGAACAGCTCGGGACTGCCGACACGTTTCCGGAGGAGAATCGGTTAGCGAGGCGGCCTTGACGCGTTACGGTGTGGGTCGACTCGACCGAATTCCTTCCGCCGTCGGACCGCCTGTGTATATACCCCATATTTCCGAGACCGCGATGCCTGCCTATTTTGCTATATGTTTGTTATTGACAGAATCGTGAGACGCATTACGATTAGCGGTTGTGGATGGATAGCTCAGGAGTTCTAGGGAGGGACAGCCATGACAAGCTCGACCTACTTCCTGCAAGAATGCCCGACATGCGGTCGGCGTTCTCAGGTACGAGTAGAGTATCTTGGCAGGCAGGTGGTGTGCCAACATTGCCAAGCAGAGTTCACGGCAATCGACCCGGCGACGGCGAGATTCGACGAAGCAGAGCCGAATCGGTTGCTGCGCCGTGCCGATGAACTTTTGGCATCGACGCCCGAACCGAAGCCCGAGCGGCGTCAGTCTCCGCGTTGACGATCACATCTTGCGCCGACTCAAGCTCGACAAATCGTCGAAGAATGCCGGGTAGGTCTTTGCGGTACAGCCCGGGTCGCGAATGATCACGCCCGGTGTGCGCAACCCGACCAGCGCCATACTCATGGCCATGCGATGGTCGTCGTAGGTGTCGATTTCCGCGCCGTGACGGGCCGCGGGAGTGATCGACATCCCCTCGTCGAACTCCTCGACAACGGTGCCGAACTTGCGCAACTCCGTGCAGAGCGCACTCAGCCGGTCGGTCTCCTTGAAGCGGATGTTGCCCACGTCGACGATGCGTGTCGGTCCGTCGGCGAACAGGGCCACGGCCGCCAGCGTTTGGACCGTGTCGCTGATTGCGTTCATGTTGACCTCGATGCCGTGAAGCGGTCGGCCGGTGACGGTGATCGCGTCGTCGGCATATTGCACTTCGCAGCCCATCTGCTCGAGGCAATCGCAGAAGCGGACATCGCCCTGCAGACTGTCGCGACTGAGGCCTTCGACCGTAACGGTTCCGCCGGTGATGGCCGCGGCCGCGAAGAAATAGCTGGCCGCCGAGGCATCCGGCTCGATTTCATAGCGGCAAGCCTTGTAGGTCTGGGGTGCCGGAACGATGAATCGGTCGAGATTGCCCGAGTCGACCGATACGCCGAACGTCCGCATGACGGCCAACGTCATCTCGACGTAGGGCTTCGAGACGAGCGTCCCTTCGACGGCCAACTCGACCGGCCCACGAGCACCGGCGGCCGCCATCAACAGGCCGCTGAGGAATTGGCTCGAAATATTGCCCGCCACCGAAGCCCGACCGCCGGGCAGCCCGTCGGCTCGAACGACCACGTGCGGACAGTCGGTATCGAGTTCGCTCGCCACGTCGGCCCCGAGTTGCCTCAGCGCACTCAGCAAATCACCGATCGGCCGCTCTCGCATTCGCGTGGTGCCGTTTAAGCGATACGTGCCCTGGCCAAGCGTGACCATGGCCGTCAGAAACCGCACGGTCGTACCGCTGTTGGCCACGAACAGGTCGGCCTCGGTCGCGGGAATGCGGCCTCCACAGCCGGCGATTCGAATGGTGGCACGCTCGGCATCGTGAGCGACGTTCAGCCCGAGCGTTTGCAACGCATCGATCATCACACGCGTATCGTCGCTGTCGAGCGCCCCGACAAGCGTCGACTGGCCCTCGGCCAGTGCAGCGCAGACGAGTGCCCGATTCGTAATGCTCTTCGACCCGGGCGGGCGGATCGAGGCATGCAACGGGCCGGTCGGTTGGATTTCGATCGTATCGGTGTTAATGGTTCGCCACCTTCCACAAGTGGGCATCGCTGCGAAAATAGATCGCCCCATGGGCCACGGCCGGCGAAGCGAGAATCGGGCCGTCGAGCTGGCTGGTGCCGATCAACCGGCCCTCCTCGCCCAGTTCGACGACCTGCACCAGCCCGGCATGGTTCACGCAATAGAGCCGACCGTCGGCGATCACCGGCGACGCCCATTGCGGGCCCGTCAGACGCAGCTCCCAGAGTTTCCGGCCGTCGGTCACATCGGCACAGGTCAAGATAGCGGGCGACTTGATCGTGTAGACCCGACCGTCGTAGACCACCACCGACGCGTTGCCCGAGCGAAGCCGATCCTCGATCCACAACGGCTCGACGTTCTTCGCTCCCGGCTCGTACTGCAGGGCATGCAGCCCTTCGGCCGGCAAATAGATACATCCGTCGGCCGCGACACCCGAGGCGATCGAATGGCACGGGGCCTCGTAATCCCAAAGCTCCTTGCCCGAGTCGGGGTCGTGGGCCGTCAGATGCGAACGGCCCTGCAGGAGCACAATATCTTGCTCGGGCGCTTTTCCTCGCAGCACGATGGGCGAGCACCACATGGCGTCGTGTTCGCGCTCGATTCGCCAACGAGTTTCGCCGGTGGCCGAGTCGAGTCCCGCGGCAAACGACTCGCCCTGGTTCTCCATCTGCACGACGACCGTGTTGGCAAACGCTGTCGGCGAACTGGCCATGCCGGTGTCGTTCCGGGCGGTCGGATAATCGAACGACAGGCCGCGGAACCATAGCAAATTGCCATGCAAATCGAAGCATGCCAGATCGTTCGACGAGTAGAAGGCAAAGATTCGTTG
>Ga0102962_1001168_pt1 | contig 10779 bp, 6 predicted proteins | sample SalPonF2_C_D2_MG_FD_84519 | JGI IMG/M metagenome (GOLD analysis project Ga0102962, IMG submission 84519) | Salt pond soil microbial communities from South San Francisco under conditions of wetland restoration - Salt Pond MetaG SF2_C_D2_MG ... | reverse complement strand
TCCTCGGCCAATTCGATGTTCATATCCAAATCATAGAATGCCATTTCCGGTTCGATCATCCAAAATTCGGTCAGATGACGACGAGTCTTGCTTTTTTCGGCACGAAAAGTCGGTCCAAAGGTATAAATGAGACCATGTGCCATGGCCATCGCCTCTCCATACAACTGCCCGGATTGTGTGAGATAAGCTTTATCATCGAAATATTCAGTTTCGAAAAGATTAGTCGTGCCCTCAGCCGCATTACCGGTAAAGATGGGGGCATCCATCTGTACAAAACCACGTTCCTGGAAAAAAGTATGAATCGCATAAATAATCTCATTCCGAACCCGCATTGCGGCCCACTGTTTCTGACTCCGCAGCCACAGGTGACGATTTTCCATCAAAAATTCAACGCCATGCTCTTTAGGGGTAATCGGATAATCTTCGGCGATCTGGTATACTTTAATTCCGGAAACACGGATTTCATAGCCTCCGATGCTGCGCTCATCTTCGACCACCGTACCGGTTACTTCCAATGAACTTTCCTGGCGCAAAGAATCGGCCGCATTCCAAGTATCCTCCTCAACATTATCTTTCGCCACAACACACTGGCAAATCCCCGAACCGTCACGCAGTTCCAGGTAATAAAGATTTTTGCTGCTCCTGTAATTGTACACCCATCCCTTGAGGATTACCTCTTGATCTACGTGATCAGACAAGTTGCTGATATGAATCATTCTTCTAAAAGTTTTTTTTATTCAATACATTCAAAGCCCAACCAAAGTGTGGACGCAGTTCAGTTTCGATATGCAAAAAAGTGTACTCAAGGATAGCAGTTATTATAAATACAATCAAAAGAATTAGTCCTTTTGTTTATCATGCTCTGATGCCATAATTACATAAGCTTTGCAGAAAGGAACAGAAAAAGAATTACCAGGTATAGTAAAAGTTAAAACATGAATTTCCTTTTTAATTAAGCCATATAGTTTTTTTATCTTAGGGCTTATTTTAATTATATAGTTACTATTTTCTAAAGCAGCAAAAGGTATATAAATCAACCACTGATGGCTTTAAACAACAGTATTGTCCTTGAATCCACGGAGGAAGGCAATTTGCGCAGAAATATATTACATGACGGATCCGGTCAACTTACCTATGAAATTAGGGAGATTGTGGCATTTGCGAATAGAATTCAAGAGCTAGGTATGCCCATCACTTGGGAAAATATTGGCGATCCTATCAAAAAAGGAGAAAAACTTCCGGGCTGGATTAAGGATATCATCATAAAGCTCGTTGAAGACGACAGCACATATAGCTACAGTACCACCCAGGGAAACCCGGAAACACGAAAATTCCTGGCCAACCAAGTGAATCAACGGGGCGGCTGCCAAATTTCTGGTGATGAGATTATCTTTTTTAATGGTCTTGGGGATGCCGTCGGTAAAATATTCGGATATCTGAAAAGAGAAGCCCGCGTCATAGGTCCTTCTCCTGCCTATTCTACCCATTCTTCTTCCGAGGCTGCCCATTCAGGATATAAGCATCTTACTTATAAGCTGGACCCAGACAACAACTGGATGCCAGATGTTGAGGATCTCCGTAAAAAAGTAAAATATAACGATTCGATAGCGGGTATGCTGTTGATAAATCCCGACAACCCAACCGGTGCCGTTTACCCGCGTGAGGTTCTGGAAGAGATGGTTGACATTGCCCGTGAACATCGGCTGTTTATGATATGTGATGAAATTTATGCCAATATAATATATAATGGTTCAGATACTGCAGCTCTAAGCGAGGTGATTGGAGATGTGCCCGGAATGGCATTGCGTGGAATTTCCAAGGAGTATCCATGGCCTGGTGCTCGTTGCGGATGGATTGAGGTATTTAACCAAGACAAGTACCCAGCCTTTGAAACATATATTAAAACCTTGATCAACGCCAAGATGCTGGAGGTCAGCTCCACCAATCTGCCACAACTTTCTATCCCGTTGGTTATGGGAGATCCACGTTACAAGGATCATCTTGAACGAAGAAAAAAAGTCTTTAAAAAACGTGCCGAGCAAGCGTATCAAATCTTTAACAAGGTTGATGGCATTCAGGTTGTCAAACCCCAGGGAGCTTTTTATATGACTGTGCTTTTTGAAAATGGGATCTTGAACGAAAAACAAAAACTGGAAATAAATAATCCCCAGGTTAAAGAGCTGGTAGAGGAGAATATTAACGATGTGACTCTGGACAAACGGTTCGTTTATTACCTGCTTGGCGCTACTGGTATCTGTGTGGTTCCGCTAAGCGGCTTTGCAAGTAATAAAAATGGCTTTAGATTAACGCTACTCGAAACAGATGAAGAAACCAGGACAAAAACCTGGAATACCATTGCCGGGAATATTGAGCAATATCTCTTTGGGTAACACAGCCTCTCTGTAGGATCCCTGTTTCTTTTAGGACTTCGCAACCCTCAAAAACGTAAAATCATCATCACCAGCTCCAATATAAATGGAGGTTGGTTTATTTCAGTCACTTCTATCACTCCATGCGCAATGCCCTTCTTCCGGTCTTACTAAGATATTATTATCATAAAAATTTATGCCCCTCAGAACAATTTGGGATATTCATAAATTCCCCTCGCCGTTCTATAGCAAATACGCTGCCTTCAAATAATCCGTTGCAACAGGTCCCGAATTAAAGGTGGGCAATACCCTTCCAGATATAAGCATACAGTCATCAAGTGACGTTTTTTGGGAGTATTACAAAAATTTTCTACTCAAAAAGTAATACCTCCGAACAATCCGTATGTGACCTTAGTATTTGATCCAAAAAACTTTTAAAGAAGTTATTTCTATTAAGATTCTAATCCATCTCTTTTAAAAAGCGTACTCAATTCCTCACGAATTATCGACTAACAAGTAGTACACATTACCTTCAGTATAGACTAATTTCTAAAACCCCTCTTCAAATTTTACCAATCGCTTCTATTACATTAATATATGTTAAAACCCATATTCACCATATTTTTTACAACAAAATTATTATTTAACATTAATTTTTAAGGTAATAAAGGAAATAAATATTCTTATTTTAGTTGACTATGTATATTATTCGAATTATGTTAACCAATGATTTGAAAATACTAAATATAATTAGGTAAATCTCAATATTTAACTAATAAATAATAAAGGAGTCACCAATATGACTAAATACTGCACATTAACACTTGCTTTCGTCTTAATGGGAACAGCAAGCGCATTCGCAGTTGATCCCGCAACAGCACAAAGTGCCGCTGTCCAAATGAACCTCAACTTTGTTTGGACAATTATGGCAGCTGTGCTAGTCTTTTTCATGCAGGCTGGTTTTGCCCTTCTTGAAACAGGACTGACGAGATCGAAAAACGCAGTAAACATCATTATGAAAAATCTAATGGACTGTGCTGCGGGATGTTTAATCTTTTTCGCTGTTGGTTTTGCGATAATGTTTGGCACCAGTAATGGCTGGTTCGGGACAGACGGTTTCTTTCTACTTAATATCCCGGGACAAGAATCAACTTGGACATGGGCATTTTTCCTTTTCCAGGCTGTATTTGCAGCTACTGCCGCAACAATCGTTTCAGGTGCTGTTGCTGAACGCGTAAAATTTTCAGGATACATCATTTTCTCATTGCTAATGACCGGAATTATTTACCCGGTATTCGGGTCCTGGGCCTGGGGTAGTCTTTTCAATGGAGGAGGATGGTTAGCTAATCTCGGCTTCATTGACTTTGCCGGTTCCACTGTCGTACACTCGGTTGGCGGATGGGCTTCACTTGCCGGTGCAATGGTTGTTGGTGCTCGTGTAGGTAAATATGATAAAGACGGTAATCCTAAACATATAGCTGGTCACAGCCTTCCGCTTGCTGCTCTGGGTGTCTTTATCTTGTGGTTCGGATGGTTCGGATTTAATGCCGGATCAACTACGGCAGGCACTACTGATATAGCACTTATTGCTTTGAATACCTTCTTGGCTGCTGGTGCCGGTGGTACTTTTGCCATGATCACTACCTGGGTTAAAGACGGTAAACCAGATGCACCTATGACCCTTAATGGAGTACTCGGAGGCTTGGTCGCTATTACTGCCGGTTGTGCCAATTTATCGCCTATGTCAGGCATTTTAGCTGGCGCTATTGCTGGTATTCTGGTCGTATTCGCGGCAGAATTTATTGAAAAATTCGTCGATGACCCTGTAGGCGCTGTTGCCGTTCATGGCTTCTGTGGTGCATGGGGAACATTCGCTGCCGGTCTCTTTGATATGACACATGGTCTCTGGGGATCAGCTGGTTTTGATCCTTCTATCGTTGGTGTTCAACTGCTAGGAATCGTAGCTGCATTTGCCTGGACTTTCGGAGTAAGTTATGGCCTGTTCAGCCTTATAAGTGCAACTATTGGCCTTCGCGTTAATGGTGAACTTGAAGCCAAAGGGCTCGATCTCTACGAACACGATAATGAGGCATACCCCGAATTTGTTAATGGTAATGGGGCATACGTAGACTCTGACGAATTTATTCCGAGCGAAGTTTAAACCAATCATTCATAATACTCCTAACACAAAATACCTCAAAAATAGGCTGGCGGGAGATGCTTCCGTCAGCCAAATTTTTCAACATTCAAATAAAAAGAATGCCTAACAAAAGTATGGATAACATGACTAACTCTACAAACTCTAGTGTTTCAAAATATTTTTTAATTCTATCTTTACTACTCTTCCTTGGTACAGGCTTAGAAACGGTAAAAGCGCAAACAATCAATGGAGGCGTAGATTTTTACAGTACTTACGTATGGCGTGGTGTTGCTTATGCAGGTCCTTCGGTGCAACCAACCGTGGAGTTTGATGCGGGTGGTTTCTCATTAGGAGCCTGGGGATCACAAGGCTTTAATGGGTACCAGGAAATGGATCTCTACACTGCATATAGTTTCGACTTTGGGTTAAGCCTTGGAGTTACCGATTACTACTATCCGGGTCCACCTACATTTTTTCAGAAAGATGCCCATGCTTTTGAACTCAATGGAAGCTATGGTATAGGAGATGTTTCTCTCTCTGGGAATTATATTTTTGCCGGCGGTGGGTCGGTTGGAGATGATGTCTATTTCCAATTGGGCTATAGCGTCGGTAAAGCAAACCTTTTCGTTGGCGGAGGGAATGGATGGCACTCGACGGATACCGATTTTAAAGTCGTAAATATTGGCGTTGGCACGACGAAAGAAATCAAAATTACCGATTCGTTTTCTATCCCGCTCAATGGTTCTGTAATCTTGAATCCTGATACAGAAGAATTATATATCGTAGCAGGGATATCATTATAGTTTCGCTACAACCACAACATCAACAACTAAATACATAAATACTTAAGGTTAACTTAGCATTCATCTATTTCTCACCTACCGGTATTCAAATATCGGTAGGTGAGGTTTTAAAAAGATCATTTCCAATTAATACAACAGCCGCTTTAACATAAATTAACCACTACCGATATGTCCCGTGCCAGAATGATTTCAACTACTTATAGAATGTACCGAAGAAACACAAATACGTTTACTCTTGAGGAGTTAATAGTACCTCAGAGGACATCTAATTATCAAAAAATGCCCAGGCAGAATCCTGGATATCACCAACCTCGACTACATCCAACTTCCCAATCAACTCCTAAATCGTCACCAAACGATTGAGTGAGATGACTCCGAAGATGCCGCATGTCTCAAAAGGATTGCCGAAGATGACTTGCGGCATCTTTTTTTATCCTTCCGGAATGAGTAATGCCTCTGAGAACATCGCATTATCAAAAAAAAGCTGGGCGAAATCCTGAATATCGGACGCCTTCACGTCATCAATGTTTTCAGTTAGCTCCTCAATCGTTACAAAACGATTGAAATAGATTTCACTCTTCGCTAAACGTGACATCCGGTTGCTCATGCTTTCCAGCGACAGCATAAGTTTACCTTTGAGCTGCGACTTTGCTTCGGTCAATTCTTTCTCAGGTATGGGATGTTGCTTCAACTTATCGAGTTCCTGAATTATAAGCTCACGGACATGATCGACGTATTCCTGATCAGTGCCAACATAAATACCATATAATCCCGTATCCTGATAAGACTGGTTGAAGCTTGTAATGGAGTAACAATATCCATATTTCTCCCTGATATTTTGATGGAGGCGAGAACTCATCCCACCGCCCAGCACTGTATTTGCCAATAAAAGCTTGTATTTATCATCATGATTATAATCCAACCCCCGTTTGCCGGTTACAAAATGAGTTTGTTCAATTGGTTTGGTAACCTCTACGCTCCCCACTTCATATTCAGGAAGCGGTACATCATGCATTACGGTTTCTTCAACCTCAGTATCCCCAAAAAATTCAGCCACTAAGTTTACAACTTCCCCATGATCTACATTTCCAGCAACAGAAATAAGCAGATTGGAAGGCTGATATCGCTCGTCCATATAATCGTACAGATCTTTCCGACTAAAAGCAGAAACGGTATCTTCATAACCAATAACCGGCCGTCCCAGTGGATGTCCCTTAAAAACATGACCACTGAATTGTTCAAACAAAAAATCATCCGGGCTGTCACGGTACATCTTCATTTCTTCGATAACCACCTTCTTTTCCTTCTCAATCTCATCCTCCGGAAATGAAGGATGCAACACCATATCTGAAAGCACATCCAATGCTCGTTCAAGCTGAGTATTCAGGCAGCGGGAGTAGTAGCAAGTATATTCCGAAGAAGTAAATGCATTCAAATATCCACCGACCGACTCCATACTCATGGCAATATCCAATGATGAACGACTGTCTGTGCCTTTGAAAAGCATATGCTCTAAAAAATGCGTTACCCCCGACTGTATTTGCGTTTCATTTCGACTCCCCGTTTGAGCCCAAATGCCCACTGAAACGCTTTTAACACTGTCGACACCTTCGGTAACTACTTTAAGTCCATTACTAAGCTCAGTCTTTTGGACGAAATCAATTTCACTAGTTTTTTTAGTCGTACTCATTGGATGGTAATAATTTTAATTCGGGAGTACACTCCCAAAATTCAGTTTAAAACAAAACGCCATCTCGTATAAAACGAAATGGCGCCAGATATAATATCTAATAATGAGATGATGTTACCAGCTTACTTCTCGTTACCTTCTTTATCAAGGAGAGCCTTGCGAGAGAGGCGAAGCTTTCCACCATGTTCAACCTTGAGCAACTTCACATCCAGCTCATCTCCCACCGAAAGTACATCACTTACATTGTCAACATGGGAGTGGTTTATTTCAGAGACATGAAGTAAGCCATCTTTACCAGGCACAATCTCAACGAAAGCGCCGTATTCTTTGATAGCTTTAACTGTTCCATGGTAAGTGGCCCCTTCTTCTAGATGGCCGACAATACCCTGAATACGTTTCTTGGCTTCCTCAGCATTGGCGAGTTCATCAGCAGTAATGGTAATTTTACCTTTGCCTCGCTCTTCGTCTTCTTCCACCCAGATTTCGGTATTTGTTTCTTTCTGGAGTGTTTGAATTACCTTACCACCCGGACCAATAACAGATCCAATATCATCAGCTTCAATCTCCATATTAAGGAACTGCGGTGCATACTCCGAGATTCTTTCCCTGGGTTGCGAAATTGTCTCCGCCATCTTACCAAGAATATGATTTCGTCCCTGACGTGCTTGTTCAAGTGCTTTCTCCAGCACATCATAAGAAATACCGCTTACTTTCATATCCATCTGGCAAGCTGTAATACCGTCGGCACTACCGGCCGTTTTAAAATCCATGTCGCCCATGAAGTCCTCTTCACCACGTATATCCGAAAGAACGACCGTATCATTTTCTCCTACAATCATTCCCATCGCAATACCGGCAACCGGCTTCTTCAGAGGAACGCCAGCATCCATCAGTGCCATAGAGCCACCACAAACAGAAGCCATCGAAGAAGATCCGTTTGATTCCGTGATATCAGAAATCACACGAATGACATAACCGAATTCGTCAAAGGAGGGCATTAATTTAGCTATTGCCATCTCAGCCAAATGACCGTGACCAATCTCTCGACGGCCAGGACCACGAAGATAACTGGCTTCACCCACACTAAATGGTGGAAAATTATAATGGAGGTAGAAATATTTGTCTTCTTCCGTTAGCAGGGTATCCACCATCTGTGCATCTTTCTTTGTCCCAAGCGTCACAGAAACAAGCGCTTGTGTTTCGCCGCGGGTAAAGATGGAAGAACCATGCGTACGGGCAAGATAGCCCGCTTGTGTCCAAATGTCGCGTACATCCTCGGGTGAACGTCCATCAATGCGGCGTTTCTTCTCGAGGATCATATTACGAAGTTCGTTCTTCTCAATTTTGCTGAGAATATCCTGAATAGTGCCTTCCTCTTCCTCGTATTCTTCAATGGCTGTGAGCTCTTCGACAACTGAATCTTTTACTTCATCCAGCTTCTCACCGTATTCTTCTTTGCCCAAGCCGATATTAACGACTTCTCGAATCTTTTCATCAGCAAGCTCATGAACCTTATTTTTCAAGTCTTCATCAACGGGTTCAGGCTCAAACTCACGCTTGGCAACACCAAATTCTTCACGGAGCTCTTCCTGGAAAGCACAAAGTTTTTTAATGGCTTCATGTCCGGCCTTAATAGCTTCCAGCATCTCTTTCTCGGAGATTTCATCCATCTCTCCTTCGATCATGAGCACGCTTTCTGCCGTACCACCAACGACCATATCAATGTCGCTTTTTTCGGTCTCACTAATTGTAGGATTAACAATAAAGTCCCCGTCAAGGCGTCCTACCCGAACTTCAGCTATAGGACCTGCAAATGGGATATCTGAGATGTGAAGTGCTGCGGAAGCTCCCACTCCACCAAGTACATCGCCATCATGTTCGCCATCGGATGAAAGTACAGAACAAATAATTTGAGTTTCGCAAAGATAACCATCCGGAAAAAGTGGTCGAAGACTTCGATCAATCAGTCGACTGGATAAAATCTCTTTATCATTGGGTCGGCCTTCACGTTTTATAAATCCGCCCGGGAATTTACCACCGGCGGAAAAGCTCTCGCGTAAATCTACAGTGAGCGGGAAAAAGCTCTGTCCCGGCTTGGCTTCTTTAGCACTTACTGCAGTACAAAGTACCATGGTGTCACCCATACGAACCACGACTGCACCATCGGCCTGCTTTGCAATTCGGCCTGTCTCGATTGATAGGCTTTTGCCGGGCGCAAATTCTACACTTTTAAATTCTTCTTTCATGTCAATACTAATTCAATTCAAATTTAATTATATCGATAATAACGATTGGCAGGGATTGTTCCTATCTATCGGGCTGATTAAATCCAGAAAGGAGTTACAAATATATATTGACAAGCCAGATAAATACGAATAAAAAAGGCACGTCATTGAACGTGCCCAATCTACTAACTCATTACTTGCGGATTCCTAAATCGCTGATAAGCTCGCGATATTTTTCGATATCATTATCTCGCAGATAATTTAACAGCTTTCTGCGTTTCCCTACCAGCTTCAACAAGCCTCGTCGTGAGGCATGATCTTGTGTCTGCTCTTTTAGGTGATCAGTCAATTCATTAATACGCTCAGTAAAGATTGCAATCTGAGCCTCGGTTGAACCCGTATTTTCTTTGGATCCACCGTATTCTTCAATAAGTTCTTTTTTCCGTTCTTTCGTTATCGCCATGTGATAATTTCTGATTTACTTTGCTACATATACTCTAATTTATAGTTGACAAAGATAAGCGTTTATGTCATAGTTTGCAATATTTTATAACCTCTTCACCGGTTAAAAATATTACATCAGACTGTTACCAAGTATGACAGGAAATCTGAAACAATTTATTAGCTATTCTTCATAGACAAGATCAGGTTTATGCCGCCAATCAATTCAGGCTTTATACTACTTTAACAAGTCTTCAGCCTGTCGTTTATCCGCTTCCAATTGCTCGATCAGCGCATCTTTACCATCAAATTTTTTCTCATCTCTGATTCGGTTATAAAAACGGACCTGAACTTCCTTACCATATATATTTCTGTCAAAATCAAACAAATTGACCTCGAGTGTTCGTATTTTTCCATCAAAGGTGGGGCGTGTTCCAATATTCATCATACCTTTAAACCAATCCCCGTTGATACGAACTTTGACAGCATAAACACCATCTTGAGGAATAACTTTATTCGATTGCTCAGGTTTGATGTTAGCTGTAGGAAATCCGATCTTCTTTCCCCGTTTATCTCCATGGATTACCAGACCATTCAGCCGATAAGGCCGTTGCAAAAATTCTGTTGCCTGCTCTACATTTCCTTCCTCGCTTATGGCATCTCGAATCGCAGTGCTGCTTACCGTCTTGTCACCTATCTCCCGTTTTGAAACTACATAACAATCGAACCCCAGCTCTTTTCCTAATCGTTCGATCGTTTCGATAGTTCCTTCTCTGTTGCGTCCAAAATGATGATCATATCCTATTACAAATTCACTGACCCCAATTTTCTTGTGGATAATGTCCCGGATAAATTCTTCTGAACTGAGTAACGAAAAATCCCGATCAAACGGAATAACCACCATAGTATCAATGCCAAGTTCGTTCAGAATTTCGGCCCGTTCCTGTAAGGTTGTTAACAATTTGATTCCTGCATTTCCGGGGCTGATAATATCTCTTGGGTGAGGATCAAAAGTCACAATGATACTACGGGCATTGCGTTTATTGGCTTTCTGAACCACAGTATCCATAATAGCACGGTGTCCGGCGTGTACGCCATCAAAAGTACCAAC
>Ga0102962_1001167_pt1 | contig 10780 bp, 10 predicted proteins | sample SalPonF2_C_D2_MG_FD_84519 | JGI IMG/M metagenome (GOLD analysis project Ga0102962, IMG submission 84519) | Salt pond soil microbial communities from South San Francisco under conditions of wetland restoration - Salt Pond MetaG SF2_C_D2_MG ... | reverse complement strand
TTCACCCGGATCGAGGGTGAGAGTTCGTCAGCGAGCGAGTATGTCAGCAACCGAATCGCGCCCTTACTCATTGAGTAGACTGGGAGACTCCCGTACCCCTTCATACCGGCCAGACTCGAGAGGTTAATGATCGAGCCCTCATCCATCGTGGCTGCGGCCACTTGAGAGCCGAAGAGAGCGCCTTTCGCGTTCACCGCCATCATCTGGTCGAAGTCGTCACCGGAGACGTCGCGGAATGACGGCCCGCCGCTGACCCCTGCATTATTTACCCATATGTCGAGGCCGTTCGAGATTTCCAGCGCGGCGTCTGCAGCTGCCTCGTGGTCGGCTAGCACCCGGACATCACACTCGACAAACGCGCTCTCTACGTCGAATTCCGACGAGATCACGTCCTGTGTTGGGTTTCCCCCTTCTCTAGGGGTGTCCCTGATGTCGGCGACGACGACGTTCGCCCCGTGGGCTGCGAATTCGAGTGAGATTCCTCGTCCGAGCCCGCTGGCCCCACCAGTGACGACGGCGGTAAGTCCGGACAACAGTTCTGTCATCTACCTTACTGTGATCACGGATATGCTTAGTTTGTGTGGTTCCTCACATCAGTGACACGACTGGATAGAATATCAATGCGAACGCCTCGTCTGGGTGTAGCCAGCCACCACCATGGGAAAACCGATACACCCATTCGGAGGAAGAAAACCGCAAAGGAATGGCGATGGCTCGATCTGCTCACCTGAGCCAGCGTCGTATCCCTGGAAGGTACGTTGAGACGAGCCCACTGATCCCCTGCGGAAGGAAGATGAAGATGAGGACGAGGAGGATCATGTAGATCATGAGTCGGAGGTCGGAGAACGCGCGCAGCACCTGTGGGAGGAAAACGACGACGAACGACCCTAGGATGGTCGCGATGGGAGACATCACACCTCCAATGACGCCGGCTAGCAAGATATCGACGGTGGCGCTCAGATTGAACGAGCCCGGTGAGATGTAGCCTACGACCGGAGCGAAGATTGTCCCAGCGAATCCGCAGAGTGCCCCCGTGTACGCGAACGCCCGCAACCGGTAGCGCTTCGTGTCGATTCCAACCGACCTCGCCGCCAGCGGATCATCCTTGACGGAGAGGAACGCCCAGCCAGTCTCACTAGAGAGCATTCGTAGCGTGATCACCAGCGCACAGAGATAGGCACCAACGGCGAGCCAGTAATATGTCTCACTGCGCATTCCGGCACTAGTAAGGAAGGATGGGAGATAGAGCGGCGGCGCTGGGAACCCCGTTGAACCTCCGAGGAAGTGTGGGAAGAGCGAAAGGAGAGCCGTGAAGAGCTCATTGAACACAATCGTGAGGATCCCGAGGTAGATCCCCTCAGCTCGAATACCCGAGCGTCCAAGGCCCCACGCAACCGCGGTTGCGAGCACCGTCCCCGCAACGACTGCACCCCAGGTGGGAACGCCAGCGGCTGAGAGTTTGACGTACGTGTATGCGCCGATCCCCAAGAACGCACCCTGGGCGATAATGACCTGGCCGGAGTATCCAATCGGGATGATAACACCGAGCGCCGCGATTCCATAGAGGAACGCGAGGGTGAAGAGGTAGAGATTCGATTGTGAAACGAAGAAGGGGACCACGAGGGCTGCGGCGATAGCGAGTACCACGATGCCAGTGACGCGCGCATTGAACGGCGATCGCTCCACGATGCTCATTCCGCCACCCTCCCAAAGAGTCCATTCGGACGGAAAGCCAACAGTACGAACAGGAGGAGGAACACGATGAACAGGCGGTATCGGCTTCCGAGGAAGGTCGCGGTGAAGCTCTCGAAAAGCCCGACAAGGAGGCTGACCGCGTACGTGCCGAAGAACTTGCCAAGTCCGCCGGCGACGACGATGATGAATGCGAAGGCGGTCAAGTTGAACCCCGTTGTTGGACTCATCGAAAACAATACGCCATAGAAGATTCCGGTAGTTCCAGAGATAAGCGCGCCGACCCCAAATGTGATCTTATAGAGACGGCGCTCGTTCAGGCCGATGATCCGGGCGCCGACGCTATCGTCTGCGATGGCGCGCATAGACAGTCCTGTGTGCGTGTACCGCGTGTAGAAGTAGAGTACGAGAAGCATCGCGAACGCTCCCAAACCTGTAACGACCCGGAGTGCGTTGACGTCGACTCCAGCAAGGTTGATCGACCCGAGTGCGGGGGCGGGGATCTTTACAAAGGATGTACCGTAGACGTGTCGCACGCCCTCCTCGAACGCGAAGGCCAATCCGAATGTGGCAAAGAACGAGTAGAGCATGTACTGGTCCCGTCCGTAAAACCGAGCTATGATGAGGTGTTCAGTTGCGACGCCTGCAACTGCGGCGAGTGCGAGTGCAATGGCTGCAGCGGGAAGGAGTCCGAGTCCGGTCTGCATCAGTGAGTACGTCGCAAACCCAGCGAGAGCAGCATACTCGCCTTGTGCAAAGTTCGGAACGTCGACGACCCCGAACACGAGCGAGAGACCGATCGCGGTGAGTGCAAGAAGCGAACCGAAGATCAAGCCGTTGATCGAGGTTTCAACGAGCAAGTGTATCGAGAGGCCCATTCACGCGCCCCCAAGGTAGGCAGACATGATCTCTTCAACGGCCCCGATCTCAGATGCCGGACCACTGTCCTCGATCTGCCCGGTGCTCAGAACGTAGACCCAATCGGAAATGTCGACGCTCGACTTGACCTGCTGTTCGACGAGGACAACGGTGACGCCATCCTCGTTGATACGCCCGACGATATCGAACATCTGTTCCACTAGTGCCGGAGCGAGCCCCAGCGACGGTTCGTCCAGGAGGAGAAGGTCGGGTTCCGTGACAAGGGCCTGCCCGAGGCTGAGCATCTGTGCTTCACCACCGCTCAGCGTGCCAGCCCGCTGGCCTCGTCGCTCGTCGAGTCGCGGGAACAGGTCGTAGACGTGTTCAATTCGTTCTCGCTTCCGATCCTTCGTCTTCGTCGCTGCACTCAGTACAAGATTCTCCTTCACAGTCATATCCTTGAACACGTGATTCTCCTCCGGAACGAGCGAGATACCGGCGCGGATTCGCTCTGGAACCGTGGCGTCAGTAACCTCTACCCCCTCAAAGCAGATCGTTCCCGCACTCGGCGTGAGGAGCCCAATGAGGGCTCGCATCAGTGTTGTCTTTCCAGCTCCGTTCGGGCCTAGAATTGAGACGATGTCTCCACGTTGCACACTGAGGGTGATGTCGGTGATAACATCAAGTTCGTCGTAGCCCGCGGAAAGGCCGTCAACGGAGAGCAGCTCAGATTCCGGCATATGCTTCTCTGACCTCCTGGTCTCGCAGGACTTCTTCTGGACTACCTCTGGCGATCGATTGCCCGTTGTGGATGACGATCAGGCGATCGGAGATCGAACGAATCGTCTCTAGATCGTGTTCGATCACGACGAAATCGATACCGAAGGAATCGTGGAAGGTTCCAAAAGTATCAACAAACGATTGCTTTTCGGCGGGTGTCAATCCCGCCATTATCTCGTCGACTAGCACGAGCGTCGATCCCGTCATAAGCGCCCGAGCTAGATCTATGTACTTCTGATTCACAATCCCCATCTGATCCGGGTACGAATCCGCTGAATCCTCGAGTCCGAGAGTCTCCAGCACCCCCGAGACCGACAGGTCGTCGTCTGACTCTCCACCGACACCAGCGCCGAAGTGCTGGGCGGCCCTAAGGTTTTCCTCGACGGTGAGACTCGCCAGTGGCTTCGGTGACTGGAAAGTCCGTGAGATCCCGCGGTGACAGATCTCATGTGTCTCCAGTCCAGAGATCACCGTACCATCCAGGATGACGTCGCCTGAGGTTGGTGAGAGGACACCGGTGATGACGTTGAACAGCGTCGTTTTGCCAGCTCCATTCGGTCCGATGATTCCCGTAATCTCTCCCCTCTTGATCGTCAACGAGAGCCCATCGAGAGCTGTCACCCCCCCGAACTTCTTCACGACTTCTTCACAACGGATGCGTTCTCGAGACATGGGACTAGTTGAGCGTGGCCTGGCAGACCCGTGCGGTTTCCTGCGTGGGCTTCGAACGCCCCATCAGACGGGCGGGTTGAGTGCCTTCGGCTTGTAGACTTTGTTGTGCCACGTCACATCGCCGTTCTTCTTGGTGAACTGTGTGATCGTCTCCTGGAAAGCCACGTTCAGGCCATTCGAGTTGAATTTTAGGTTCGTCCCGTACGCACCCGTGTAGGTCGACTTTCGCATGCTATCGCGAATGCTCTTCGGGTCCAGCGAGTTGGCGCTCTCTATCGCCTTGAGCGGCATCGCGAGGCTGTCGTGACCGGTGACGTGGAACACGTCAGCCGACGTGTTGTATTTCTTATTGACGGCTTTGTCTAGGGTCTTGAATGTATCCGCTGTGGGGTCAGGCCCCGTGATGTACATGCCAAGGAGCTTATCGCCGAGCGCCTTTTTGTATGCCTCTGACGTCACCGTGGCGATGCTCGTGATGACGTTATCCTTGAACAGACCATTCTGGTGAAGCTGCTCTATGAGAGAAATCGCGTTCGGTCCTGGGAAGACAATGTTGATCGCGTCGATCGCGTTGTTGTTGATCTTATTCAGATCGGGGACGAAGTTCTTCGAACTCAGTGGGATAAAGGCCTTCGAGTCGATTGAGATACCCTTCGATTTGGCGTACTTCTCGAAGTACTTCGCAGAGTTCCGCCCGTACGCGTAGTCGGCCATGATCAAGGCGACGTTCGAGACGTTCGTCTTCTTGTCAAGGAACTTCACGATACTCATCTGTTCTTGTGCGCTCGAAGGGTTCGGATAGCGGAACGTCCAGTTCTTCCCCTTCTCGGTCAGTTTCACGTCTCCTCCTGCGGTCATATTCAGGGGGATCTTGTTCTGTTCAACGAGGTCGCTGAGAGCGAGACAGATGTTGCTGGCAATGCCACCAACGATTACGGGAGTGTTCCCGCTGATGTAACTCTGAACGACGGATCGCGCGTCCTTGACCTTCCCACTGTCGTCCTTCACCGATAGCCCTACCGGCGAGCTGAGGGTCGGATCAATGTCAGCTTTGGCAATGCCCATCCCTTCCTTGGCTGACTTTCCAGGGATTGCCAGAGGGCCTGTAAGAGCCTGAATACCGCCCACAGCTCGCTTGTACTTGGAATTTTGGCTGCTTTGACTGCTCTGACTCGCCTGCCCGTTTTGACTGCTTTGACTGTTCTGGCTTGCTTGTGTGCCCCCTCCGTTACAGCCCGCGAGTCCGGCCGTGAGCACACTCGCAGCACTTGCGCTGACCATTCGCCTACGTGTGATACCGTTAGGCATAGTGCTAAACTGCATTCGGGTGTTATAATTGTTATGGAAAATATTTTCCATTAGGTAAGGTACATCGAAGTTGAATTCGCTCGCCCTGAACGTGGTTGTCGGCGTCGCGGGCACAGTTCTCCCGACTCAACGCTCAACTCACAGGCGCGCAGGAGCAGGTCATTCAGTCCGTGTAAGATTGTCCTCGAGTCGACCTTGCAACGTCTTCATGTCTACCTCATGCACAGACCCCGTTCCCGCAAGGTCGAGGGCATGAGCAGCAGCAGTTCCCATCGCAATACAGGGCCCCATTACGCGAATCGCCGAAAGGGCCCGCGTATCCGCGTCCACACACCTTCCCGCGGCGACAAGATTGTCAGCTCCATCGGGAATCATACAGGAGAGGGGAAGGAAATACACGAGATCCCTCGGAAGTTCCTCCCAGTGGGTACCGGTCGGGGAGTCGTGTAGCTCCACCCACCACGCCGCGCGCCCAATCGCATCCTCAGGGCGGTCACCACCTTCGAGATCATCTATGGTGAACTGGCGACGTCCGACAATCCATCGAGTCATCCTGAGACCCGGATCAGCGTACGTTCGCATCGACGCACCCTCAAAAACGTCAGGAAACTCCCCTTGAAGGAACGCGAGCGCAGCGTCTGCCTTGGCACGCCCATCGAAGACCAGTTGACCGGATTCTAGTGGGTCCAGTGGCGTCTCGATGTGGTTGATATTGGCGTGGACAAAATCTTTCTTGGGAAAGTGTTTCAGATGTCCGGACTGGCGGTCAAGATCATATTGGCTTCCAGCCGCTTCTAGGCGCGCATTCAACTCAGACATATCGAGGTTTGCCATAGCCTCGGTGTCGTAGCCCTCAATCAGAAAATGCATTGTTCCATAGATCTCCTCAGTCGGTTCGCGGCACTCAAGACCGGCTTCCCATGCGAGGTTCGCGTCTCCGGACGCGTCAATGAAGCCGTCGGCCTGTATCCTGACAGGGCCAAAGCGGTGCTCAACGTCGATGTGTTGGACTCGTCGGTTTTCAAACTCGACGTCCGTCATAAGCCCGTTTACGATGACCGTGATATCGGCCTTGTCAACGCGTCGCTCGAACCATCGACCGAGTGCCACCTGGTCGTATTGGAAGAGTACAGTTGATTTCTCCTGACCGAACACCTCTTTCGAACTCAACATCCGTTTAAGATCGCCGGTTGGTTCCAGCTCGTTGATTAAATCCTCCGCAATGCCGTAGGTCAGCTGATAGGGATCACGTCCGTGGCTGTACAGTCCAATGATCGTCCCGATAATGGAACTGACCGCCTGTCCCCCGATTGAGGAGCCGGCGTCGACGAGCGCCACCTCTGCTCCAGCTTCCGCGGCTTCTAAAGCAGCGGAAAGCCCAGATATTCCTGCACCGAGTACACAGATGTCGACGTCGATTGTCTGCCTCTCCGGGCGACTCGCACGACGTACTGTCTCAGTATCGAGATCGCCTGTCATCGATGTTCTCTCCATCGTTAGTCCCTAATATAAACGCTCCGACCGTCGGTACCGCGTCAGGTGTTGCGAAGGGAACTGAAGGGATTGGAGCGGAGTTTTTCGACGGCCACGGATGACGGGCCTGAGCAGGGCCCAATTAGGAGGTTTGGCCCTCTACCAGCGTGTGATTTGGATGATAACCAAAGGGCGCACTCAATGATGGTGGATCAACGGCCATCAATGACCTGGACCAGAGACAGTCGGATAGTAACTAGACAGATAAAATACGGCGCAACCACTAAATACGGAGACAGGATAAGGAGAATCATGCGAAAAGACGCACACACCATCAAATCGACGAAGACCACCGTCGATATTCTCGAAACGATCCAGGTACAGAAGGGCGCGACACTGACGGAGGTCGCAGAGGAAATCGATCTCACTCGGAGTACGGTCCACGATTATCTCCAGACACTCGTCTCCGCCGGCTATCTCATCAAGGAAGACAAGCGATACAACATCTCCCTCAAACTGCTCGACATGGGGTACCACGCGAAAGTGAAACAAACGGAGTGGGAGCTGGTTCGCCCAGCACTCAGGGAGATTGGAGATGAAACGGGCGAGCACGCCTGGTTCGTTGTCGAGGAGAACGGCAAGGTCGTTTATGTCGACAATTACTCGGGAAGACGAGTTATCTCACTCCTCAACAGACCTGGGACGCGCCATCATATCCACTGCACGGCCGCCGGGAAAGCAATTCTTGCGAATCTCCCAGAGGAACGCGTTGAAGAGATCTTGAAGAAACATGGACTTCCGGCGTATACAGAGAGAACGTTGACTAATCGGTCGGACCTTCTCAGCGAACTTGAAGAGATACGGGAGTCAGGCGTCGCCTTCGCAGACGGAGAATGGACCGAGCGAATTCGGGCGGTTGCCAGTCCGGTAATCAGAGACGAGGAAGTCATTGGAGCGGTTACACTCGGTGCACCTACGAAGCGACTGAGTGGGTCCTACTTTCATAACGAACTTCCTCAGCTAGTTACTGGTGCTGTGAGTCGTCTAGAAATCTCGTTCCGTGACGAGCCTTTCCTGTAGTCCCAGGAAAGGAAAGTTACACCGATATCAATGTAAATTGGTGGTTGTTGGTAGGGGATTGGGCCTGACAGGAACGCCGTAGCTTTTGGATACTATCGAAACGATGCGGTCGTCATCACCGTACTCGCCCCCCTTACATTGCCATAGGAATTGTCTGTGAAAAAGCGCAAATGGCCCCGCGGTTTCTTCATGACTATGAGAGCGAAAAGAAACTTGTCCTAATGAACCCAGTCCAAGTAGCATGTCGCCAATGAATAGAGAAGAACCACGCTAGCCGCTCGATCTCGGATAACGTCCAGCCAGATGTATCAGCGGTACGTTTGCACTCTGGAACGGAGCACAGCACGAGCCAGAAGGAGGTGTTCTGTGGAATGCACAACGTCCAATATCACAACTGCAAAGGACTTAATAGAGTAACCGGAATAACGTGTACTGGCGAAGACTCCATTCATAACTTGATGGCCGACAAAAGCTCCGAGGACATTGACAATGTACCGTCTTTCCTGACGGGGGACTATCCCTATAAGGAGCGCAATCTCTCGTCGTTCCCAGAGTGGTGGCAGGAGAACATTGTCAAGTTCCGTGAGTATGGTATGCCAGTGTACAAACCGCCAGTGTTCCAGGACGGTGTCATTGCCCCCGAGCAGATAGCTGCCCTCGAGGAACGATTCGGAATCAAAATACGGATGCGAAATTTTGACCCGCAACGAGTTGATGAATGGGAAATTACTATCGACGACGAAACCGTGACAACCATCGAACGTCATCGGCACCCAGAAGGATTCCCAATGCTCGCGATGACTGCGGATGAGTTCGTCAAAACAATCGAGCAGGCTAGGTCTTCGCCAGACTAAAGCCCCAGGAATTCCCCAATGGGTGGTCGTTATCGGATCACAAAAATTTCCCCATCCTCGACCGCCACCTCGTATGTCGGAACGCGGTATCGTTCGGCGTCGGGATTCTTTCCAGTTCGCACGTCGAATATCCACCCGTGCCAAGGGCAATGGATGTAATGCTCCGCAGGGTCGTAATCCCACTGCCATCCATCCTTGTCTACCAAGAACCGACCACTAAGACCTCCTTCACAAAGCGGGCCGCCCTGGTGAATGCAATAGTTCGCGACGCCATAATACTCTCCATTGACACGGAAGATAGCAACTTCCACGCCATCAATGTCGACAATGACGCGCGAGTGCTCGCCCTCCAAATCTTCCACGTTTGCGACTTTGTGTTTGCTCATCGAATGATGATCTACCGGAGCGTGTTCATGAAACGATCAGAACGGAAGGGCAGCGAGCACAGGGTCATCGTTGACATCATTTGAGATCAAAAACATCAATCGCGGTCTCGCCCATGATTGCACGCACTTCCGTCCCATCCAGATAGGACTGGAGCGTCGCTAGAACATTCGATGGGGGATCGAAGTCCGGGTGAGGATGGTCAGTCGAGAACATAACTGTCTCAGCACCGCCAGCCAGCTTCATCAGCATAGCTGTCTCTCGTCGGTTGCGACGCTCACCCACTGGCTGAGTGCCGAAGTAGAACTGGTCACGGATGTAGTCGCTTGGAGGCTTCGTGAGCAGTGGGACATCCTGTGAACTCTGGAGGTAGTGGTCGTCCAGACGGCCCATCATCCAGCCGAGCCACTCGACGCCAGACTCCTGGAAGACGAAATCAAGATCCGGGAATTTCTCGGGAACCCCTCGGAAGATCATCGAGATGAGGTGCCACATTGGTTCAACTACGAACGTGAAGGCGTGGTCTTCGACAAACGTTTCGGCCCAGTAGCGTTGGACGGGGAAAACCGGCCAGGCAGCTGCGTTCCCACTGTGCATGAGGAGTGTAAGGTCGTGGTCCTGTGCAGCCTGATAGATGGGATCGTACAGTTCGTGACCCATCGGAGGAATGAGCCCCACTTCGGGAAATTGAACACCGACGATGCCATCCTCATCGCCCACGCGGTCAATCTCCTCGGCTGCGAGGTTGGGTTTCTGTGGGGCAACGGTGATGGTACCCTTGACCCGGTCGTCGACATCAAGGTAGTTGTCGATAACGTAATCGTTGTATCCAGCCGCAATCGCGACAGCAGTCTGGTCGTGGTTGACCGTGGCGAGGCGACTGGGCCCTGTTCCGAGGACGGAGTAGTCGATGCCATTGGCGTCCATCATCGCAAGTTTTGCTTCGGCAGTGGTGGATTCGACGTACCCGGCACTGCCATCGATATTCGAAACGTCACCGTGTCCCTTGACGTCTAGCTCTGAGTCTCCGTGACGCTCCGTCTGAAACCACGCGGGCGTAGTACGAGTTGCAGAGTAGATTTCGGAATTCGGATGGCTGGAGTATTCTATGAGTCGTTTTGCGCCAGGATACTTTTCTTCCATGTAGGGAAGAACTTCATCCCACGTGAAGTGCAAGTGAGAGTCGACGTCTACTACCGTCAACTCCTGAAGAGTAGGTCTGGTCATGCCTGTTGGTACCTATGGATAGACGAGGGAGCATCTGATAAGTGTTGTTGGTCCATCACCACCGGCTTTCTTTGCTCCCCAGGTATGAAGCGCCTCCCATTCCATCGCAGATTCTTCGCCTGGAGAGGTTCAGTACAATCGTGAAAATGAATCGCCCTCAAGATGGCTGGTTGGATTGAGCGCCTATAGTAGCCGTTAGAATTTTCTGCCCGGAGATTGGTGCAGTAGGTGATGGAACACCTCGACGAAATTTCTGTCGAAGAACTCCAAGAGGCTCTCGACAACGTGGAGGGAAAGAAGCCAACGGAGCGGCTGTTAGCGGCGATCGCGTACAAAAACGGTGTCACGCAGACCGAGCTAGCCGACTGGTATGATACCGGTCGTCGAACGATTTACAGTTGGCTCAAGCGACTCGACACCGACGAGTCGCTTGAGCAGGCCGTTACTGATGC
>Ga0102962_1001166_pt1 | contig 10783 bp, 11 predicted proteins | sample SalPonF2_C_D2_MG_FD_84519 | JGI IMG/M metagenome (GOLD analysis project Ga0102962, IMG submission 84519) | Salt pond soil microbial communities from South San Francisco under conditions of wetland restoration - Salt Pond MetaG SF2_C_D2_MG ... | reverse complement strand
AGAAGCCTATGCAAAACCGTTCTTTTGCCCAATATCTGCATTTTCGCGACTTCGAAATCCTCGAATCCCGAAAGCATTCGGGATGCTGCGGTTCCGAAGTCGCTCAGGCTTTGATATTGAACAAATACCTGGTTTTGCAATGCCTTCTACAAGATAGATATTTCCAGCGATATTAATTTTATGATGATAATGTCTTGATGAATCTATCTCATTTTTATGATGATATAAATGTACAATAATATATCTATTAGTGTAGCCGATGAATGAAGAGCTATAAATATAAATACAATTATTATGTTTTTAAACTGGCTTAAAAAATATCTATAGGAAATTTAATTTCAATAATTTTTAGCTATAAGATTTGAAGTTTTTTACTTACCCATTAACGGAGAACTTACATTTCGATAACGGTGTTTATTATAGTAAAATAATATAATTAACCCGGATTATTCACCAAGAGATTTTCACAGTTTTTTTAACATCCTCAAATTTGAGGATCGGTTGAATTCACATAAACTTTTAATTTATAAAACTATACGTGTCATTTATCCTATTATCGAGAATAATTCGAGTTAACCAATCAAGAAAAAGCCACTCCCTCCGAAGAGAAAGTGACTTTTTGGGGTTCTACTGAAAATCTATAAATTCAGCCAGTAAGAGAATTTTATTAAAAAGATATTATTGGGTCGTGCACTGAAAAGTCTTGGAAAAGAATTACCCAAATTGAAACGTCCAATTTCCTGATTGTCGGTTCTCGATTGGGTCCATACGAAATAAATGGTCGAGCCTGGACGATATTCCCATCGAATAATCGCATTTCCCCGCAAGGATTTATAATTGAAGTTCTGATTTCCGATATCCATTGACGGGGCAGGACCGGATCCATCCGGATCGGCGGTAAAGGTTTTAGAATTGTAAGTGGATCCGTCTTTGCCAAATACCATAAAATCATATGTTTTAGGTCGGATCAGCGCTTTATATTGGGTAAATTTTCCTGATGAAATGAGCGGCTGAATATAGGTCTGTAAACTGAGTTTTGGAGTAAAGGTCCAGTTAAATCGTATGCTTGATGAGATCGTATTCTGATACAGATCGGCAAATACATAACGATGCCCGTAGGTTTGTGTAGCTGTTGGGTCTTCAAAAGTATTGATGTAATGAGCGGTATCATAGGTATAGGTATAACTTGGATTCACAGAAAGGGAAAGATTAGCCGCCGGTTTCCATGTGATCATAGGTTGAAAATACCATTGTTTGGACTGGTCACGGCTCAGATAGGTACCGGCTCCCAGAGAAAATACTACGGCTTTACGACTATCCGAAGAAAAAGTCAGATCATATTCGGCGCCGCCGTGATTTACGGTAATCGGTCCGCCCCGTGTTAATCGATCGTTTAATGTTCGGGGATTAAATGCGATATTCAAACGAAAGGAATAATAATTCAGAAGCTGAAGGCGATAACTTGCCCATGCACCCGCTGATGTATTATTACCATTAAAATCGAAAGTGCCAAATAGAGCCCCAATCAACATCTGTGTATGATACCAGCTGGTTGGTTCGGTCCAGTTATAACCAAAGCCGACATGACTGTTTATTATATCGGTGCGTGCCAAAAAACCCACATCGTTTAAATCGAATGTTGGATTTATAAAACCTAACGCCGCGTTAAAAATAACATTACCTTTTTGTTTATTGACCCAAAAGCGTCCGGCATAACCGGTCAGGGAAGTTGCGGAACTATCAACGCCGAAATGTCTTAAATCCGGCCGTTGCAGATAGTGTGTGGAATTAGTCTGTACGTTCAGCATACGCTCCCTGGATCCGGTTATATGACTCATACCTAACCAGCCGGTTACGACCCACATACGGTTTTTATCTAAAAAACTCCATCCATCCACCCCAAGTACTTGTGCACTTTTATTAATGTCATTTCTAAGTATATTATTTTGGAAACTACGATTAGTAATAGTACTGATTAAACCAATACTTTGTTTCGCATTATTGAATTGTTTCTGTACACGCGCAACGCTGTAATAGGTCAGCGGTGCGACTTGTGTGGAGTGGATATGGTTGTTTAAGGAATACCTGGCATCTTCCGGTGCTGTCACAGCTTGTAGTGCTCCAACATTCCAATTACCATTTAACCGCCCTGTCAATTTTGCCGCGCCAATGATGTGCGTGGCCGCCGGCATTTTCACATAATCGGCATTATCGGGTGTACTGCCTTGTGGAGCCCGGCCAATGCGACGCGAGTAGAAAAAGGAAGGTCCCCACCAGTTGAAATTCCAGAAGTCAGTGGCTCCACCCCGACCAAAATTGAAAAAATTAGATCCGTCTATAAAAAAGGGCCGTTTTTCCGGATAGTACGTTTCGATATCACTCAAATTAACGACTGCCGGATCAACTTCAACCTGACCAAAATCAGGATTGATCGTAGCATTAACACTTAGATTACTCCCTAAATTGGTTTTGATATCGGCACCCGCATTAAAATTATAAGCGGAACCTTTGGTAAAGGGGTTTCCTGGATCACTATTTAGATAAGATGCTTTGGAAGTTACATACGGAATGACTTCGAAATCGCGGGCGGGTGATATATTTTTAATATCCGTCAAATTGTCAAAACGGGAGACAAATCCGCTGCTGTTACGGGGCTGATATTTCAAATAATCTGATTCGTTTTTTCGGGCGATAAAACGCTTGAAATCAATTCCCCAGGTGTATTTTTTTTCTTTTTGAAAACGCAGTTGTGAGTACGGGATACGCATCTCCACCGTCCAGCCATCGCTATCGATATGCGCTTTGCCCTGCCAGACCCCATCCCAGGAATCATCATCCCAGCTGTCGTTGTAAAGAGTGCCATCATATAAGGTACCACCGGCATTCACTCCGAAATAATATCCGGTCTGATTATCATTATATGGATCGATGTAAAAGGTGAATCTATCGGCGGTTAAATTCGCATCTCGACGGCCCACTTTGGCAATAATCGAATCCGGTGCGGTATCATACATTTTGGCTCCAATATAAATTGCCGTTTTCGTATAAAGTACTTTAACTACGGTCTTTTCAGTAGGTTTGGCTCCCTGCACGGGCTCGCGTTGCTTGAAATTCGAGATAGCCGGAGCTTTTTTCCATGCTTTTTCATTCAATATCCCATCTACCTGAACGCCCCGTTTAATTCGATACGCATTGAAAGAACGATTTTTGTTAAAATTTTGGGCGAATAATGGACATACTAAAGTCGTAAAAATGAGTATAGTAAGGGCTATAGCTTTCATTTTAAGCCTTTGGGCTAAATCAGTTAAAGGTTAGATTATAAAGGAGTTGTAGGAAGTACGGTTCTTGGTTTAATCCTACGAACTCCTATCCGATATGTTTCATCCGAATCTTATTTTTTTCGGATATAAATATCCCCATTAAAACTTTTGAACAGGATCTCAGGTCCCCCGCCATTGACCTTCCCATACATCCATCGGTCGATGGAAACTTTGAAAACCCCGTTTTGTTTGGAAGTGTTGACATTCGGCTGATTGTTGTTGGCCATGTTCATATCGAAATCAGTATAAATTTCACCTCGTTCGGTTTTCATCTTGGCGGTAAATTTTGCAGAAGATGGCAAGGTAACATCTACTTTTCCGTTCAGAGTTGTAAAAGCCATTGGGTTGTTGCTAATCTTATCAAAACTGGCTTTAATTTCTCCATTAACGGTATTCGCATTGACAGAACCGGTGACATTGGTTAATGATATGCCACCATTGACATTGCTAATATCAAATTCCCCTTCAATGTTATTTATGTGGATCGTTCCACCATTGACATTTGAGATATTAAGCGAAAAGTTTTTAGGTACCTGAATATTGAGCGACAATGATTTATTGGGAAATCCTGGATCGACTGTAACCGTGTTATTATCTTCTTTTGCATTAAGCTGCATGGAGTTATTAGTAATACGGTGCATTCCTTTAGGAGGCTTTTCATCTCGTTTAGGTCCAAAGATACGGGAATCACCAGTGTACCGGATTATGACTTCCTTACCGTTGTAACCGGATACGCTAATGGAACCATTAACCAGATTCACATTTAATTTACCAGGTTTACCAGGTTTGCTAAGCGGAATGGCAATTTGCTGGGTTTGGTCGGATTGTCCGTAGCTGTAACCGGCCATGACCATCAATGCCAGGAATAATATGGATAAATATCTGAATGCTTTCATAATGATATTCCTTAAAATGGATTTATTTAATTTCTCTGATATAGATATTGCCGTTAAGCGTATGGAAATGGAATTGAGGTCCGCCTTTACCAATCCGAAGCGGTGGATTTTTGCTGATCCGGTATTTTGTGACACGACCCGTTTTACTGGTTGATTTTGAAATGTTAGCCGGTATCAGTTTGGCATTATTAAAATTGGTATAAACGTTACCATTAAGCGTTTTGAAGGTCAGATCGGCCGACAAGTCTTTTTGAAATCCGGCATCAATATTACCATTTACGGTACGAAAGGTCGATTCTTCTGTAGGATTTGACGTGTAGGTTGCTTTGATTCTTCCATTGACGGTATTTGCATTGGTTTTACCGGCGATATTTTTCAGGTTGATGGAACCATTCACATTCCGGACATCCACCTTCGATTGTACGTTTGATACACTCACATTTCCATTATTTATTGTGGAGGCATGAACGATGGTGTTGCGCGGAATTTTTATCGTGAAGTTGAACTGATATTGATAATCCTGACCATGATCCCGAACATTGTACTGGATGCGATTTCCTTCCTTTCTGATATGGATGAATGGTGCATCAACATAAACGAGAATAGTGTTGCCTACTTTATCTGTTTTCACTTGGACTTCATTTACCCCTTTGTTTTTATCAGACTCGGAATTCGCTTTAATAATTTTCTCCGATTTTAATTCCATTTGTTTTCCGTTCGTACCCTCCACATTCACGTTTCCGTTGATGTTGTACACTCGTATGGTCTGACTACCATCCACATTTTGAAAAGCAAGTGCCTTTGTTGTAACCTTTTGATATTTCTGTGCCAACACGATATTTCCAATACCTGCCATGGCCAATATCAAGGCTGTTATCCAGAAAGTTCTCTTCATAATCTGTTCCTATAATAATTTTGTGATACTCGTATGAATTTTGTTTTTGACCGTTTGATTCAGGTCTTTGCGTTTGAGAAGCTCACGTAATTCCTTGATAGAACTCGTATCCTGCAGCGCCACCATTGCATCAGCGAGGGTAGCTTGTACCAACGGAGATGTCTGATGCGTGATGGATCGCACCAGTCCCGCCCGGGCTTTCGGATTAGAACCATGTTGAACCAAAACATCGATTGTTGCCAGCCTGACATTCACGTTGGGATCGTTATTCAGCGTTTTCAATAAGGCGTCGATCACTTTATCATCGGTATGATCGATGGTGCTGCTGATATTGACTGCTTTGAGCCGTTCGAAGGATGACGGTTGATTAAGCATATTCACCACCATCATGGATCGCATCGAAGTCACTTCCTGTGAAAGGTTATTCAGCTGTTTTTTATATCTGAGATTTGTGTTGAATAAAACCCCGATTACTATTCCGATCATCAGAACAGCCAATCCCATCGCCAGTCTTGGCAGCATCAATTGACGCTTCAGGATATTCCATTTTTCCATCCAGCCCGGTACGGATTGCTTCGTCGTTTCTCTTTTAAAAGATTCGAGTTGATCATAGAACCCGGATTGCATAAGCGATGATGGCTCGGGAACCGTTACTTCCTGCATCTGATGTTGCAATTGAACCATCCGGTTTAATTCATCACGATTGATAAGTCCCTTTTCCAGATATTCGTCGAGTCGGGTTTTCTGCTGCTCGTCGAGCGTTCCGTCCAGATAAGCGGTTACCAGTTCGGTGTATTTTTCATCTATCATAACTCTTTTCCTTTTCAAGATTCGCGACAATCTCTTTAAGCTCATTCATGGCCCGAAAAATGCGGACCTTCACGGCCGAAAGAGAGCAATTCTGTACATCGGCTATCTCTTCGTACTTCAATCCCTGAAATCTGCTAAGAATCAAAGCTTCTCGTTTTTCCACACTCAACCTCGCCATGGCTTTCTTCAAAAGATTGAGTTCGGACTTATGTTCTAAATGTTCATGCGCGTTTTTATCATCACTTTTCATTTTTTCCCAGTCGATCAAATTATCCGACTGTCCAAGGCGTTTCTCCTTTCGATAATGATCGATGTGAACGTTACGGGCAATTTGATACATCCAGGTTGTAAATTTACCATCACCATTAAATGTTTGACGGTAGCGAAGGATGCGCATGAACACGTTTTGAACCAGATCTTCACTGACCGGCGCATTGTTCGTCAGTCTATAGAAAAAGCCAAAAAGCGGTTTGTTATGCCGCTCAAAAAGCAAACCCAGTTGATCGATATCACCGGATTTCACCTTCATCATCAAAGCCTTGTCAGTTTTCTGGTTCAAATTTTTGTTTATTTACGATTAATCATTCATAAGAGTACACTGCGTTTTTTCAAAAAGGTTACAGTCTTTTTTGGAAAAGTATATGCAGCATACAATATACGGATATCTTATTGATATTGTTTATATCCGGTGGACTCAGTAATTGGTCTCGTTCCCAACGACCTCGTTGGGAATGCAAACTTGGAAACCCTGTTTCCTCCACGAATAAAACCCTTCATTTTCTGTTTGTAGCAATTTCTGAAACATATTCTTATAAGGAAGCAGAGCTTCCCGTGTGGCATTTCCAAAGAGGACTTTGGGAACGAGGTTTTATTGAGGTTTAAACGAGGTTTAAGCGTTGGGTAGATGGACCCCACCGTTGGGTTGGAGCCCATCTGCTCTCAATCCTTTCTCAAATAAATATTGCCGCTGATGGATTCCAGGTGAACATCCGGTCCGCCGTTTTTCAGTGTGCCGCGAAGAGTGTAACCCACAGGAGCAATCGTTTTATGCCTGTTTTGAAACTGAATGGGGAGATTCGAATACAACTCCCCGCTGATGGATTTCATGGCGAGTTGTGCACCTTCATTATCAGGCCAGTTCATATCGACAAATCCGCTGATCGTTTTGGCATGAACGGGTCCCCGCATGCCACGTATCGTAATATCCGCACTAATCGTTTTAAGTGAGATGTTCGCTTTGGGTGGCGCCCAGACCTCGTAGCTGATATCCATACATACACGCGTTCCATCAAATGTGCTGAAATGATGATTTTGACTGGTACAATCAGCACAATTCGCCTCTTTCAGCTTTTGTTTATCCAGGTCGGTACTGACCCATATGGATCCTGTATTTTGTCCGCTTTTGAATTGAAAAGCGTTATTTAGCTTCCCATTATTAATCTTTACGGAAGATTTGATTTCTACTTTATTTTGATTCCAGGCATGGACTTTAATCTTCTGACCAAATTTTAAATGAAGATTGATTTTCTGTCCGTTTTGATAGGTAAATGTTTTGGTAATCACCTTTTGCGCAAGACACAGATTCCCTGTGAATGCTGTCCACAAAAGGATCAGCATGATCAGTTTCTTCATGATTTTTAAGAGTTTAGATGTTTATATTCGTAAGCAGGGGAGCGATTTACTTCTTTTTTCGGATATAGATATTGCCACTGATACTCTTAAGATTCATATCGACACCGCCACCGTTTATGTCACTTCGGATCGTATTGCCGAAACCAAGTTGCTGCATACCGTTTTTCTTTTCTGATTTCGTTTTCATATTAAAATCCGTGTAAATCTCACCGGTGATAGAGCGTAACTGGAAATTGACTTTGGAGGCTGGCGGAAGCGTAATATCCACATTACCACTCACATCGGAAATGGAGGTCGGTTTACTTTGATTGAGACTGTTGAAAACGACTGTAATATTTCCACTTGTACTATTGGCAATGACAGGACCGCTTATATTCTTCAATTCTACATTCGAATCTTTGGAGTGCACATCGAGTTCTCCATCCATATTTGAAATATGGATACCATCCCCGCCCCATCTTGCCTGATTAACTGTAAGAGCCACTTTCGAGGGTAGTTTTACCGTATAATGGATATCATCGTGAGAAGCTTTGATGATATGAACGGTTCCATTATCTTCCTTCACCGATAAACCGATTCCCGTATTATCGACAGCTGAATTGTACAGCGCATGTAACCCTTTGGCCTGAGCAGGTGGCGGCTTGTATCCTTCCGCAGTGATCAGAATTTGGTTTCCATTATATCCCTGAATGTGAAATGAACTTCGCGAAAGAGTGATTTCAACTTTATTTCCGGCAGAGTTCGAAAGTTTCTTTTTGAATTGTTGCGCATTAGCCGCTAATGAAAACATCAGCAACAGCGCGAGTAATGAACTTAACTTTTTCATAATATCCTTCTGATTTGTGTATATATGGACGATTGCATCAGGACAGCATCCCGATACCTTGCTCCAATTCGTTTCTGACAATCTTATCTAAATGGTTTCTTAGCAAAAGGACTTGCATGACATTAACTGCTTTCTTTTCCTTCATTTTTACCAAAAGATGGATGAGTGTAATTTGCATATTGGGATCGCTCTCCCGTCTCAAGGCATTAATGAGTGCCATTCGTGCGGGTTTTCTGTTTTTAAAATGATAAAGTGCCTCGGCAGCCGCCATTTTAACATTTACATTATCGTCGTTATTTAACGTGTAAATCAAAGCATGCAAAACCTGCTCGTTGGTATCCGGCTGGCGTGTGACCTCACCGATTAGCTTGATTTGTTCGCTAGCCGATGCCTTTTGAAAATGCGTCAAAACTTTTGCAATAGTTTGAGTGCTTTGAGACGCTATTTCGTTATGCGATGAAGCCGGTTTTTGGGCATACCAAACGCCTCCGGCAAAACCGAGGATTAAAAAAGCGACCGAAGCGGCTACCTGCAATAGGCGATTTCCAAATGGGAAACGGAATATCGTTGCTTTTTCAGAAGCGCCGGATTCTTCTATTTTCTCAAAAAGCTGGTTATCGGAGATCTCCAATTGCTCTTTTTGAGTTTTTGAAAAGAAGTCGAATTGAGCCGCATGTGCTTTCAATTCATCGGGTATATCATCACCTGAAAAGAACTCACGAAGCGTTTGTTCCTCTTCCAGGGTGGTTTCCCCATCGTAATACTTCTTTAAAAGCTGTTTAATTTTTTCTGTTTTCATAGTCCTGAACCTTTATAAAAGCTTCTCTGACATTTTTACGTGCACGAGAGAGGATCACTCGTAAGGTTGCTTTTTTTATACCGATCATTTCACTGATTTCCTCAAAAGAATACTGCTCAACATCCCGCAAATGAATCACGATTCGTTGTTTTTCCGGCAGTTGTTCCATCGCTTTATTCATGATGTTTATACTGTCTGACAACTCTGTTGTTTGTGCGGGACCCGGAAAACCAGATTTCAGGCTCATCGTTTGGATATCGGCATCGCTGCGATTTTTGTATCCGTAGGTTTTCATTTTATCCAGACACATATTTTTGGTAACTGTCATTACAAAAGCCTCCGGATTACGAAGTCCATCCAGACGGTTCCGCTGTTTCCAGAGTTTAGCCATGACATCCTGCAAAGCGTCTTCGGCTTCTTCCTTGTTGCGCAATAAGGAAAACGCCAGCCGGTACAGCTTGTCCTTTATCGGAATTATGTGATATTTAAAATCTTGAATGTCCACTCTACAAAGTAGACGAATGGGAAGGAAAAACGTTACAGAAGCTTTTGACAGTCAGCAGTGATCGATAAACAATTAATAATAAAATCTATGTCAATCCCTAAATTCATTGGATCTTTTTCCAATATCTCGTCCATTCTCGTTTCAGCTAGTTCTCGTTCGTTCCTAACGTCCTCGTTAGTCCTCGTTCCCAACGTCCCCGTTGGGAATGTTATACCTGAAACTCTGTTTCAGCTAAAAGTTGGGAGCCAAAATTTATATCCGGAAGAATTTCTGATTCATTGTGTTTCTATGGTGTGGAAGCAGAGCTTCCCGCAGGGCATTCCCAAAGAGACTTTGGGAACGAGGTTTTGGGTGTTTTTTTCAACACTCAACTCTAATAATCATTCCATGCGGATTTTTTCGAGCATTTTGTTTAGGACTTTAATCTCATACGGTTTGAGTTCCGATAACAATCGTTCGCTAAAAGTGATACTGCTCGCAATTTGGTTCAATAGTTCCACGCCTTTATCGCTGATTGTGATCTCCACTTGCCTGCGATCTTCCTGAGATTGAATTCTCGTAACCAAATCTTTTTTCTCTAAGCGATCGATCAAGCGTGTCGTATCAGCACTTCTTCTGAGCATCCGGTCTTTGATAAAACTGTTGGTACATTTATTGGGATATTCCCGCCATAAGATTCTCAAAATACCATATTGCTGCAATGTCAGGTCGTATTCCTTTAAATAATAATCCAGTTTGGTTTGAATGAAATCGGAGGTGAGAATAAGATTTATCAAACCCTTTTGGTAAATCCCAATATTATAGGATTTCATTAATTCTTCTTCGGAAGACATTTATCTACAATCAAAATGAATAATTTTTTTTAATTCTAATTCTATGAAGGCCTTGCAAAACACGGAATTTTGTAAAATCCCGATGACTTTCGGGATTGATCGACATCGAAACCGTAGCATAACCATATTCGAGGATTTCAAAGTCGGGAAAATGCAAATATTGGATAAAAGAACGGTTTTGTTTAGCCTTCTATAACACGCATCAATAATTTGTTGATAACATACAAAATATTTCCAAAATAAATTGGCAGGAAATGGAACCCATTT